>JACKQG010006575.1_pt1 | contig 12164 bp, 11 predicted proteins | sample 8237621 | NCBI WGS metagenome assembly JACKQG01 (sample SAMN15677084, study PRJNA649215) | marine metagenome | biome: marine; feature: Black Sea; material: saline water; isolation source: suspended particulate matter (SPM) from the Black Sea western gyre | collected 2013-06-09/2013-06-10 | depth...
TTTTCTTAATATTGCTTGTAACGTTTTGAATATGATGCGTGCCGCATCTTGTTCAATAAGTTTTTGGCTTTACTATTTTCAATTTTAATAATTCTTTTTCTAAGTTGCTTAATCTGCGGCATGCACTATATTTTTTGTTACCTGCTGGCTTTTTATTAAATCTTCATTTCAATTAAGCTGCTATAATTTCACAATTTTTTCTGTCTGAATAGTTTTGTTCTCGTTATAAACAGTTATTACATATATACCTGGAGATAAATCATGAATATTAATCTTAGATAATTTAGTATTCTTATTGATTACCCCATTTTTAATTAGATTCCCATTTATATTCATTATTTCGTAAAAGTCAACAACTTGGCATTTGTTATTTATGATTACTTCACCATAAGAAGGGTTTGGATATATGATAATTTTTTCTTGTAAACCGTCTATATTATAATCATCAGAAATATCTACCATGAAATCACCATAAATGAATGCAGGGCTAAAGATATGTTCTGTCGAATTGCCAGAAAGATCTTCAATATAAATTTTAATATCATACATTGTAGAATCAATTGTTAAGTAATCTGTAAGCTCGGCATAATATTGTGTACCAATTATAGTGTCATTGTATATCTCGCTATAGTCAACATCATTCCACTCATTCTCATCATGAAGTTTTATTGAAATTTTAGTATTTGAATACGCAAGAGGTTGAAATCCATAAGTCCCATAAAAATTATCATAAGAAACAAAGTCTGATGCTGTAAATTTTAATATTACTCTTTCGCCAAGCCTGTATTCATACCTAATACTATTATAATCGGTTTGTAAGTAAACTCGTATTACATGAGGTGGTACATTATCTTCATTTGTTGTATTCAATATGGATGTTAATGTTGATGTTCCTACATGGGAATAAAATTGAGTTGCAGTTCTTTTTTGTTCAACTGTATAAACTCCAGGTTCAAAACCATAAGATAAAATATTAAGCCCATTACCTTTCTGAATAATGGTGCCGCTTGCATCAACAATTTTATAAGTATCGGTATTAGTATCTTCACTAAAATATTCGCCCCACATACCCATATTGTCTGTTTCGCATTGTATTGCCGTAGAATTGTTGTTCCAGTCTGACCAATAAAATGAAAACCCTTTACCATATTTAACATAATCACCATTATTGAATAGATGTAAATCTGGTTCTGGTGTTAAGAAAAAGCAACCAGCAATTGAACCATCAAATTCATCATAAAAAGGTGATTCTACATATTCAATTTTGCTGCCTTTAGCGAAGTAATCAAGGTAATATTTCATGCTATAACCAAAATCATCAATATCCTGCAAATCCATGTATAAAGTTGTACTCCATGATGGATTGGCATATTGATAATCAAAAGAAGTCCAGCCTAAGAAACCAGCATTCCCATTCGAATTTATCCATTTTAAATAATTACCTAATCCAACACTGTTACTATCACGTTCAACTGAGTAACTGTATTCTGTATCTAGTTCTGCAAATGCCGTGGGTTCGTTTGTAAATGTTACATCTTCCAAAATACTATCCTGATATGGGTATTCTATCAAATAATTGGACAGACCAGATTCATAATTTCCTGCTATTTCATTCCCAAATAATATAGGCAGGGCTCCACGATAATCAGAAATTCTGTATGTGCAAGAAGTAAACCATCTGTACTCTACAGTGCTATATCCTCCATTTATCAAAGGAAAGAAAATTGTAAAATTGTTTCTCACATATCCTTGTGTAGATAGTGGATCCCCATTTATATCTACCGGTTCCCATATTAAATTGTGAGTTGCTTGAAAAGCAGATAGGAATATCGTGTCTTTGTCATCAAACACATAATTTTCCTTGAATATCATGTTTAATTCATAAATACCGTATCCAGGACGTAATATTGATACAATATTTAATGTACAATGCTCAAGTACTTTGTAGGCAAAAGTATCATTAACCCAGGTTACTTCTTCTAAACATGTACTACTTTCCCTGTTAAGCAGGATTCGGTCAACACTATTGCAATATACTTGATCTAATACGAAAAAGAGGGTGTCAGTATCTCTATTTGAGCTTATTGTTTTATTGTAGTTTGGGTTACTAATTACTTTATAAATCGAATAATGGTCACCTTCTCTACTGCCAAGTGTTTGAATAGTTGAAAAGGGTGCATTCAATTTTAATTGCTTTCTATTTATCATTAAGTTATTGTCACTGATAATAGTAGTGTCTGTTACCTCTTCTATACTTGTTTCCGCATAGGAACTATAGAAAGAAATATCATATGATAATTTTATGTTTGTCTGTGCTTGAAGCAGCAATACAGAATAAAAACAAATAGCAGAAAATAATATATTTTTTTTCATAATGTTGGGGTTTTATTCATTTTAGTATTATGTTGTTTCTAAGCTTGCAGGTAACGTTTTGAATATGATGCGTGCCGCATCTTTATTCTATAAGTGTCTTAGGTTTATGTATTTTCAAATTTACTAAATCATTTTCTGTGAAAATGAAACTGCGGTATGCATTATATTTTTTGTTAGCAACAGTGCTTTTTTCTTTATCACTCTAACTCTTTAAAATCACTTAGTCCAATTGTATAAATCATATATGGCCACATTTCGGTCCCTTTTGCACCTGTATATGTCCCAACATTTGACGTTTCTTCGAATTCACCATTCTCCTCTCTTTGAATATCTGATGAATATGATAAACTATGGTCAGTGAAATTTTTAAACATAAGTAAGACTTTCATGTTTTCTTCTCTTTCTTTTTCAGTTTCACCATGTGTTCCAATACCAAAATAAAATTCTATAGTTTCATCATTTTCTTTTTTGCTAAATAGACTGTCATTTTCCCAAGTAGGTAGTATTTCGTCGTATACTTCAAAGTCAACAATTGAATAGTTAAAATGTACACTATCGATAGGATACATTTTTATTGTAAATTTACTGCCTATAGGAAAAGTAAATCCATTTTCAGGATTTGTTGGTAATTCTTGTCCAATAGAATGGATTCCAGTAATTATAATCAATACTACGATTAGTTTTTTCATATTTATTCTTTTTTCGTAATTCTGTCTGTTGATATTTAGTAATGTTGAATAATGTGTCCTGATGTCTTAACTTTTTACGCTAATAGTTAAACAACGATTATATATACAATTAACTTTTCAATAGGGAAAATAGTTCTTGCTTAGTTTAAGTAACAGCGTTTTATGGTTCATTAATAATGATTTTTCTAAAGTTGTAAAACCTTTCACCATACTCAAATTGAATTTCACCACCAAGATCACTTTTGTTTTTTTTCTCAACCACTTTCCACATTTCTTTCATCTGCTTTTCTCTTTCTGTAAACTCAACTTTATAATCTCGCTTTTTAGAAAATTTGTATTGGATAGCAATATGTCCTCCACGTGATATCTGTTCAATTTCATCAAAATTCTTTGAAATTCTGTTTAAACTATCATACTCAATTAATATGTCAAGATTAAAATTTCGTCCGTTTGTGGTTCTCAAATATTCTTGGACTAAAATGGTCAATATGAAAACATCTCTTAATTCTTCTGGCGTTTTGTCAACAGTTGTTACCATTGATGTCGGTGCACATCCTTTAAACATAAAGGCAATTAATAATAATATTATTGTACTTGTTTGTCTCATAGCATTGTTGCTAACGTTAAGTATATGAAAAGTAGGCGATTGCGTATTACTCATTATTCAGCTTACTCTAAAGTTTGAAGCGTACACCGAGTTTTCATTTTGATACCTGATCCGCCTATTTTTTATATATATTGTTGTACGTAGTGCATTTTTTCTTTTTACCTTTTATATAGAGCTTCAATCTTTTTCTTTAATTCTTTTAATTTTCAACGTATAAAAATAGTTCGTTTTCTCTGGTATTTTAGTTTTTATTTCCATTTATTTATTCGATTCCTAAGTCTGAAATTTAATTTTAGCCCTGTTTTTCTGTCATTTTCACGTCAGGACATACCTTTCCCATAATTTTCACGCAGCATTCCCCTTTCGAAATTCATTTTTAGTTAGCAGCATTCGTTTAAAAGTTATGGTTCTATTATCTCGTCGGCTTTTTAATTTTGTATACATATAAACTTTTCTTCTCTGGCAACTACTGCAGACTAAAGGATTTTCTCCGGTTTTCTTTATTTGCAATTCTTCCCAGTTGTCTGTGTTTTCTTGATCTGACTCATTGTTTTCTGTAAACAGATATTCTTGGGGTATGCTTGCTCTGTTTGAATACATCCCATAATATCTTACAATCCTGAAATTTCTCAAAGGTACATGCTGTAATAAACGCGGAAAAAAGTCACTGTAATTTAGTTTAAGTTCCTTTTCTACAGGTTTCTTCTCTTTGTCTGTAGTTTTATAATCCTTATACTTGAAACTGATGTATTCACCATCTATATTAGTTATTTTGTATTCGCTCAAGCATGCCCTTTTAGAGTACCGTCCAATGTATCTGATTACCTGTGTAGGTATATTCATTGGTTTTTCTAAATGGATTACCCACCTTTTTTTGTTTATGCGTTTAATAAATTGCAAAAAATTGATTCGGTCAGAAAAATTGTGTTGTATTCGTCCTTTATCATATAATTTAATCAACTCATCTTCAAATTTACAACGGAACTTTTTTGAGAGGAAATCATAATTTACATATTCACCTTCAATCTGTTTTAATGCAGAAGTTTTCTTATCTATTCCTCCCCATGAAACGATCATATGAACATGTACGTGGAATTCTTTGACTTCACCAAAAGTATGTAATACCGTAATGATACCTGGTTTTAAATTGTATTTGTGTTCCATCCAGTCTATTAGTGTGTCAGCAGAAGTCCTCATCAAAGTTGATAATAATTCATTTTTGTTATTCTTGATCAACTCATTTAACTTGTGCGGAAGTGTCATTACTGTATGTCGGTGTGGTATAGCCATCATTGTATTTTTGATTCTGTCGGCCCATCTCATAGTGTCTTGCCAACTACAAGTAGGGCAGAATCTGTTTTTACAACTGTGGTATACTTTTGCAATTTCACCACAATCCGGACATGAATAATAATCAACTCCTAAAGCTTCAGTTCTGCAAGTTCTCATTGCATTTACAGCTTTGTATTGCTCTGGATATATTTGTTCTTTGGGTGATACCTTATAAGTGTCCCACCACTGGTTTAAGAAATCGGCTAATCTGTATCTCTTTTCTCCAGTCCAAGATTCATTTTCCCTATGTAATATGCTATTACACATGTAGTATTCATGATTTACCTAAATCCCATAATGTCATTTGTCCTTGACCAATTTCGGTTAATAAATCTTTATCAAAGGCTCTACATTTTGGGCAAATAGATTTATTTGAGAATACTAATTTAAAACTTTTATCCATACTTGGCTCACCTACCTCGAAATCATAGATGTGACCACATAATCCACATTTTAAATTTACGATCATAATATATTGATATTTAAGTTTTTAATAAAATGGTGCTTGTGTTTTGCGGAGCATTACGTACAACGTTTGGCGGTATGAAATCGTTGGGGATTGCGAGCTACTTTCCTGTCAAGTTACACCGAACTTGATGCGGGGCAGAACGCTTGAATAACCACTTAAACCCCAATGTTTTATACCGCGTGTTGTATGCTGGTGTTTATTCTTTCCAGTCTCTTTATCAATTATTTAGCTCTAATTTAATTAATCTTTCAATCTCCACCAACCTACCAACGAAGCACAAATTTATTTTGTTTTTTTGTGCGTGGGCAAACCTTAATGCCCTGTGGGCAAATTGGGTCGGCTTTGTAAGCTCTTTGACAAAGCTTTGGATTGAGCTATGGCTCGTGGGGCTTTGGCAATGTGCTTGCAAATAGGGGAGGCTTTTAAAAGCAAGGATGAACTTTCAATTGATTCACCCTTGCTCAATAAGTAAGATAAGATTATTTCTTTTTCAAAATTTTATTTAAAACTTTATCCTTATCCAGTTTTTTTGTACAGAAGAACCAATCTTTACAATCAAGTTCTCCATCTTCCATTCTTCCTTTTGCAGCTCCGCAAGAACCAGCTGGACCAATAATTACATCATCACCCGGACGCCAATCGGCTGGTGTAGCAATACCGAATTCATCGGCAGCTTGTAATGCAATAATTACTCTGTATAATTCATCAAAGTTCCTTCCTAAACTTAATGGGTAATAAATGATTGCACGAATAATTCCTTTTGGGTCGATAAAAAATACTGCTCTAACAGCTTTTGTAGAATCCTCATTAGGTTGAATCATTCCATATTTTTTTGCAACATTCATGGTAATGTCTTCAATCAATGGAAAGTTTACTTCCACGTCTTTCATGCCTTTATATTCTATTTTTTCTTTAATGGTGCGTAGCCATGCAATATGACTGTACAATCCATCAATTGAAAGACCAACCAATTTACAATTTGCTTCTGCAAACTTATCTTCCATAGTAGCAAAAGTCATAAATTCTGATGTGCAAACAGGTGTAAAGTCAGCAGGGTGGCTAAAAAGAATAACCCAATCGCCTTTATAATCTGCAGGAAAATTAATATCACCTTGCGTTGTTACTGCTTTGAATTCTGGTGCAGGGTCGCCAATACGTGGCATACTCACTACTTCTTGTTCTTGATTTTGTTCCATAATTTTTTAATTTTAAATTGTGTTACATTCTAATTTTTCTAAATTCATCTTTCATTCGGGCTAAGTCAGTCATCCAAGCCTCAATATCATCTTCATGTTCTAATTCATCGTTAAGAATTTGAATAGCCATTTGATGTGTCGAGTGGTCTTTACCTTCTGTAAAATCGGCAATTTCCTGATACCTTTGAATGGCGCATCTTTCTCCTTTTAAGTTCTGCTCTAAGATTACTTCAATATAAGGGTCAGATGGCTCATCGTATGAACAGCGGGCAAGTTTTGACCATTCTATTGGGTTTATTACTGGCGTACCCCCTAATTGGATAATTCTGTTAACTACTAATTCAGCATGTCCCAATTCTTCATTGGCATGTACCAAAAGTTCTGGTTCAACTTCACTTCTCATTGGACCTTCCATTAAACTTGCACCAATCCAGTATTGATAATATGCAAGCCACTCTTCAGAAAGTGCTGCATTAAGCATTTTTATTAATTCATCTACATCAACAGATGAGATTTTAATTCCTTGTTTTCCCATATTATTTTGTTTTTAATTAATATTTAACATTTATCAAATGTGCCTCTGATTTGAACTACAATGTCTTCTAATTTAAATCCATTGAATTTTTTCTTTCTAAAATATTCTTTTAATACCTCGTCTAATTCTTCATCGACATAATCCTCAATTAAATCACACTCGGAGCAATACAAATGATGGTGATTTTCCATAATTCCATCATACCGCATTACATCTCTATCTGTCGTAACTCTTTTTACTAGTTTATTTTCAATTAATGTATCGAGCACCTTATAGACTGTGCCAGAAGCTATATTCGGATTGCTTTGTCGAATAAATTCTATTATATTATCAGCAGTAGGATGACTCCCCAACTTATAGATAGCATCAAGAATTGCAATTCTTTGGGGAGTTACTTTTAAACCCTTTTCTGATAATTTGATTCTAATTTCTTCAATAGAAAGTTTCATTTTAATCTACTTTTAAAAGATAATGAGAAATAAAAGAGTAAATTATTTTCCCTCTTTTATACAAATAGCTAATTTATTTTAAGATAAATCAAAACGGTCTGAATTCATTACTTTAACCCAGGCTTTCACAAAATCATTAACAAATTTTTCTTTATTGTCATCTTGTGCATAAACTTCTGAATAAGCCCGTAATATTGAGTTAGAACCAAAAACTAAATCAACTCTTGTTGCTGTCCACTTAATTTTTCCTGTTTTTCTTTCTCTAATATTGTAAAGGTTGTCTGAAACAGGTTCCCATACGAAACTCATATCGGTAAGATTAACAAAAAAGTCATTACTTAAAATTCCTTCCTTGTCTGTAAATACGCCATGTTTTGTTCCTCCGTAATTTGTTCCTAAGACACGCATTCCTCCAATTAAAACAGTCATTTCAGGTGCGGTTAATCCCATTAACTGGGTTCTATCAAGAAGCATTTCCTCAGGCTTAACGGCATAATCTTTTTTCTGCCAGTTTCTGTAGCCATCATGTACAGGTTCAAGAACTGAAAAGGAATCCGTATCTGTCATTTCTGCCGTTGCATCTCCTCTGCCGGGGATGAATGGAACTTTTATATTTACACCTGCATTTTGAGCTGCTTTCTCAATAGCGGCACTTCCACCCAAAACAATCAAATCGGCAATGCTTACTTTTTTGTTTAAGCCTGATTGAATTTCAATAAGTTTATTTATAACTTTTTCAAGTAGTTCAGGTTCATTCCCTACCCAATCTTTTTGAGGGGCTAGGCGAATTCTTGCTCCATTTGCACCACCTCTAAAGTCAGAACATCTGAAAGTTCTTGCGCTATCCCATGCTGTATTAATAAGTTCGATTTGACTAAGTCCGCAATTCAATAGTTTTGTTTTTAGGTTTTCTATTTCTGATTCTGAAAGCGTATAGTCAACAGCAGGAATTGGGTCTTGCCATATTAAATCTTCTTTTGGAACATCTGCACCTATATATCTACTTTTAGGGCCTAAATCACGATGCGTAAGCTTGAACCATGCTTTTGCAAAAACTTCAGCAAAATATTTTGGGTCTTTGTAAAAACGCTCTGATATTTTTCTGTATTCAGGGTCCATTTTCAACGCCATATCAGCATCTGTCATCATCGGATTTCTGCGAACATTAGGTACGTGTGCATCAAATGGTTTGTCCTCTTCTTTAATATTGATAGGTTCCCATTGTTGCGCTCCGGCAGGGCTTTTTCTGATTTCCCAATCGTAAGTAAACAGTAAATAAAAATACGTGTTGTTCCACTTATCTGGGTGCGTTGTCCATGCACCTTCCAAACCACTGCTTACAGTGTGTTCGGCATTACCTTTCCCTTGTGAATTTTTCCAACCAAAACCTTGCTCTTCGATTTCTGCACCTTCCGGACTCGGTCCAAGAATTGATGCATCACCATTACCGTGTGTTTTACCTACGGTATGTCCTCCGGCTGTTAGTGCAACTGTTTCTTCATCGTTCATAGCCATTCTTTCGAATGTAACTCGCATTGCCTGGGCTGTTTTTAATGGGTCTGGTTTCCCGTCAACGCCTTCAGGATTTACATAAATCAGTCCCATTTGAACGGCAGCTAAGGGGTTTTCCAATGAAGCTTCATCAGATTTATCCGAATACCTGTCTTTTCCTAACCAGTCCTTTTCTGCACCCCAGTAAATATCTTTTTCAGGATGCCAAATGTCTTCACGACCACCGCCAAATCCAAATGTTTTAAATCCCATTGATTCATAGGCCATATTTCCAGCAAGAATCATTAAATCTGCCCAAGAAAGTCTATTGCCATATTTTTTCTTTATTGGCCATAATAAACGACGGGCTTTATCAAGATTTACATTGTCAGGCCAACTATTTAGCGGAGCAAATCGTTGATTACCAGTATTACTACCGCCACGACCGTCGGCTGTACGGTAAGTTCCTGCACTATGCCAAGCCATTCGAATCATTAAACCGCCATAATGTCCCCAATCAGCAGGCCACCACTCCTGGCTTTCGGTCATCAGTTTTTTTAAGTCATTTTTTACAGCCTCCAAATCAAGTTTCTTAAACTCTTCACGATAATTGAAGCCTTCATCAAGTGGATTTGTCTTGGTATCATGCTGGTGCAAAATATCAAGATTTAGAGCATTTGGCCACCAACTCATTACGGAACTATTGGTGTCCGTATTTGCACCATGCATAACAGGGCATTTTCCCTTTTTTGAATGATTTTCCATAATTATATTGATTTACATATTTGAAAATAAGTACTTTATTTATATTAAATTGAAATTACACTAAATGAGAATATTTCTCATTTAATAATAAGCAAAGTTACAAACTTTCCAATTTAAAGCAAACTAAAATCATCTTTCTTTCATTAGTGTGATGGAAAAAAACAGTTCTTTTGCATACTTTGGTCGTGGGTTGGCTTGCAGAGGTTTGCAAATGTGCTGTTTGTGCAGTGGGGTTTCCTTTTTCTTTTGTGGGGGGGGAGAAAAAAACAAAATAAATTCCCTCAAATTTGCACTAAACTATCTACAATGAACTTTCTCTTTTACACTTGCATACAACGGAATTGCTATGCACCGTTGCCGCTGTTTTTTTTGTTTTTTGAGTTTGTATTTCACTTCAAAATTAAGAATTAATTTTCTACGAAGCCATTGCCGCGGTAATGGTGTATAGCTGTTGTTGGCTGCTGCCTTTTATATTCTTAAACCAATGTTAATTCTAAAGTATCTATTTCTAATTTCATCCATCTCTTGATAAATATTTCTCATTCCAAATTTGTAATCAGGTTCAACAATTATTCTGTATTTGTAGAGTGGGATGTCAATTCCTACACCAAGAATGAAGCCATAATTACTACCAAGTCTTGATTTTTGTGAATATTGGAATACTTTAGATTCAAGTTGGTCATTTTCATTTGTAAAATAAGTCTTCATTGTTCCTTTTTCTCGACCTCCAATACTTAAGTCAATAAATAATCCAGTATTTAAAAATATTTTAATTTTTCTTCCAAAATTTATTCTAGCAGTCATAGGAATTGAAATGCAATTAATGTTAAATGTTACATTAGTCTTATGTGCAAAATGACCATCATAGATAGACTTTTTAAGTTGATTTGTTCTATTATATTCTAGTCCAGTTACTAAATTGACTTTCTTGTTTTGGAGAAAAACATGATATACTCCTAACCCAAAACCAAATAAGTTTTCCGAATAGCTATCTTGGATATTTGTCCTGTTAATTGCCAGTTTGAATTCGTTAATAGCAGTAACAGTGTCAATTTGCCCAAAGGAAATTGAGGGTAGTAAAACAATAGAAATAATTATTATCCAATTTTTCATGTTACGGAAGGTGCAGCCAACGTTTTGAATATGATGCGTGCCGCATTATTTTCAATAAGTTACTATGTAACATGTATTTTCAAATTTACAAAATCATTTTCTATGAAAATGAAACTGCGGCATGAATTATATTTTTTGTTACCTGTTGTTTTTATTTCACTTTTTCACAAGTTTCCCTTTGCTTACGATTTGCCTTTTGTTAATCATTTCGTACAAATAAATTCCAGTTTCGAGTTCGTTTAAGTCAATTTTATTAGTCTGGTTTTCAATTATTTTGTTTACAATTATATGTCCGGATAAATCATAAATATTTAGTAACAGGAAATTAAAATTATTTGGTTCAATGTTTATCGTCAATATATCATCCACAGGATTTGGTGTCAGTACAATTTTAAAATTCTCTGATAAGTATTCTTCGACTGATACGGGAATAACTATTACTTCGTATGAAGTAGTCCCGACTGCTACACAGCCTGCTGAATCTGTAACGGTTATGTAGTAAGATGTAGAGTAATCTGGTTTCGCCCAAAAACCACTTAAGGTTGTAGAGTCCGTTAATCCATGATTCGGTCTCCACAGATATTCAAATGGAGGGATTCCACCAAGTACTGTTTGAATACCCCACAAATAAACAGAGTCACCTTGCATGATTTGGTAGCCAGAATAACCCCAAAAGTAACCGTAAATTGAGAAATCAACCTTTACGGTATCCTTACTCACTGTATTATTAGCATCAATAACTGTCAAATAGAATTCAACAGGAGGATTGTCTTCAAAATTAATAACTGATGGGTTAGCAATCGTCGTGTCATTAAGAAACCAGGATGCAGGGAGAATTTCAGTATACCCTCCCAATGTATATACATGATGAGCCTCCCAAATATATGTATATGGTGGTGTTCCTCCAAATGCAGTTGGGCTGCCACCAATAAAATTTGTATCAACTCCATATGCATAATCACAACACACTACCTTGTCAGGCCCTGCGTCTGCGACACACTGACCTAACATCTCATTGACTTGCGTCAGGAGTAAAATCATTGAAATTAACATTAATTTTTTCATGGTCTTGAATCTTTAAATAACAGGTAACGTTTGCGGCTATGCAAAGTAACCGCTGATTTCCAAAATTTTATATTTATATT
>JACKQG010006576.1_pt1 | contig 12164 bp, 10 predicted proteins | sample 8237621 | NCBI WGS metagenome assembly JACKQG01 (sample SAMN15677084, study PRJNA649215) | marine metagenome | biome: marine; feature: Black Sea; material: saline water; isolation source: suspended particulate matter (SPM) from the Black Sea western gyre | collected 2013-06-09/2013-06-10 | depth...
CTAACTACTTGCCTTTTTGAGTCGGCACATTTTGTACTTCATTCTGCTCCTGCTGCATAGGCGGCTCTGGCACTACATTCTGTTCCATTGCAGGCTCCTGCTCAAACACGTGATCGGTATCCCTGATCTGATCCTGATCCCTTTCCATGGTTCGATCCTGATCACGCTCCATGTCACGATCCTGATCCTGGTCGCGGATCATACTTCTGTCCTGATCGCGGTCACGATCTCGATCCTGAACACCGGTGTCATCACCGGTTTGCTTCTTCAACTTCTGCTGACTGGTCTTTCCTGACTGATTGGAGGAACCCTTGTCAGCTCCTTTACCGGAACCTGTGCCATATTTGTTTCCGGGGGTTTGATCGCCCTGATATTTTTCGCCGGGAATATCATCTCCCTCATACTTCTTGCCGGGAATATCTTCACCACCGGCATAAGCAGGGCCCTGAGGAGTGCCGGGTCCGGAACTATATTGATGACGTTCAGTAGAACGGTACTGGTAGGACCCTGTTCCCGTTCCCTTTTGGCTTGCCGCATCAGAAATCTGCGCTTTTTTCATCACTGATTCCTGTGATTTTTCGTGCATTTCCATTGCATGCTTATTGACATCAAAATTTTCTGCTGAAATCGCAGTCAATGGAACGCTCAGTCCCAGTGCTAAAATGATCGCCAAATTTAACTTTTTCATGATATTAATCTCCTGATTTAACAAACTTAACTTCCTTCAACAGCTAAGAAAAAACATTTTCATTATGTTTTCCAGAATCGAGTATCGCTATAGACTCTGGCTCCATAATTAGAAACTCTTATCCGTTTTCCCTTTCTCTGCCGCAGCCAGTTATCCGACCACGCAGAATTGAATAGAACTTCATAAGAGATGATTAAATGTAACTCAGGATCAATCATAAACCCGTTCCACTGCTGCAATTTATTTGTTATGCAGTGTTTTATTTGCCTAATTAAATGATTGAAATTGTTGAATTTGTATCTCATCTGTTTCACCTCTATATCCCTATACACGATGACCCTTTACTTTAGTTCCATTGTTCTGCTGATCATCGTTCACTTGCAATACATTAACCAATTTTCAACCTTGAATAATGTCCCTGTTGCTCTAGCGATCACGATTTTACCTTTCTATTTCTACCCATAAAAATCATCCTTTTTTGATTTTTCTGAGCATTTTTTCGTCGCTGATGACGATGCTATACAAACCGGTTCGGCAGCGATTGGCATACAGTGAAAGACTGGTGTCTTCGCTGTCTGACAGTTTACGAAAACTAAACCACTCACCGTCCCAGCCTTTACCGCGTGGTTCACCATAGCTGGCCTCCAGCTCCAGTGCGATATCCTTCACCACCTGCTTGCACATTGATCGAACCTTTTTTGCCTGCTTCACCTGGCCCATTTTCTTACCCTGTGACGGCTCCACTTCAAACTGGTATTCAGCCTGTATGGTGTAGATGATACCGTCTGTGGTTGTCTTTACCCTGTAGTTCTGGAATCGATCATCCACAATCTGCGGCTCAACCTGAATCACAGTACCTTTCAGTCTGGCACCATTCGCTCCAGTTAGCGTATGCGGTTGGCTATCAATAACTCTGGTCACCATCGAGGGTTCAAAGCGTTTTCCCAGTGCAATGCCAAAAGCACTTGAAAGCGGTGTCGTTACCCGATTTGTGGCCTGCTCCTGATTTACCCCGGATGCAGTTTCTGCTTCGACTGTCGTCGGTGCCGAACCAACAGCGGCAGGAAACATAAACACGACTGCCAATAAACCGAACATTATTTTATTCATGCTTTCCTCATTCTGTTACTCAAAAGCCGGGCTAACAACATTGTCAACCCGGCATATTTTAAGTTAATAGATGTACCGGGGAGCCATTGCTAACTCCCCGGTATCCTGATGCGCGTCCCTGCGCATGACTTCCTTAAGTAACTACCGGGTTAATTAGTACCGGGTAAGGTCCAGGCCTCATCGGCTGAGATGTAATCATCGATGTACCAGACCCTGCGGAACATCGAGTCGCCATCGATGAACTCTCCGTTTTCATCCACATTGAACTGGCCCCAGGCACCGTACAGGAAGTCACCATGCGGACTGGCCGTAATACTGGCTTCTTCCGACAGCGCATCCTGCCTGCCTTCCAGGGTATCGAATTCATTACAGAATCCGGATCCTGCGGCCCATCCAACATCAACATCGCCATGCGGATTATTGGGATAGCAATCGTCGATGCCGTTACCGCCCGCAGCGTCGATCTCAGCCCATACGGTGAAATGATCACCCCAGACTTCGGCGCGTCCATAGGCCAGGTTGAGCGGCTCGGCTTCACCTTCCGCGACCGTGGTGTTGTCACCGTCTTCGAACACGACAAAGTTACGGGTCGGGTTCAGCAGGTCGGTCGGCTCAATGATGGAGAAGATACCCCAGTCAAGTTCACCGGCAGTGGCCAACGTCGCTTTCGGTGGAATACCACCCGCTGCGGTATAGCGCGGATCGAGGATGGTGGTGCGCATGGACTTCAGCTGTGATACGTTGCGTGACTGCTCAGGTGCACCGGCTGCATAGACAGTACAGACATGGCTGTCGGTCAGAGAGCCATCACCGTCGCGCCAGGTTTCACAGGTAGTGGTACCCGACCCTGAATAGGTCACACCATTGCTGGCCAGGAAGCTGGATGGCGTGGTGGTCCAGGTTACACCACCGTCGAACGAACGCCTGTAGTACAGCTCATAACGGTCATTACCGACGGTATTCAGTTTCCAGTTGGGTGACCACGCGTAGATCATGGAAATATAATCACCATCCAGATAGCCACGGTGAGCCTTGGAGACTTCCATCGGGTTGTACCAGGACTGATCATCCATATTGCTGCCGATCAGTACACTATCTGGCTCTACGCCACAGGCAGGCATCACCGCACCGGTTCCGAAACTAGAACCGATAGATCCGGGGCATTCATACCAGCTGTTCATCTTATCCAGCACCTGATTGTCTTCCGGGTTATTGACAGAGGAGCAAAGCTGTCCGAACTCGGGGTCTTCGACGCAGGTCATGTCAGAAACACCGGGGCATAAACCGTCACTTTCCGCAGAACTCGCTTCACAGGTATACGGGGTACGTGCAGAGAGGTTGATCGGTGCAGCCATACACAGGCCGCTGGGATAGTATGGGTTAGAGCCATCGGTGAAATACTTCACCCCGGCAACTTCATTACCTTTACCGTCATACCAGGCGCAGACGATATTTTCCGCCGCATAAGGATTGTCAACGGTTTCATCCACATCTTCCGGAGCCACAATACGCCGTGTGGTGATATCGGCAGGACCACCCTGATTGATGATACCCTGTTTCCACAGCGGCATCGCCACCAGTCGACCTGAGGCATTAGTAGTTGCCTTAGCCAGCGGCTGCGACATCATACTGGTACGACGTGCAATCTCGGTATTGAAGATCAGGTAATTCAGCTCACCAAAATCCCACATGGTTGCAGTATCCATAGGCGGATAAAAGGTGCCAGTGCGCCAGTTCACTTCCGGCTGGTTCAACTGTGCACCCTGAACCAGGACATTATTGACCAGACTGAAGTCTTCAGTTGTTCCCGCAGAGGTATCCGGTGAACCCATATTGAAGCTGGCCCAGAATACGTTCTTACCGATATCGGCTTTCTGGCAACCGGTCGTTTCATCCGGGTTATTCGGTGGATCTTCACACATTTGCTGAGCGGTATCGCCGAGGTCACCCAGAGTCCATTCCTCGGTATTGATAAAGCCATAACGGCCCAGGCCCTTATCTTCTTCGGAAACCACTACCACCCAGGCATCATCCACGATGCCATCGCCATCGGAATCACGTGGTTGCAGATTCAGACGTGGACGGGTCGCCGCCGTATTCGCCAGGTTCGGCAGGTCACCCGCATCCATCACACCGGATCCGTTAGAATCGACCACGCAGATTTCCTGTAACTCACCCTGTGGGCCGAGTGGAATATCAATGGTGCCGACACACTGGTCCTTGATACCATAGCCCAGTGCCAGGTCAGAACAGAAGCCATCGATCGCATCGGTCTGGCAGCGCTCGTTGTTGGTCAGACGTACTGCAGACATCATCGGTACATAGGGTGCCGGGCGTCCAGTATCAAGCAATACATTACTTAGAGAAACAATACCGTTGTCGGTTTCGATGATATCGAAGTCTTCCCATTCGATGAAGCTATACCAGATATCGGTTTTACTCGCCGCAGTCGCACCGGACCAGCCGGTACCGGGGCCTTCGCCTTCACCGGGACGCAGTCCTTCCGGGTCTTCCTGCCAGGTAATCGCACAACCGGCACCCGCAACACAGGAGGTTTCGACACGGTTCACGTCGCGTACACCTGAGGTCAGACGCTCGGCCTGAAACCAGACCACTTCGGTGGTACCCGGTTCCGCAGGGTCTTCGCGTAACACACCGCGGGCACTCCACAGACAGCTATGCGGGACTTCGCCAACCGGCTCATTATCCACATAATTAGTCGATCCCTGAGAACCGGCAACCCCGAACAGGTCGGTCAGATACATATCGGTGGTGTTATCGATGCCCAGATAACCGGCTACTTCATCGCGTGGAAACTCTTCACTCCAGACTGCTGAGCCCGCGCTACAGAACTTGCTATGCCAGGCCACCAGAACCTTGTTACCGGCCACCGCATGAAAGATATTGCGCACATCACCGGGGTATTCCGTGATCATCGGCACACTTGGCACATCCGGGCCTACACAGTCTTCCGGCGCACCTTCAACCGCAACTGCAGGTCCGAACACACCATCGACACCGGCCTGTACCAGGCAGGGGGAGAACGCCAGTCGACGTTCTTTCTCGAACAGGCCATCACGGTCGGAGCGCACTGAAAACAGCTCGTCCTGAGTCACCGCGTTGCGGATTTCAACCCGCTCCCGATTACTCAGCCCGGTATCACCCTCGATCTCCAGCTTACCACCCTTGCGCCGGTCACTAAACGATGCTTCAGAGATAACAGGACCATTCGGATCATACTCGATCAGAGTTTCGACTTCTGCGGCACCCGGGTCCTGTAACGGAGTGGATACCGTAAACGAACTCTGATCGGCAGAATTGGACAGATTGGTGCGCTTCCAGGTTTCACCATCATCCAGACTTACTGCAGCAAACGCATCACGCCGGCCATGGCCGGGATATCCGGAAGTTTCGTGGGTATCGAAGGTAATAACCGGCCCATAGATATACACATTAATCAGCGGCTTGGCCTGTTCCAGGGTTTGGACCAGCTGATCGTCGACGTTGAGGTAATCCACCGGAACCAGATCACCGCTGGCGGACTGGCTCGGCACATGAAAGTTCATCAGTTTAATAAATGCGTGTTCACCCTCAGGCTCGGGATTTTCGGTAACCCCGGCCGCGCTGGACACGCTCCTTACAAGGCGCTGCCCATCGTCTGCAAACGCCGCGTTACCGGATAACCCGGTGAGCGCGATGCAGGATGCCAGCACCGTTAATTTTACGAAATTTGGTTTCATTATTGATTCTCCATAATCTCTTTCAATTGAATCTTTAAAATAGACATGCATTAGTTTGGTTAACACACCACTGCTCAGATAACGGCAATCTCATTGAGCGGCTGCAGTATCTGATTCAGCGCGACTATTCTATTTATGCAGTGTTATTTTACGGTATGGGGGTTTCCCCTAAATCGAGGATTTATGACTCCAGATATGAAATTTTTATAAAAAATATAAACTCAGGTTTACTCCTCAAAGGAACCGGACTCAAGTTCACGAATTTTTCACAAATGCATTACACCTGGCTGCAAATATTTATTAAGCCATAGTAACTATAAAAAAATCTTAACGACTATGGCACAATAATTAGTCTGCAATTCACATTATCGATAAGCGATACAACATGCCTGGCTACTGTGTACCCGATCACAACAAACTGTTGTTATCAACCCTGTTTACCAGAGGCCCTTGATTGGATAAAGTAAAAATGATTTTTGATCAACTAACGTCACTGTCTGTTGTATAGAGGCACATTAATATTACTGTTTCATGGGGAACGCACTTGAACAAAACCAGTACGAGTGAAAAAGGTCAGTTTATACGCTGGGAATCAAAGTTTCGTGAACACGTAGAATCTGATCCTCATGCACAATTTGCAGCCGAATCCGGTCGCTATCACCTGTATGTATCCTACGCCTGCCCGTGGGCTCATCGCACCCTGATCTACCGCAAGCTGAAAGGGCTTGAGGCGCATATCTCTGTCTCAGTGGTGCATCCGGTGATGCCCGAACAAAGCTGGATATTTGGCGATTATCCCGGTGCCAGCGTGGATCATCTGCATGGCTTTAATAGCATGGCTGAACTGTATCAGCATGCCGATCCGGGCTATGACCGGGTAGTAACCGTTCCGGTGCTGTACGACAAACACCGTCAGCGTATCGTGAATAACGAATCTGCCGATATTATCCGCATGCTAAATACCGCCTTCGATCAATGGGGTAACGCCGAGATTGATTTTTACCCTCCCTCTCTCAGCACTGAAATAGACCGTATCAACAGTTTTATCTACGATCATATTAATAACGGCGTCTACAAGACGGGTTTCGCCACTACCCAGAAAGCCTATGAACAGGCTCTGGACGAGCTTTTCAGCGCTCTCGACTACCTCGAAGTTATCCTCGGCAAGCAACGTTATCTACTCGGCGATAGCCTCTGTGAGGCCGACTGGAGACTATTCCCCACATTACTTCGCTTTGATCCGGTCTATGTCGGACACTTCAAATGCAACCTGAAACGCCTGATCGACTATCCTAATCTGTGGGGTTACACTCGTGATCTGTATCAACAACCGGGTATCGCCGAGACTGTCAACATGGATCACATCAAAACCCACTATTACGCAAGCCATACCAGTATCAATCCCAACCGTATCGTACCCAAAGGCCCCCTGCTCGACTTTAACAGCCCGCATCATCGTCATCGGCAATGACCGCGCAGCTGGAACGCTACCGGGTACTGGTAGCGGGCATCCTCAGTCTGGTACTCACCATGGGCATCGCACGTTTCGCCTATACCCCGCTTTTACCCATCATGCAACAGCAGGCCGGGCTTGGCCTGTCTGAGGGCGGCTGGCTGGCGTCGATCAATTACATCGGTTATCTATGTGGTGCGATCACCGCTTCGTTGATCAGTAACCTGATTCTGAAAGACCGCCTGTACCGTTTAGGTCTGGTGCTGGCGGTCATCACCACCGCCGGCATGGGCCTGACCGAAAACCTGTGGCTATGGTCATTGCTGCGATTTGTTGCCGGTTTCTGTAGCGCTACCGGTTTACTGATGGGTTCCGGCCTGATCCTGAACTGGCTGATCCGGCATGATCATCGTAGCGAACTCGGCATCCATTTTGGCGGCGTCGGCCTCGGCATTGCCTTCTGTGCAATCGCGGTCGAGTGGATGAGCCATTCCCTGAGCTGGGATCAGCAATGGCTCTGGCTGACCCTGATCGGCAGCATCATCCTGATACCCGCGTGGCGCTGGCTACCTCCGCCGGACAGCAGCTCTGTAACCCGCAGCGGGGGTGCGATGCAGGACAATCCACCCGGCGCGGGTTTCATGCGACTGTTCATGCTGGCCTATTTCTGTGCCGGGGTCGGTTATGTGATCAGCGCCACCTTCATTGTCGCGATCGTCGATCAACTGCCGGGGCTGGCCGGCAAAGGAGCCTTGACTTTTATGGTGCTCGGGCTGGCTGCGATGCCAGCGTGTATCGTATGGGATCTGATTGCGCGCCGGATCGGTGATATCAACGCGCTGATCAGTGCCTTTGCGCTGCAGATCGTAGGCATCCTGCTACCGGTTCTGGATGCCAGCATCACCTTCGCCATGCTCGGTGCGATCCTGTTTGGTGGCACCTTTATCGGTATCGTCAGTCTGGTACTGACCATGGCCGGACGTTATTATCCGACCCGCCCGGCCAAAATGATGGGCAAGATGACCATCGCCTACGGTGTCGCACAGATTCTGGCCCCCGCCATCACCGGCTATTTGGCGACCGGCAGCGGTAATTACAACGATGGCCTGTATCTGGCAGCGATACTGATGGTACTCGGTACGGCTATGATGATCCGGCTTAAATACAGTACACAATAAGGCTTTAGCAAATGGGAAAACGCGTATCAAAGGTCATCACCCGAACCGGTGATGATGGCACCACCGGCATCGCAGACGGCAGTCGGCTGGCCAAGAATGATCGGCGCATACACTGTCTGGGCGAGGTCGATGAACTCAATTCGCAGATCGGACTGGCCGCCAGCTATAGTCAGCTGGAGCAGATCAGGGACATGCTGAAACATGTGCAACATGATCTGTTTGATCTCGGCGCTGAGCTGAGCCAGCCCACACGCGCATTGATGCAGACTGAACATGTCGATCAGCTCACCACACAGGCGGAACAGCTGAATCAAACCCTGCCGCCGTTACAGGAATTCATTCTGCCCGCTGGTTCGACTGCAGTCGCCCAGCTGCATGTAGCGAGAAGTGTATGCCGTCGAGTGGAAAGAAGTCTGGTGACGCTGAATCAACAGCAGGCCATCAACCCGCATTCCCTGATCTATCTGAACCGACTGTCGGATCTACTGTTTATTCTGGCTCGTTATCAGGCTGCGCAGACACAACAGCCGGAGGTTTACTGGCAATCGGCTTACTCACGCATTAAGCCGACTCAATGAAACAGGCCCTTCATGCGCTGCATAAACTCAGGCACCTGCAGCATAATCAGGCCTGCCACGATTAAATTGAGCAGCGCGATAAATAGTAGCAACAGCTTGATCGACAGACCGGATCCCAGCACCAGCATGCTAAAAACGGTCGCCAGCACCATAAACAGCGCATTCAGCACATTGTTCGCCGCAATGATACGCGCACGTTTATCGACTTCGGAACGTTTCTGCACCAGTGCAAACAGCGGCACAATATACAGCCCGCCAAACACGCCCAGAATGAAAATAACAAACATCACATGGATGTTGGCTGAAATTTCGATGAATTCCAGCGGAGAAAGCAGTGTCGTGCCAGCAGCGTGTTGAATAAAAAACAGATCCACCCCAAACAGGGTCAGTCCCAACGCCCCGACCGGCACCAGTCCGATCTCGACCGAGTCGCCCGACAGGCGTTCGCATAAAAAAGAACCGGCACCAATACCGATCGAAAAAAGTGCCAGCAACAGCACGTAGACCTGTTCGCTACCACCGATCTCATAGCGCACGTAATTGGGTAACTGGGTGACATAGGTTATGCCCAGAAACCAGAACCACGAAATCCCGATGATCGAATAGAACACACTGTGGTTTAGCCGGGCATGCTGAAAACTTTGCCGGATCTGGCGCAACAGATGAAAATCAATACGAATAGCGCCCGCCTGCGGCGCAGCCAGCGGTATTTTCCGGCTGATCAGATAACCGAACAGCGCCAGCAATAGCACACTCAACGATAACCAGGCCGGCCCGCTGTCCTCGATACCGATGATCAACACACCAGCGATCAGTCCCAGTAAAATGGCCAGAAAGGTGCCAGACTGCACCAGCGCGTTGCCACCCACCAGTTCATCCTCTTTCAGCACCTGTGGCAACAGGCTGTACTTGACCGGCCCGAACAGGGCTGACTGGGTTCCCATTAAAAACAGCAGACCGATCAACAGCGTCATGCTCTGCAGGTAAAAAGCTAGCCAGGCAAACAGCATGATGCCAACCTCCAGCAACTTTATTCGCCGGATCAGGCGCGATTTTTCCAGCTTGTCGGCGAGCTGACCGGCAATCCCGGAAAACAGGAAAAACGGCAGGATGAAAAGCCCGGCAGCAATATTCACCAGCAGGTTGCTTTCCGACTGATCGATAGCCACTGACTGATAGGCAATAAAAATCGTTAGCCCGTTTTTATACAGATTATCATTCAATGCCCCTGCAAACTGGGTCAGGAAGAAGGGCAGGAAACGCCGGCGACCCAGTAATTCTATCGATTTCATGTGCAACAGCTGAGCGGTTATTGGATGGACGCTCATTACACCCAAAAAGCGCCTCGAAGACCAGCAGCTTGTTGACTAAAAACAGGGCCGATTAAAGGTGCAGGAATATGCTTTTTAACAATCTATCGGCAGATCTAAAAAATGGCTCGTACTGCAGACTGTCAACAAGCTGGCGAACAACTGCTAACCAGACGCTATCCGGCCTTTGCCAGCATCGGCGTGGCTGCTGCCTCGACCTTCGAAATCGGTTTCAGGCTGATATAGAACAGCTCTGGAAAGCTCCCCTGCTGTAACTGATGAGCAATCTCCGGGCCCACATTGGACAGAAAGATACGGGATTTCAGGTGGCCTGCAATCTGGCGCAGATTCAGCAGTATCGCTTTACCGGAATCAAACAACTGGCGGGTTTTGGCCAGATCCACCACGATCGCGGTCGCAAACGGATTACTGCAGGCAATCGAGGCGGCCTGATTAAAGGCTTCACAGGCGCTCAGATCCAGCCGCTCATCGGTACTGATCAGCACTACACTTCTCGGTGTTAACTGTTCAATAAAAATATCCATGATATCTCCTTATATTCCAGTCGCCTGGATCGAAGTGCATAGAGCCGGAACACTGACTCGGAATCATCGACCGATGCTGGATAATGGTTGGTGGTTGGATTAATCGAAGATGTCGTGCGACGTATTGCCACATTCCGCAACAAACGCTGCTGCCGGTTCCCTCAATTAGCTTGCAGCATAAACGGCACAGCTGTTCTGATCCATAGGGGATTCCCCGATATCACGCCCTCCCCGGCAGAGTACTTACAGAAACCCGCAGTTATCCAGCGATTACGCTTTAGGGGAAACCCTGATAGCGTCGCTCAGACTTGTCCCGTACATTACATTCGGATTAAAGAAAATAGTCAGTACAGGAGTACATAATCATGTCTAAATCGAAAAATAAATCAGATCCTATTCCCGTCAAAAAAGAACAATCCAGCCCTGATATTGTTCCGCGTAGCTTGCTCACCCCATTCGAAGAACTGGAGCACTGGGCTGAAGAAATGATGCCCGCAAGATGGTTACGTTCACGTCTGGGTGACTGGCCGTCCAGGTCCCTGTTTTCAGCAGCGCTGGAGACCCGTATGCCTAAAGTGGATGTAATTGATAGAGATAATGAAGTCTTCATCAAGGCTGAACTACCCGGCATCAATAAGGACGATATCGACGTCTCCATGACCGATAACAGGATTACCATCAAGGCCACCAGTAAACAGGAAAAGAAAGAAGAAAAAGGCGACTATTACCATAGTGAGATTACTCAGGGTTCCTTTAGTCGCAGTATCCCTCTGCCTGCAGTCGTCAACATCGATAAAGCTCAGGCACAGCTGGTGGATGGTGTACTGGAACTCAGATTACCGAAAGTGGAAGGCGCAAAGCGCCGTAACATCAAGGTTAAATGATCATGTCCACAACATGCTGTCACTCAGTATGTTTATGCGTGAAGCCCACTTTGCCGGTGTTTAGACACCGGCATTTTTTGCTTCTATAAGTTAGCGCACAGGAGCGTATAATGGACAAATAGCTAATAGTTTCAGCGGGTTTATCCTTAGCCAGCAACACGCTGCACCTGCAATGACGCAACATTTACAAATGACGCAACATTTACAGTTGAAAAGGACACACTGATGAAGTTTACAGAATTGATGATTGTTGATGACCACCCGCTAGTACGGTGCGGCCTGCGTCAGCTGATTGAAACCGAAACCGACCTCACGGTCTGCGCTGAAGCTGATAGCATCGAGGAAGCATTACGCCGGTTAAAAACTCACCAGCCAGCATTAGCCATTATTGACCTCACACTGCCGGATGGAAACGGCCTCGAACTGATCAAACGCATGTCCATCAGATACCCTGAAATCCGCATCCTGGTCTCATCCATGAACGACGAAGACCTGTTTGCAGAACGCGCATTACAGGCAGGTGCCAACGGCTACATCAATAAACAGGAAGCCAGCGAAAAGGTCATTCAGGCCGTGCGCCAGGTATTGAATGGCGAAATCTACCTGAGTGAAAAAATGTCAGTCAGGCGTTCACTGGAAGACTCTAATGGCTTTGAGACTGGTATCAGTCATGCGCCT
>JACKQG010006577.1_pt1 | contig 12163 bp, 9 predicted proteins | sample 8237621 | NCBI WGS metagenome assembly JACKQG01 (sample SAMN15677084, study PRJNA649215) | marine metagenome | biome: marine; feature: Black Sea; material: saline water; isolation source: suspended particulate matter (SPM) from the Black Sea western gyre | collected 2013-06-09/2013-06-10 | depth...
GGGCGGCGCCCAGGCGCGCGCGCCGGGCGCGGCGCCCCTCGCGCATGGCCAGCAGGCGCCGGACGCGCCCCTCGTTGCGGGTGCGCCGCTCGCGGACGCCCTGCCGCACCCAGACCTCTTCCTCGGCGAGACGCCTGTCGAATTCGTCGTTGCGCTTGTCCTCGGCGGACAGGTCGTCCTCGCGCCGGTCCAGGAAGGTGTCGTAGGAGCAGTTCCAGTCGCGCAGGCGGCCGCGATCGAGCTCGACGATGCGTCGGGCCTGCGTCCGCAGGAATTCGCGGTCGTGCGTCACGAAGATCACGGTGCCGTGGAATCGGCGCAACCAATCCTCGAGACGGCGGATCGCTGGGATGTCCAGATGGTTGGTGGGCTCGTCCAGCAGCAGGATGTCGGGATCGCCGGCCAGGGCCCGGGCCAGCAGGACGCGGCGCCGTCGCCCGGTGGACAGGGTCGCCACCTCGCTCTCGGCGGCGATCCCGACCAGGGACAATGCGCGTTCGGCCTCGTGGGTCGGCCCGCCCACGACCTCGACGGCCGATCCCGCCAGACTCGCGGGGATCTCCTGGGGCAACAGCCCCACGCGCAGGCCGGACGCGCGCGTGATCTCGCCCGCGTCGGGCGTCTCCTCGCCGGCGAACAGCCGCAGCAGGGAGGTCTTGCCCTCGCCGTTGCGTCCGAGCAGGCCGATGCGCTCGCCGCGCTCGATGCGCAGGTCGACGCCGTCGAGCACGGGGGGGCCGCCGAAGGCTAGGGTCACGGCTTTGAGTGTGAGTTGCGGCACCTTCGTTCCTCTCCGATGTCCGTTCAGTTAGGGCGGCGGGAGGTCATCGTGCAAGTTGATATTTGTGCGCATTGCGGGGATCATGTGCCGGCATGCGTGCGTGCGCATCATCCGCGATCCAGACGGCAGCCAGGAGGATAGTCCATGTTCCGCGACATCACACCCGCCTGGACGATCTTCAAGACACCCCTGGGACCCTGCGGGTTGAGCTGGACCCGGCGGGGCTTCGATCACCTGGTCGCGCCCGAGGAATGTGCCGTGGCCATCCGCGAGACCCTGGAGGCGGCCTGCCCGGGTCGGGAGGAAACGAAACGGCCGGACGAGGCGGTGCGCGTCGTCGTCGAGCGGCTGCAGAAGCATATGGGGGGGAAGAGCGACGACCTGCGGGACGTGAAGCTCGACCTGTCCGGGTTTTCATCGTTCGGGGCCAGGGTCGCGCGCGCCCTGCGACGCGTGCCGCCGGGCGAGGTCCTCACCTACGGGGACCTGGCGAAGAAGGCCGGCGCGCCCGGGGCGGCCCGCGCCGTCGGCCGTGTGATGGCCGCGAATCCCCTGCCCCTGCTGGTGCCGTGCCACCGCGTGCTGCCGGCCGGCGGCGGGCTGGGCGGCTACTCGGCCAAGGGCGGCGTAGCGCTGAAGGCCCGGCTGCTGCACGCCGAGGGCTACGTGTTCAGCGCGCGGCTGCAGGCCGGGCTGGACCACCTGTCCCGCGTGGACCGCAAGCTGGGCCGGATGATCGCGCGCTCGGGCCCCTATCTGCCAGCCTTCGGCGATCGCGAGGATCCCTACGAGATCCTGGTGCTGTCGATGGTGCACCAGCAGATCTCCATGAAGGCGGCCACGACCATCGCCGGACGCGTGCGCGCCCTGACGCCCGGCGACGACTTCCCGACGCCGCAGGAGTTCGCGTCGCTCAAGGACGAGACGCTGCGCGGCGCCGGACTCTCGCGCCAGAAGATCGGCTACCTGCGCGACCTGGCCGCCCGCGTGGACGATGGACGCCTGGACCTGCGCGCCCTGCGCCGCCTGGACGACGCGGCGGCCATCGCCGCGCTGGTCCAGGTCAAGGGCATCGGCGTGTGGACGGCCCAGATGGCCCTGATCTTCCACCTCGACCGCCTCGACGTCTGGCCCGTGGACGACCTGGGCCTGCAGGACGCCGTCCAGTCCCACCTGAAGCTGGACGCGCGTCCCACCGCGAAGGAGATGCACGTCCACGGCGCACTCTGGGCGCCGTACCGGTCCATGGCGTCGTGGTATCTGTGGCGGATGGTGGACGGGGGCGGGGTCTAGATCGAGTTACCGATCCCGAGGGTGTGCTTCTTTCATCAATCGATTCATGTACAGTATGAAGTCCGCGTCGAACTGAGCATCGAGATGCTCCTGCCAAGCTTCCCGGTAATCGGATCTCCTTGCCCAATCCCGCATGAACTCTTCCCAGCCCGTCCATTGGCGTTGCAGGAAACCGGAATCGTGCCCTCTGCCGTAGAAGAAGAAGGCACGCTCGAACATGGAAGTCAGCAGCTCGAAGGCGATCATGCGCTGCCGTTTGAGTTCCGGCGGGAGATTCTCCGCCGACTGTCGATCATAGTCGTGAAGTCCGAGTTCGGGTCTTGCGAGACACATCTCGAGGAATTCGCTGTACTTGTCTTGGAGCGAGCCGTAGGTCTCCTCTTCTCTCGTCTGCTGGGCCGAGCGTCGGTCTCTCACGAATACCAGAATCGCAATCGGAATACCCACGACGGTCGCGGTATTGGCGAGTAGTGTCGTTAGATCCAGCAACAAGGCAAGATTCACCGTGGTCGTCCTTCCATTTCATGATCGGGTCTCGACTCCCGCGAAGATATCGTTCAACCGTCTCTCTTCACGCGCCCGCCAGGAGCCGCGGTGCCAGGCGTCGCTGACCAGCAGGGGCAGCAGCACCGTCGCCTCGCCCCAGACCATCTGCTCGAACGTGGTGTCGACCTTGCCCCAGGAGCAGGCCTCCCTGAGCGTCGAGCCCGAGAGGGCGCCGTCGCGCTCGTCCGCCACGGTGATCTGCAGGGCGTAGCGGTGCATGGGACGCTCCTCGCCGACGATCTCCGTCGCCACGACCACGTCCTGGGTGAAGTTCTTGGGCACGCCGCCGCCGATCATCAGGATCCCCGTCTCCGCCAGTTCGAGCTTGAGCCGCGTCAGTTCCCGGAAGTCGGCCACCGAGTCGATGGTCAGGGGCTTGTCCGCGTGCCACTGGTGGTGGAGCAGGCCGAAACCGGCCGAGCAGTCGCTGAAGGCGGGGCAGAAGATCGGCACGCCCTTGCGGTAGGCCGCGTGGACGATGGACCGGTCGGCCTTGACCCCCCGCTCGTCCAGGTACCTGCCCATGGCCGCGATGAACTCGCGCGAGGAATGGGGGCGGGCCGGCAGCCCGGCGGCGATCGCGGCCACGGTCATGTCGCAGACGCGCAGTTCGTCCTCGTCGATGTAGGTGTCGTAGATGCGGTCGACGGCCAGTTCGCGCAGGCGCTGGTCGTCGACGTGGGGCGTGCCCTTGTAGTGGCGGAAGCCCAGGGCCTCGAAGAAGTCCTGGTCGACGATGTTGGCGCCCGTGGACACCACGACGTCGACCATGTTCTCGTCGATCATCAGGGCGATGGCGTCCTTGAGTCCCGCGCTGCAGAGCGAGCCGGCCAGGGTGAGGATCACGCCGCAGTCCGTGTCGGCGAGCATCCGGTCCAGGATGTCCGCCGCCTTGGCCAGGTTGCGGGCCTGGAAGGACATGTCGCGGTAGGCGTTCATCATGGTGCGGGCGTCGAAGGCAGTCGCGTCCACGTGGCGCACGACCTTCCGCAGCACGTCTTTCTTCTCCATCAGGTTCCTCCGCGGCCCTCTTCGAGATGGGCCATCAGCTGGTAGACGAGACGGGCCGCCAGGTAGTCGGGCGCCCGATTGCCCGCCAGGGGCATGAGTTCGCACACGTCCAGGCCAACGACATGTTTTCGTCGGCAGACCTCCGCGAGCAGGTCCAGCACTTCGCGATAGCGCAGGCCGCCGGGCTCGGGCGTGCCGGTGGCGGGCATCTCCGCCGGGTCGAGCACATCCAGATCGATCGTCACGTAGACGGGGCCGTCCAGCAGGTCCAGGACCGCTCGCGTCGTCTCCGCCGTGGAGAACTCGTGGGCGAAGAAGACCCGGTCGCGATCCAGGCCGGCGACCTCGCTCGCGTCCAGGCTGCGCACGCCCACCGCGACCGTCGCGGCGACCTCGGCGGCCCGGGCCATGACGCAGGCGTGGTTGAAGCGCGAGCCCTCGTAGCGGTCGCGGGTATCGGCGTGCGCGTCGAGTTGCAGGACGGTCAGGTTTTCGTGGAACCCGGCGTGGGCCTGGATCAGCCCGATGCTCACCGAGTGCTCGCCGCCCAGGCCGACGAGGATCCTCTCCTCGTCCAGAAGCCCGGCCGCGGCTTCGCGCACGCTCGAGACCATCTCCTCCGGCGAGCTGAAGCCCGCGAGGGGCTCCAGGGTGGCGATCCCGCGCCGCCAGGGTTCGCTGTCGGTCTCCAGGCAGTAGAGTTCCATGTGGGCCGAGGCCGCCAGGATCGCCTCGGGTCCCGCCGCGGCACCCTTCTGCCAGGTGGCCGTCCCGTCATAGGGGATGGGCATCACGACGAAGCGGGCGGTCTCGAGGGGATGCGGCTCCTCGAGACCGCCGAACGCTCCCGGGTCGGTATGCAGGTACCAGCGCTTCAACTGTATTCGACGTCGTCGAAGTCGTCGTCGTCGTCGTCGTCGTCGATGTCGTCGTCGTCGATGTCGTCGTCGTCCAGGTCGTCATCGTCCAGGTCCTCGTCGTCCAGATCGAAATCCAGCTCGAAGTCGTCGAGGTCCTCGTCGCGTTGCTTCTTGCTCCGTAGCGGCTTGGGTTGGTCGCGCTGCCGGTCTCGTTCCGACTTGACGCCGTAGCGGCGCTTGCTCGAGGGCTTGCCGTCGTCGATCGGACTCATCATCTGGGAATCCATCACAGGTCCTCCTGCTTCCGGAATTGAACGTGTGGCATCTCAAGATGCCGCGTCGGACATCGCGCGGATGGTCGTGTTGAAACGGCAGACCTCGCGCACGTCGGCATGGCGGATATCCAGCTCCTGCCGGATCGTGTCCCAGATCCGCGCGGGGTCCGTCTTGCCGCAGGTGAAGATGTCGATGGCCATCAGGCCCAGCTCCGCGTACGTGTGCACCGAGCAGTGGCTCTCGTCGAGCATGACCATGGCGGTGCAGCCCGGGGGCGAGTCGCTGCCGAACTTGTAGCGGATCTGGGAGATGACAGTCGTACCGGCCAGTTTCGCGGCCAGGGACATCACCTCGAGGAGTCTCTGATCGTCCAGGCACAGCTCGAAGGGAACGTCCTGACAGTCGATCAGGAGGTGTTTACCCTTGTGCAATTCATGAGCCCCCCGTTGCTGAAGAAACGTCGCGTGCCGCCTTACGCTTCTGCTCCGGGGGGGGCTTGGGCTTGGGGACGGCGGGATCTATGCGTCACGTCGATGCGTGAGTGGGGAGAATAGTATGTATTTTCGTCGTTCCGTGTCAAGATGCCCGGCGGTCCGCGCATGAAATATTCAACAGTTGCTATCCGTTGCAACAGAAGAATTTACAACACCCGCGCGACTTGCCGAGGAAATATGTACGCGGGGCGCGCCAGAATCGGGTGCCGGGAACGTACCCGGCGTGGGGCGGTGGTTGGCTCGACGCCGCCCGGGCCGTATTATCATCGACATGTTCGACTGATCCCGGCGCGGAGGACCGTATGCGAACCGTATCGTTCCTGATCATCCTGCTGGCTGCGGTCCATCTCTGCGGATGCTCCACCCGGTTGCCGCCGCCCCCCCTGGACGATCCCGGACGGGCGCTCGTCGCCGAGGTCGATTCGCTCGGCCTGGAGGCGTTCCGCGCGCTGCCGCTCGCCGAGAAGACCGAGCGGCGCCGGCTGTCGGACAGCGACCTGGATCCGCTGGATCTCTGGGAGCGCGAGCTCGCCGACAACGATCGTCTGGAGCGCGGTTCCATCCCGTTGAGGTCGCGCGATTGGCGCAGCCTGGAACGCGGCCGCCCGCCCGAGAAGCGGCTCGACCGCATCATGCGCCACCTGCGCCGGGCCGTGAACACGGATCCCGCGCACGTCCGCGCCTGGCGCGAGCTGGGCCGCCTCGCCGCGGTCACGGGAGGCTGGGAGCACGCCGCCGAGGCCTTCGACGCCGGCTGGGCCGCCCTGCGTCACGACCGGCGCGACTGGCGGGCGGCGCATCTGGGCCAGCGGGTCCTGCTCGGCGCCGCCCCGGCCCACCGCGGGCCGGGGCTATGGGGGGGGGGGCTGGGCTGGCTGGAGTCGCCCAAGGGCGCCTGGCACCACACGCTGTCCGAGGAACAGACGCTGCTCTACGGCCTGTTGCTGGCCGACGCTGGCCGCTTCCGGGAGGCCTTCGCCGTGGCGGAGGCGATGCCGCCGCTCAGGTACCACCAGTTCGGCATGTACCGGCGCGGCTACCACGTCACGCAGTCCGGGTACGCCAACCGCTGGATCAAGGGCATGGCCTGGCTGGCCCTGGGCGAGCCCGCCTTCGCCTACCACGCCCTGGGCCTGCTGAGCCAGACGCGGATCCGCATCCCGTACATGTCGCCCTACTGGAACGACGTGGCGCGGATCTGCGAGCTCACCGGTCGTGTCGACGAGGCGAGCACGAACTACGCCCTGGCCCTGCTCGGCCTGCATCCCCTGCACTTCTACGTTCCCTTCGAAGGCTACAGCTGCCCGGAGATCATCCTCGGCGAACCCGACGTGCGCGTGCCCTACTTCACCGTCTGGTACGAGGATTACCTGGTCGGCTCGCTCTTCGCCTACGGCTGCCAGATGCTGGCCGAATGCTCGGTGGCCGACGATCCGGAGGTTCGCCGCTCGCGCGGAGAGAAGGCCGTCACCGCCTTTTCGGTCTGCATGCGCAGGGGGGATCGGCCCGCGCGCGCCCAGGCCCTGCGCGGCCGCGCGCGATTCTACATGGGGCGGGACGAGACGGCGCTGGCGGACATGCTCGAGGGCCGTCGGCTGCTGGCCGAGCGCGGCGAGATCGATCCGCTGACCGCCTACGTGATCGGCACCCTGCACCTGACGGCGGAGCGTCCCGCGGAATCGCTGCTTTTTCTGGAGGAGGCGACCGCCGTCGCGCCGGAACTCGCGGCGGCCTGGCGCACCTACGGCGTGGCCCTGGCCCGGGTCAACCGGCACGCGGAGGCGGATACCGCCATGAACAGGGCCGTGGTCCTGGATCCCGGCGCCGCGAGCGGCTGGTACAACCGCGGGCTCCAGCACATGAACCACCAGCGCCCGGAGGCGGCGCGCTCGGACCTGCTGGTCGCCCTGAAGCTCGCCCCCGACGATCCGCGGATCCGGCAGCTGGTCGCCCGTCTCGAAAGGGACTGGGAACTGGCCGACGATCCCGGATCCCAGGCGGCCGCGCAGGCGCGGGCCGACAGCATCCACGCGGAGATCGCGTCGGGGGACTGGCTCACCCGGGACGCGACCGGGGGTCCTCGGAGCTTCGCCATCGCCGACCTGGACTTCGAGGCCCGCGCCGATTCGCTCGCCGCGGCCTATGCGGCGGATCCCGCGGACGAGATCCGCCGCGAGCTGGCGGTGGCCCAGCTCCAGGCGGGCCGGCCGGAAAGCACCCTCGAACTGCTGCTCCCGCTCTGGCCCCGGGAGCTGTTCCTCACGGAGCGCATGCTGGTCCTGCGGGCGGACCGCGAACTCGGCCACGCGGAGCGGGCAAGGGACCTGGCCCTGTCCCTGGCCGACGGATCTCCTGACATCTTCGACCTGGATTTCTGGACCCTGGTCGCGTTGACCTGCCTCGACGCCGGCGAGCGCGAGGCCGGCCTGTGCGCCCTCGACTACGCCGTGGGTCTGGCCCCCGCCAACCACGCGCTCCGGAGCTTCCGCAAGCTCGTGGGCGGCGACGGGACCCGATAACTCCCGTCGCCAAGGTAGGCATCAAGCGACGTCCTCCCGTGCCGATGAACAAGGGGTGAATCCGCATGTCCATCCATGTGGGAGGCCGACATGTTCGCCCGATCGCCCGATCGCCAGCCATCCGCCGTCCGCCTGTTCCTGGCGGCGGCGATCTGCGCCTGTGTCCCGTTCACGACGGCGTCGGGCGCCGACGATCCGCTGTGGATCGACGGGTCGACCGGCGGCGCGATCCCCTGCGGGCACGTGAGCTACCTGGCCGATCCCGGGGGCGAACTCGCGCTCGCGGACGTGCTCGCCCGGGACGACTGGCGTGAGGTGGAGCAAGAGATCGCCAACTTCGGCTACACGGCCGACGCCTACTGGCTGCGTTTCCGGATGGCGAACCGGGCGCCCGGAGAGGACGAGTGCCTGATCGAGATCGCCTACCCGCTGCTCGACGACATCGTCTTCCACCAGGTCCACGCGGGACGGGTCCTGCAGACCCGTGCGGCCGGCGACGCCCAGCCCTTCGCGGCGCGCCCGCTCGACTACACCAACTTCGTCTTCCCGGTCGCCGTGGCCGTCGGCGAGGCCCACGACATCCTGCTGAGGGTCCGCTCCAGCAGCTCGCTGCAGGTGCCCCTGGCCGTGTGGTCCGAGACCGGCTTCCGCGCGCGGATCACCCGCAACTACGCTCTCTACGGCCTGTTCTACGGCATCATGCTGTCGATCATCATCTACGGCCTCTCGATCTTCCTGACCATGCGCGAGCGCAACTACCTCCACTTCGCGGTCTACACCCTGTTGTTCGTGGGCATCAAGGCCTCCATGGACGGCGTCGCCTACCAGTACCTGTGGCCCCGGTCGCCCTTCGTCCAGGACCACAGCATCACCTTCTTCCTCGCGGGCACGACGGCTGCCGCCTACCTCTTCGCCTCCCATTTCCTGCGACTCTGGGAGGTGGCCCCGCGCCTGCGCCGGGTCTTCTGGACCCTCGGCTGGGTGGCCGCGCTACTGTCCGCCCTGTCGCTGGTGCTGTCCTACACCGTGCTGATCCGGCCGGTGCTGGTACTGGCCCTGGCCTCGGTCTTCCTGGTCCTCGGCAGCGGCATCTGGGTGTGGCGGCGACGCGACTCGAAGCCCGCAATGATGTTCACCGCCGCCTGGTCGGCGTTCATGCTGGGCTCTCTGATGATGATCGTCAGCAAGTTCGGCGTCCTGCCGCGCACGGTGCTGACCGAGAACGGTCCCGCGCTGGGCATCATGGCCGAGGCGGCGCTGATGATCCTGGCGCTGACCGAGTCCCTCAAGGAGAGCCGGCGCAAGCAGCGCCGGGCCACCGAGGACCTGCTGAAGGTGGAGGCGGAGGCGGGACGCAAGCTCAAGCAGGAGGTGCAGCGGCAGACCGGCGCCATCCAGGACATGATGCGCCAGCTCGCCCAGGCCAACGAGGTGCTCGAGCAGCACAACCAGCAGGACGGCCTGACGGGCATCTTCAACCGCAAGGCCTTCGACAAGCGCCTCGCCACGGAGCATTACCGCTCCGTGCGCAGCGGACTGCCGCTGTCGCTGCTGATGATCGACATCGACCTCTTCAAGAAGTTCAACGACGACTACGGCCACCTCACCGGCGACGAGTGCCTCAAGCAGGTCGCCGCGATCATCGACGAGGAGGCGCGCCGCACCACGGACTACGCCGCCCGCTACGGCGGCGAGGAGTTCGCCGTGATCCTCGCCGACACGCCGGGCCCCGACGCCGCCAAGGTGGGTGAGCGCATCCGGGCCGCCGTCGAGGCCATGGACTTCATCGTCGACGGCCAGCGCGTGCTCGTAAACGTGAGCGTGGGTGTGGGCACCCTGCCGCCCGGCGCGGACGGGGACCACCCCGAGGCCGTGGTCGCCGCCGCCGACATGGCCCTCTACTGCGCCAAGGAGAACGGGCGCAACCGCGTGGAACTGGCGCCGGCGGCGGAGCCGGTATCTTGACACCTCATCGATGTGCTATGATCTAGACGACATTCGCCCGCTCACCGGCTACCAAGGAGTATGCCGTGTGTCGAACACTGGTGTGCATGCTCGTCACGATCCTGTTGCCCCTCGCCTCCGTCGCGAGCCCGTATCCGGTCTATTACTTCGAGGACTTCGAGGATGGGGAGCTGGATTACGGCTTCCACTGTCCCGATCTGGTCGATGAGCCGCCCGGTGATCCGACCCAGTCCTACGCCCTGATCGACGCGCCGTCCTGGGACGGTACGTTCGGTCTGTTCCTGTTCCAGGGCGTGGGTGATGCCGAACCGCACATATCGGTCACCGGTTGTCATGTTTGCGGCCTGGGGACCGTCGAATTCAAATTAGGCGCACCGCCGGGCCGGACGTTCGGCGCCGTGAGGCTTCGCGTCGAGTTCTACATGGAAGACCCCCTGATCTACGAGTATGATGAACCCGGCTTCTATTCCATCCCTACTCCCGAAATTGTCTATGTCGAATGGTTCACCTGGGAAGGCCACGATGTGATCGTCGACGATCTCTGGTTCCACGACCACTGCGACTGCGGCACGCCCAACGCTGAGGAGTCCTGGGGCAGGATCAAAGCCGCCTATCGATGACGCACCAGCATACCTGACTCAAAGAGGCCGCGGCCCCCCGGACCGCGGCCTCTCGCTTTCGTGGCGTCGGCCCTACTCGACCCCCGCCAGATCCAGCAGGAACGCGTACTCCACCGCGCGGTCGCGGTGGCGCTTGAAGCGCCCCGAGGCGCCGCCGTGGCCGGCTTCCATGTCGGTCTTGAGCAGCAGCAGGTTGTCGTCGGTCTTCAGGGCGCGCAGCTTGGCCACCCACTTGGCCGGCTCGAAGTACTGGACCTGCGAGTCGTGCAGGCTGGTGGTCACCAGCACGTTGGGGTAGGCCTGGGCGACGACGTTGTCGTAGGGGGAGTAGGAGAGCATGTACTCGTAGTACGTCTGCTCGCTGGGGTTGCCCCACTCGTCGTACTCGCCGGTGGTCAGGGGGATCGACGCGTCGAGCATGGTCGTCACCACGTCCACGAAGGGGACCTGGGCCACCACGCCGTCGAAGAGGTCCGGCGCCAGGTTCATGACCGCGCCCACGAGCAGGCCGCCCGCGCTGCCGCCCATGGCGTACATGTGCGCGGGATCGGCGTAGCCCCGCTCGACCAGGGCCTTGCCGCAGTCGATGAAGTCGTTGAAGGTGTTCATCTTCTTGAGCAGCTTGCCGTCGTCGTACCACCAGCGGCCCATCTCGGAGCCGCCGCGCACGTGGGCCACCGCGTAGCAGAAACCGCGGTCCAGCAGACTCAGGCGCGAGAAGCTGAAGTAGGCGTCCATGCTCGAGCCGTAGGAGCCGTAGGCGTAGAGCAGCAGGGGTCGCGTGCCGTCCTTGGCGAAGCCCTTGCGGTAGACCAACGAGATCGGCACCTCCACGCCGTCGCGCGCGGTGGCGGTGATGCGCTCGGTGACGTAGTTCCCGCACTCGAAGCCGCCCAGGATCTCCTGCTGCTTGCGCAGGATCTTCTCGCGGGTCGTCATGTCGTAGTCGAAGACGGACTCGGGCGTGGTCATGGACTCGTAGCCGAAGCGCAGCGTCTGCGTGTCCATCTCGCGGTTGGTGTCGATCCAGGCCATGTAGGCCGGCTCGCCGAAGTCCAGGTCGTGCCAGGCCCCGCCCTCGTGGGGCCGCATGCGGAGATGCGCGAGCCCGCCGCGCCGCTCCGAGACCACCAGCCAGTCCTTGAACAGCTCCACGCCCTCCAGCAGCACGTCCTCGTCGTGGGGCACCACCTCGACCCAGTTCTCCTTGCCCGTCGCCTCGATCGGCGTGCGCATGATGCGGAAGTTGCGCGCGTCCCAGTTGGTCTTGACGTAGAAGTGGTTGCCCAGGTGGTCGAGGTCGTGCTCGTGCTCGCGCTCGCGCGGCAGGAACACGGTGAAGGGCTCGGTCGGCGTGCAGGCGTCCACGTAGCGGTACTCGTTGCTCACCGACTGGTGGCAGCCGATGATCACGTAGCGCCGCGACTTGCTCTTGTAGACGTAGACGCCGAAGGTGTCGTCGTCCTCCTGGTAGACCAGGACGTCGTCGGCGGGGTCGGTGCCCAGTTCGTGGCGCCAGATCTGGTAGGGGCGCAGGGTCGTGAGGTCCTTCTTGTTGTAGAAGAGGGTCGCGCCGTCCTCGGCCCAGGCCAGGTTGCCGTTGGTCTCGGGGATGGTCTCCGGATACCACTCGCCCGTGTCGAGGTTCTTGAAGCCGATGGTGTAGAGGCGGCGCCCCACCACGTCCTCCGCCACCGCCAGCACGTTGCGGTTCGAGTTGACCCGCACCGAACGCGTGCCGTAGTAGGTGTGGCCCTCGGCGCGCGCGTTGGCGTCGAGCATCACCTCCTCGGGCCCC
>JACKQG010006578.1_pt1 | contig 12162 bp, 10 predicted proteins | sample 8237621 | NCBI WGS metagenome assembly JACKQG01 (sample SAMN15677084, study PRJNA649215) | marine metagenome | biome: marine; feature: Black Sea; material: saline water; isolation source: suspended particulate matter (SPM) from the Black Sea western gyre | collected 2013-06-09/2013-06-10 | depth...
ATTGCTGATTTGTATTAACTCGGGGCTTATACTGATTTGATTCGGTATAGGCCCCTTTAATTGACAAAGATTCAATACATTCGCGGAAATAACAATTATTGTCGGGCAATTATGAGGGCTTTCAGCGGCGCCATTCGGCCTTACGGACCATCAAAGGCGGCATCTGCTGGGGCTTGACCTTTCGACTGCCCGGCCTTACACAGCTTCTGCTGCTGGGATACCAGCTAATAAAAAACAGCTTCGGTTTTAAAGACAATCTGATTTTTTTCAACTTGGCAAATATCATTGTAAACCATTTTTCCTGTAAAAAACGATAGAATCTGTATCATTCTTAATTCCTATCGGCCAATTCAGGCGGAAACTTTTATCAATTGTCTTAAAAAGAACACAAGTGTACACCGAGAAGATTTGAATATGGTGCTCTATCCATGGATTTTCTGGTATTTGTAGTTCAGCTAAATACCTTTATTTTTGACGTTTATCTGATGTCGTTCCATTTGGCCGGTTGCTTGTCGATTTCGAGCAATTCGCCTCGGCTGATGAGCCACGTTTTATCCGGTTGTTTTTGAAAGCTCAGTTCTATCTTAAAAAATATAAATTGTTTGTAGTTTTCAGATACATAGCTGTTTTTGTCGAAGATTGTCAGCATAAACACAGTTGCAGTTGCCTGCGGAGGTGACAATTCGACCAAACAAGCCGTCTTTTTGTTTTTCTCAACAAGAGGGGGGGTAAGTTTTCGTCTGCAGTGGGCCACAAAATCCCATTTCGTATTATGAAATGAGTCGCGATAGTCCTCGGCGACCACGGCCTCTATTGAATCGCAATCCTCCTCCTGTACGGCTTTTATGACTGTGCTGATTAAGGAGTTGATTTTCTCAAAGTCGGTCTTGACAAGCATATCAAGGGCAACACCGGTTACAGCAACAAGGACCGGCAGCAGAAACTGCCACCAGTGACGCTTTTCCGGAATTACACTGCGGATGGTAAAGACCACGAACAAAACGATAACCGCCGCTCCGATCAGCGTATAGGGCTGCTCAAAAAAATCGAACATCTAATCAATCCTTTGAGGGTCTCTCAGTTAGCTTGCAGCAGCTTGGTTATCGACTACTGTCTTGGTTTTGGGAGAACAATGTAGCGTTTTTGCATATACCTCAAATCATCGCGTTCATCAGGCGGAGGGGTGAAATCAAATGTGCTCTGGTCACCCCAGGCTGCACGCATAGCTATATCAATAGTGCCCTTATTGACCCATGTGTGCATATTGGCGCTTCCGTCGGCAAAGCCTAACGTGCCCCTGTTTTTGCTGTGCCAGATTGCCAGCGGGTCAATCCAGTTGTTTCCGAAATCTTTGCTTACTACCCAGGAGCCCAAATTCCATCCCCTCGGATCGATTTCCTCTACGAAGACAAGCGATTCAGCGGGTTTTTTAATTTCGCTGTATTTGATAAGATGCCTGTTGCTCCACTCTAATTCTTCGCCATTCATACCCCCGGCAATGGAGAAGCTGCCGAAGGTGTACATACCTGCCCGGCTGTCTCGGTCGTCGGATGGACATCTATATACATCTACGTTCTTGACGTATTCATAGAGCTTGCCATGTCTTATGCCTTCCTTGCATTGTTCGAGATGGTCGGGATCGTTGCCCCTTGGGCCGAACATCCATGCATCCACGGTTCGGCCGGGCATGCCCCCAACCAGTCTGTCATCATTATCATCTTTGTACAGCATCCAGGAGAATGACATGGTCTTTATATTGTGAACGCAGTGAATCGCCTTGGCCTGGTCTCTGGCCCGGCTCAATGCCGGCATCAAAATCGCCATTAAAACGGCAATAATCGCAATTACAACCAAAAGCTCGATTAGTGTGAAAGCCCTTGTTTTCATCGTTACTTCTCCTTTTCAGCACAATAACTCTTTAAAGGTCTTGAGGCTAAAATTGCCCCCCTTAATAACACCTTTCCTTATTCAAATAACAAGATACTAAAAAACAGTCTTCTGTTCTGCTTTTTTTGAATCTTAGAGGATTTTTGTGCTAACTTTTAGTATTATATTGCTTCAGGACGAATATGTCAATTCGGAACTGTGTACTTTATAATACTTTATTAGATGGACCGTATCGTCTATTACAGAATTCATGATATGGTCAACAAAGATAAGCGTTTTTGCAGGACATCAACGCGGCAACCGTAGCTGCAATTTATGGATTGCACATCGGCTCCTGTTTGTCAGAATCAGCAAAAATACCCATATATTGTCTTAATTAAGAGATTTGTACGGAAAACCTCTCGCCATAAATTCGATGTCTTCCCGCGCATCAGACGGAGGGCTCAGGCTGAAAGAAAATGCCTCATTACGCATGGCCTTGAGATTCCAATCGATAAAGTACTTGTCCATCCATCTATGCATTTCCGCATGGCCGTCGGCATATCCAAGGGTGCTTTGTTGATTGTGCCACATAGCAACCGGGTCCACCCATGTTTTAGGTCCGGGATTCATTTGCCATGAGCCAACGTTGTATCCTCTCGGGTCAATCTCCTCGACGAAGATGTATCTTATCGCCGGTTTCTTCAGGTCAACGTACTTTTTTGCCTGGGTGTATCCGCTCCAGCTCTCTCCATTGGCACCGCCGGCAATCGAGAAGCTTCGAAATGTGTAATTGCGCGGGTCTCTGTCCCTTTGGTCAGCAGGGCAGGCATACACGTCCACTTCCTTACCAACGTAAGGGTAAAGCAGGCCGTCTCTAATAGCCTGTTTCTTCTGCTCAACTGTGGCACCGTCCGCTGGACGCAGTACCCAGTTGCCGGGATTCGTATGGCCGGGCACAAGCTCGCCGTCGTTGTCGTCCTGGTACATGAACCACGCTAATGCAAGGTATTTGACATTACTTACGCAGTGGATGCGTCTGGCATGATCTTTGGCTGCTCTCAAAGATGGCATTAGAATCGCCATTAACACGGCAATAATCGCAATTACGACTAAAAGCTCGATGAGTGTGAAGGCCCTTGTTTTCATCGTTACTTCTCCTTATTAAACAAAAAATTCTTTAAATATCCTGAATTAAAAATCCACCCTGATAATACAACTTTCAACTATTCAAACAATGGGATACACATAAAAAGTCTTCTGTTCTGTTTTTCCTGTATTTCACAGGTCTCTTGGGCTAATCTTACTTATTATATTGCCTCAGGCCCAATATGTCAATCCGGAAATATGCTTTTTTTTCCTTGACGCGTTTGATAAGCCTAAGTCGTCTGTTACAGAATTGATAATGTTTTCAACGATTATTTGTCACGGACAAGCTATATTCCCAGTTCCTGTTTGACCTCATCAATCTTTTCGATGACAAAATCCAGATCGTCCTTATTGTGGGCCGCGGATATCTGTGTGCGAATTCTTGCGGCCCCTTTGGGAACCACAGGATAGGAAAATCCTATAACGTAAACACCCTTTTCAAGTAGTTTGTCCGCCATTTTTTTCGCCAGAACAGCATCTCCAAGCATAATCGGCACGATAGGATGCTCACCTTCGATAACATTTAATCCGAGCCTGCTTATCTGCTGCCTGAAATAGCTGGTATTGTACATAAGCTTGTCGCGCAGCTCCGTAGAATCACTGAGCATCTCGATGACCTTGAGCGAAGCGGCGACGATGGCCGGAGCGAGCGTGTTTGAAAAAAGATAAGGGCGCGAGCGCTGGCGAAGCAGTTCGATAATCTCTTTTCTTCCGCTGGTATAACCTCCGCTGGCGCCGCCGAGTGCCTTGCCGAGCGTCCCGGTTATAATATCGATGCGATCCATTACGCCGCAGTGTTCGCCAGTGCCCCGGCCTCGTTTGCCTAATACACCGACTGCATGCGAGTCGTCCACCATTACCAGAGCATCGTATTTTTCCGCTAATTGGCAGATTTCGTTTAATTTGGCTATAGTTCCGTCCATCGAGAATACGCCATCGGTTGCAATCATACGAAATCTTGCCGATTGTGCCTGTAGTAATTTATCTTCAAGGTCGTCCATATTGGAGTTTTCAAACCGCAGACGCTGGGCCTTGCAAAGGCGTACACCGTCGATAATGCTGGCGTGGTTAAGCTGGTCGCTGATGATGGCATCTTCGGCCGTAAGTAATGTCTCGAACAGCCCCGTATTTGCATCGAAACAGCAGGAATACAGGATAGTGTCCTCGGTGCCGAGAAATTCGGATATCTTCTTTTCGAGCTGTTTGTGAATCTCCTGCGTACCGCAGATGAACCGAACAGAGGAAAGTCCATATCCCCATTTGGCGTAACTTTCCTGTGCGGCCCGGATGATATCGGGATGGTCGGCAAGACCAAGATAATTGTTGGCGCATAAGTTGAGGACTTTTTGGCCGCTCTGTACGGTAATCGTAGCATCTTGCGGACTGGTTATAATACGCTCTGCCTTGTAGAGTCCGTCGTCATTTATATGTTGGAGTTCTCTCGATATATACGATTTCATTGTTCCGAACATGTCTTCTTCCTCATTTTACTACATAAGTGGAATTTTATTCTGTCCAGTTCAAAATCACTTTCCCTGAATTTCCCGACCGCATTATTTCGAAGGCCTTCTCGTATTCCGTATAGTGAAAGCTGTTGGTGATAAGCGGCGTGATGTCAGTCCCGCTTTGAATAAGCATTGTGGCTATATACCACGTTTCGAACATCTCTCTGCCGTAAATCCCCTTGATAGTAAGGCCGTTAAAGACGACATAATCCCAGTCGATAGCCATTTGCGGCATTATTCCCAGCAACGCGATTTTACCGCCATGACACATATTAGCAAGCATGTCCTTAAATGCCTCGGGATTACCCGACATTTCCAGCCCGACATCGAATCCCTCTTTCATACCGAGCTTTCTCGCAGCGTCTTCGATTTTTTCACTTCTTGCATCGACGACCATAGTAGGTCCCATTTTTTTGGCTAATTCCAGACGATAGGGATTTACGTCTGTAATTACCACGTAGCGTGCACCCGCGTGCTTAGCTACGGCTATTGCCATACAACCTATCGGCCCGGCTCCGGTTATAAGTACGTCCTCACCAACCAAATCATAAGAAAGAGTCGTGTGCACCGCATTACCAAAAGGATCGAAGCAGGCAAGCACATCTGTCGGTATCTTAGGGTCGCAATGCCAGACGTTGGTGACCGGTATAGACAGATATTCGGCGAACGCTCCGTCCCGATTTACGCCGATACATTTTGGATCGGTGCACAGATGTCTGCGTCCGGCTAAGCAGTTCCGGCAGCGACCGCAAACAATGTGCCCCTCGCCGCTGACCTGCTCCCCTAATTCCACATCATGTACGTTATCACCCATTTTTTCCACCGTCCCCACGAATTCGTGACCTATCACCATAGGGGGCTTGATTGTCTTTTGGGCCCACTTGTCCCAGTTGAAAATATGAATATCCGTCCCGCAAATCGCGGCCTTGTGGATTTTTATCAGCACATCATTGATACCGGTTTCAGGTACTGGCACCTCTTCCATCCACACTCCAGGCGCTGGCTTGCTCTTTGCCAATGCTTTCATTGATTAGTCTCCCCTGTCCTGCAATTTCACATATAAAAAAGCTTACCACTTTATTTGCTTAAGCTCGCTTGTTTTGTCATGGTCCGTCATATCCGGGGCTAATGCGGTTACCGTTATATAGCCTGCCTCTAATGATGTTGTGTCGGTGGGGGTTTTATCGATGCGGTGGCCGTTGCCGGCCAATTGAAACACGGTCTGCCCCTGCTCATTTGTTTGGCGAATGTAATACTCGTCAAAGCCCTTGCTCGACTGCGGCACTACTCTTACGCCTTTAGGTTCACCTTTCGAAAATTGAGGTATATTGATATTTATCACATTGCCTTTTTGAACGGGCATAAGCTGCTTGAGGATTTTAACGCAGTGACGTGCCCCCTTTTCGAAATCCATATGTTCCTCGAAAGAACAGCTCATCGCCACAGCCGGAATCCCTAAAAATGCCCCCTCCATAGCCGCCGCAACAGTACCCGAGTAATAGACGTTTATTCCAACATTTGCCCCTTGGTTTATGCCGGAAACAACTAAATCTATAGGCCCTTCGTGCAATTGCATAACTGCCAGTTTAACGCAGTCGGCTGGCGAGCCTTGGATACTGAAACCGGTGAACAGGCCGTTGATATCGACCTTATTGCATACTAATGGCCGGGAGAATGTAATGCTGTGACTCGTCCCGGAGCGGCTGTCCGCAGGTGCGGCCACAATTACATCACCGATCTTAACCAGCTCTTTATAAAGAGCCGCAAGCCCCGGTGCAAAAATCCCGTCATCATTTGTAAGTAATATTTGCATATCGATTGAACATTCTAAATAATCAATAATCATTTATCAATAGAAAAGAGTTTACCCAGAGTTTATCCCCGAGAGCTGCTAACTTGACGCGCAGCAGGGGAATGTTAGCTCACTTGCTTTTCTGCCCGGGGTAGGCTGGGCTTTAGCTCATGCCGTTCATCTGAGATCTGAAATCTAAAATCTGAAATCCTCTCCTCAATCCCAATAGTCAACTCCGAGCAAAGTTCAAGTCCTGAGCAAGGTCGAAGGATAATCACTCATCAATAATCAGTTGAATTTAGACAGGCAATTGTTAGAATGGCCTGGTGAAAGTGCAAACAATGTATCGAGGCAAGGACTAAGTAAAATGGCGAAGAGCAAGAAAATCGGTTGGGTAGCATGGTCTGAAGATGAAATTAAGCTGCTTAAGAGACTTTTCCCGCGTGGCAGAGCAAGGGAAATAGCCGAGAAAACTGGGCGGTCTCTGGCAACGGTCAGACAAAAAGCATACAACATGGGGATTAATACAAGAGAGCGGCGTCTCTGGTCGGCCAGGGAACTCAAACTGCTCAAGAAACTTTACCCGACTGAGAACACGCAAAGCATAGCTGATAAACTTGGCCGGCCTGTGGACTCGGTCAAAGCAATAGCATATCTAAACGGCCTCAAAAAAGTGGGATCACCCACCGTATGGTCAGAAAAAGATGATGCTCTCCTTAAAAAACTATACCCGAATAATAAAGTGCGGGATATGGCGAAACAGCTTGGACGCTCTATACCGGCCGTAGCAGGAAGAGCACACAAATTGGGAATTAGCGAGCCAAAGCGTATCTGGTCAAAGAAAGAGCTTAACCTCATTAGGAAACTGTATCCCACCAAAACCGCAGAGCAAATAGCAGATAAAATTGGAAGAACTGTAAAAGCAACAAGATTGAGAATTGTCAAATTGGGACTAAGGAAAAGAAAGAGAAAAGGTAAGATGTAAAATCTTCATTCTTGTCATCCTCGCATGCCCTTGGCGGGGACCCAATCCCAATAGTAAATAATCAAAAGCAAATCATCATTAATCATTTAAATATCCTCATTCTGAAAATAATCCATGAAAAATCTTTTTGATTGATTGCAAACTATGCATCAGCAACACGCGAGCAAATCAACCGGTTATAAAAAATCTTAAAAAATCGAAAAAAAAACTGAGTTTTTTCTGCCCGCATACGTTAAGCCTTAATGAAACATTAAGTGTGCACGATGAGGTTTCACCTGTTAAATGGAAGAATACTCTGACGAAGAACTGATGAGCTTAGCTGCGAGCAATGATATCCATGCGTTCGAAGAGCTATTTCGCCGCTATAATCGTCGACTGTTCGCTTTCTTTTACCGTTTGTTACCAGATGTTGAGGAAGCGAAGGACTGTAGCCAGGAAACATTTTTGAGACTTTGGCGAGACAGGGCTCGGTACTCTCGGAAAGGAAGTTTTTCAACGTACCTGTTTCGTATTGCCAAGAATCATTTTGTGGACAGGTACCGACAGCAAAAGTCCCGGATTAATCTCCAGCCGATTTCTCCGGATTGTTCGGTGGCCGGTTCTGAAAAGCCGGGTTTACCAGGCGATCCTTTCAATATGACAGTGGAAAACGAGATTGAATCGGTCATAGCCAGTGCAATAGCTCGCCTCCCGGAAACGCACCGGCTCGTGTACGTCTTGAGTGAAGAGCAGCGTTTGTCATATCGAGAAATTGCTGACATTCTTGGCTGCCCGGTTGGAACGGTTAGTTCTCGGAAGGTCGAAGCACTGAAAAAATTACGTGAGCTTTTAAGGCCTTTAAGAAATGAGTTATTAAATGACGGTTCTTGATCGGCTCGTAAGCCGATTCATGGACATAGTCAAGAGGAGAAAACCAGATGATTTCATGCGATGAGTGCCGGCAAAAGATTGCGGCTGTTTTTGATAATGAAGCCCGTGAAGGGGACCAAAGTTTGATATCTGTCCACATCGAAAACTGTCCTGAGTGTCAGGAATTTCGAGCGGAAATAGTCAAAATCAGGCAGGCTTTGGTCTCTGCCGCAGTGCCTGCTGTGTCATTGGAACTACAGTATGAACGTATGCAGGGAGTTGGAGCTGCTGGCAAGAAGAACAATCAGCCGGCTTTCAGGAACATAGCAAGCTATGAACGCATGGCTGTTAGATTTCGACGATTGGCATGGGCCGGTGGTCTGGCCGCATCGTTTCTGATCATAGTCTCCTGGCTGGCTTGTTTTATGTTAGCCGGGAGGGCCCATGACCTTAAGCAACAACTGCAGATAGCCCAACATGATTTGGATGTTGTCAACGTGGAAAAGCAGCTTGCAGAAGCCAAGGAAAGACAGGAGAAAAATACTCTGGCCTTGTACCTTAGAATGCAGGAATTAGAGGAGCGATTTGACAGAGGTCAGTCGGGAAGGCCGGTCTTTTCACCGGCAGATCGTAACGGATTGTAAAAAGAACTATTCTCTTTTATCAAAGGAGCTAAGAAAATGAATGCGAAAAAACTTTTTATTGTTATTGCATTGCTCGGAGTCTTTACGGGCAATATAGAGGCAGAGGAAAAATACCACACCGTCAAAATCTGGCCTGAAGCCCCCCAGGGATGGCACTTCTTTCAGCCAAGAGGCATCGCGGTTGACCAGTCGGACAATGTCTATGTCGGCGACAGCGGCAACTACAAGGTCAAGAAATTCGACGCTGAAGGCCGATTCATCACCCAATGGGGAAATCCCGGTCAGAAAGACGGTCAATTCAGTTCGATACACATCATAGAGGTAGGCCGTTCAGGGACCATCTATGTGGTCGACGAAGAGAGTCGATCAAAGACTATGACTGTTCGTCGGATTCAGACGTTCACACCGCACGGTCAGTTCCTTGGACTGCTCGAAAGGACCGCCCCCGGCGCCGCTGAAACCGCGTTGCCGATAGACATAGCTGAGGACGGCAATGGCAACATCTATGTGCTCGCTGTCGATTACGTCAAGAAGGACCGTCGAGTCCAGCGCACTGCGGTTGAGAAGTATTCCCCGAACATGGAATTCATCGCACAGTGGCAGATGGACGCAGGAAGTGGCGATGGGCAATTTCAGCACCCGACCGCGATAGATTTGGATGCGCGAGGTAACTTCTATGTCGTCGAGTACACCAACGCCTGTGTCCAGAAGTTCGACCGATCCGGTAAGTTTCTCATGAAGTGGGGAGCACACGGCCAAGGGGAGGGGGCTCTCTCTGGTCCTCATAGTATCGTCGTCGACAAGTCGGGAGAGGTTTACGTCCGCGACCGCGATGGCGTTCAGAAGTTCACGCCGACCGGAGAGTTCCTTGCCAGGTGGAAGATGAAGATAGAGGTCGTTTCGCGTGGAATGGCCCTGGATTCCGACTCGAACATCTACGTGACCAACAGGGGATCACACGCGGTATTGAAACTCGACAAGACCGGCAAAGTGATATCGCAATGGGGATGCGCGGGTGCCGGAGACGGCTCATTCAGTTGGCCCGGGAGCATTGCCGTAGATTCGTCGGGCAACGCCGTGGTCGCCGATTTTGACAACAACCGAATCCAGAGGTTTGATTCCAACGGTAACTTCCTGTCCCAGTGCGGAAGCGAGGCCTGGCTCTCGCTGAGTGATTTGGCGACGGACGCATCAGGGAACCTCTATGTAGCCTGTGGAGGCTCGGACGAAGTACAGAAGTACGATCCCCATGGAAAACTCATTGACCGCTGGGGAAGCACCGGCAGTGGCGATGGTCAGTTCTCGTACCCCTCGGCCATCGCTGTCGGGCCTTCGGACAACGTATATGTCGTGGACATGACAAACAACCGCGTGCAGAAGTTCACCAAAGATGGAAAATTCTTCGCGAAATGGGGAACCAGGGGCGCCGGGGACGGCCAATTTGATGGACCATTCTTCATAGCGGTAGATGATTCGGGTAATGTATGGGTCGCCGACCAGCTTGGCGGTGGAAAGCATCGAATGCAGAAATTCGATGCCAACGGCAGGTTCTTGGCGCAGTGGACAAAGCGGATAATGATACCTCGCGGGGCCCGTGGGGTGGGGGCTATGGCGGTCGATTCCTCCGGGAGCAGCTTCTACGCGTTTGAGAATCGAATTGAAAAATACGATACCCAGGGCGACTTGGTCACCGCCTACGGTCGGGAAGGACTCAAAGACGACAGACTTAGGAGAGTCTGCGGCATGGGCTTCGACAAGGCGGGGCATCTCTATGTCACAAGTCTTGCGGACCCGTGCGAGTTCCATCTCAGTACCGGCGGTTCGATCCGAAAATATGAAGCCACCGGCCAATTGGTCAGCAAGTGGATCGGAGAGAATGTGGGGGAAAAGGACGGAATTCCCAACGGCCCGATCACGGTGGACCGAGCCGGAAACATCTATACCTCGTACCTAGGCGGCATACCGATATGGAAGCTCTCATCCGATGGAAGGCTTCTCTCAAAATTCCAGATCGAACCTCCCCTGCGTGAGAGCGGCTTCAATCTACTCGGAGGTGTTGCAGTCGATAAAACCGGGAACGTTTATGCCGTGGACAGTATTGATGTCGATTGGCACTACTATGGCATCCCCTCGATCAAGAAATTCGACTCGAAAGGTGACTTCATCACGACGTGGGGAGTGCCGGAGGAGGCCGAAGGCAAGTTCAAGTATCCCGCTCGCATCGCAGTGGATGGTTCGGGCCACACGTACGTGACCGACCACAGCAGCCACTGCATTCACAAACTCGATGACCGGGGCAAGTACATCAAAAGCTGGGGTGGCAAAGGCACAGGTGACGGCCAGTTCGATACTCCAGAAGGTATCGCAGTGGATAAATCTGGGAATGTCTATGTCTGCGACAGGCAGAACAGCCGCATTCAGAAGTTCGACCCTAACGGTAGGTTTCTAACAAAGTGGGGCAAACAGGGCAGCGGCGAAGGTGAGTTTCACTTCCCTGCGGCTATCGCGCTCGACAAAAAGAATAATGTTTACGTTGCAGATAGCAACAACAACCGCATACAGAAATTCACCCCTGATGGGAATTTCCTTACTGAATGGGGCGAATTTGGAGAAGCTCCGGGCCAATTCAACGTACCGCTTGGAATCGCCGTCGATGCCTTAGGTAATGTTTATGTCAGCGACAGCCATAACCACCGCATCCAGAAGTTTGCTTCCGCTAATCCTTGATGACTCACGTTTGGTGGAAGGCAACAATCAGAAGGCGAAAGAATGCTATGGGCGAGTTTTGGGCGTTCTCAATCCCAAAATCGCCCATTTTTCGACAAAAAACGCTAAAAAACACCAAAAACCAACAAAATCAACCACATTTTCACCCAAATTCCCCTGTCTTCTGTATCCTGTCTCCTGCATTCTTTCAGTCAAAAACGCTCACACCTAAAATCAAAAATTTCAAAAATTTTTTATCTCCTTATTTTAGAACGGGTTACGCACCCAGGGCCCCGGAAAACGAACCAATTTTCGACTCAAAAGTGTCCACCCGTCTAATTATAGAGGGAGTGTTTTTCTGCCCTCACCGAGTTTGTCGAAGGATATGACATTCGTGGAGACATTTTAGTGTCATGATGTCAGTGTGCCGCAGCAAGCGGCGTCCGGCGTAGAGGTGGCGTGAGCTTAATCCGGGCTCTGACGTGGAACTGCGGGAACCTGTCGCAACGATGTTAAGAGAAAGGCACAAGCAGGGAAACTGCGAGGCTGATAGTATCGATGCGTTGCACAGGGACGGACGAGCTCGTAGTAGCGTTGAAGCTGCTGTAATGGCAGTCGAGCGAAGGGACTTGGTCATTCAGCTACCGACGATTGACCAACTGTTTA
>JACKQG010001292.1_pt3 | contig 12159 bp, 9 predicted proteins | sample 8237621 | NCBI WGS metagenome assembly JACKQG01 (sample SAMN15677084, study PRJNA649215) | marine metagenome | biome: marine; feature: Black Sea; material: saline water; isolation source: suspended particulate matter (SPM) from the Black Sea western gyre | collected 2013-06-09/2013-06-10 | depth...
TTCTTAGCTACGGGCGCCTTCTTAGCTGCGGGTGCCTTCTTGGCTGCGGGTGCCTTCTTGGCTGCGGGTGCCTTCTTGGCTGCGGGTGCCTTCTTGGCTGCGGGTGCCTTCTTGGCTGCGGGTGCCTTCTTGGCTGCGGGTGCCTTCTTGGCTGCGGGTGCCTTCTTAACAGCCTTTTTCTTGACCGGCGCTGTTTTTGCAACGGTTTTCTTGGCAGGCTTTTTAGTAGCGGTTTTCTTTTGTGCGGCTGACATAATTAATTCTGGGACGTGTGCGTTGAAAAGGTGCGATTCAGGCTCAATTAAAGCTGGAGTTGCAGGGGGTGCTTGAGGCCTCCGAGGAGTGCTCTACGCGCCCGCATGAGTTGGATCTGGGTTTCGGAGTCTGAGTTAATGATTCGTTGTTCCAATTGTTTGATCTGTGCTTCGACATGGTTTCTACGAAGTCGTTCGAGGCAAAATTCAATTTGTTTAACAGGTTCTTCGACGCGGAGCTCGCGGGCGTGAATATCGGCCAAAAGCTGGCGTTCTTCGACGCTATCAATGATGGTTTCTATTTGGCCTGCGTTTTCAATCAGCCCTTCACGCAGCTCGGCGAGGAGACGAGTGAGCAGGCGACCTGTTGTTGAGTTGGTATTAATCCATTCGTAATCAATAATTTCTGAAAGCTTAATGCTGTGTTCCGGATGATGTAAAACGAGCCAAAGTAGTTCCCAAGTAGCTTGTGTCAATAGCGGGTCTCGGGGCACTTGGGGCGTGGGTTCCGATTCTTTTTCTGATTTAAAGGCGGGTCTGGGAGTGGGAGCTTTTTGAAAGTCGCGCAGTGCGGCTTGAGGATCGACGCCGACGAGGCGCGCGGCGATCTGAATGTAGTCCTCGCGGGCGACCTCTGAGGAGACGTGTTGGAGGAGCTCGAAAACGCTGCGTAGTGCGGTTGTCTTTTCGTGGGTAGTCGGTGCGCGGTCTTCGGGCAGGCAGTCGGCAATGGCCAGTTCGATGCCGCTCTTGGCGGTCTTGCGGAGCGCTTCGAGGGCATCGGCACCGTGCGCACGCAGAAGATCATCGGGGTCGGCCTTTTCGGGGAGCATCAGAAAGCGGAACTCCAGGCCGGCTTTAAAAGCCAGAGGTAGGGCGCGGAGCGCGGCCTTGCGCCCAGCGGAGTCACCGTCGAGCAGGCACTCAATCGAGCTGGGTTCGTAACGACGCAGGAGGTGGAGTTGTTCGTCGGTGATGGCCGTGCCCTGCGGTGCCACGGCCGTGTGGAGGCCGACCGACCAGCAGCGAATGGCATCGAGTTGGCCTTCAACCAAGAGGAAGTTGCCGCCTTCCTTGAGGTGTGTGCGTGCGTGATCCATGCCGAAGAGGATGCGGCCTTTGTGGAAGATTGGCGTTTCGGGAGAGTTAACGTATTTCGCCTCACGGGCGGGGTCGTCCTCCGGAGTCTGCGGTAGCTGTCGGGCAGTGAAGGCGACGACGCGCCCCTGCACATCGCGGATCGGGATCATGAGCCGTCCGCGAAAGCGGGATTTAAAATACGCGTGGTTGCGCTCGCCGTCGCGGGCGAAGAAGAGGCCGGACTGGTGCATCGCGGCGGTCGAGATCTTGCGCTCTTGACAATAGAGTGCGAAGGCTTCGCGCGCAGCGGGGGCGTAGCCAATGTTGACCTCCTTGGCCGTGTCGAGGGTGAAGCCGCGTTGCGATTGCCAATACGCCCGCACGGGCGCGGCTTCCTCCGACTCAAGGAACTGCTGATGGAACCAGGTGGTGGCCCATTCATGGAGCTCGAAGATCTGCTTACGTAGGGAGACCTCCTCGCGGGAGGGGCCGCCTTCTTCGTATTCGAGGGCGATATTGAACTTTTTAGCCAGGAACTCGACGGCCTCGATGAATTCGAGGTTTTCCTGCTTCATGATAAAGGTGAAGCAGTCGCCGCCCTCGCCAGTGCTGAAGCATTTGTAAAAACCACGATCCGGATGGACGTAAAAGGACGGTGTCTTTTCCTGTGTAAATGGGCTCAGTCCTTTCCATGATCGCCCAGCTCGCTTGAGCTGTGCATAGGGCGAAACGACATCGACCAAGTTGACTTGATGCTTGATGGATTCGATGGAGCTTTGTTTAACGCGTGGCAAGGAGTGACCGCGCTGCGCGCGGAGTGAAGGTGAGAGTTGAGGTGAAAGTGGCGACTCTGGCGTGGGCTTTATTTTGGGCGAGATCTTAAAGTCTTAATTGTGGATGTAAGGATGGCGATAATTCCGTCACATAATTTCTGGCGGGCACGGCCGGGTTTCTATGGGGATCAATTGTATCATAAGTATGCGTAGCCTAAGCCACTTTCACCTTCACTCTAACATACACTCCGCGCAGCGGGCCTACAGCCGAGCGGCGGCTGCTCTGGCTTCGGGGACCAGCGGGTGATTCGGGGCGATATCGATGAATCGGAGGTAGAGATTGCGTGCGGTCTCGGTTTGCTCGGAAATGCGTTCGTGGGCGCGTGCCAGTGAGAGGGTGATTTCGGGGCTGTCGGGGAAGCGATCGTAGGCGGTCTCCAGTTCGGCGAGGAAGGCGACGGGCTCCTTCGTGCGCTGGGCGACGCGGAGATAGTCGAGCGTGTAGGCGACTCCGCTCGGCTCGAGGCGCACGGCTTCAAGGGCGGCGGTCTCGGCATTATTGAGCTGGCCGTCGACGAGGTAGGCGCGAGACAGAAGGTTCCAGATCTCGGCTCGGTTGTTGGCGATGTTGATAGCCGCCCAATATTGCTGAATGGCGGATGTGAAATTGCGGTCGAGCTCGGCCATCTCGGCATCGGCCAGGCGTTCTTCGATCGTGCGGGGGCGTTCGCTTGGGCGGATTGACTCGGCCGGGGTATTCATATCCATGGTCTGGAACGCATCTGTGCGACCCGCGGGTTCAGCGGACACAGCTGTGAAGGATTCGTCCGCAGGGTTATTATCCACGGAGTCGGTCGTCGATCCGGCGGTGGGGGCAGGATCGTAGCTGACTTCAAAAGTGATTTCTGGGTCGGCCGGTTCGATGACTATGCTGGGATCGAAGTTGATCGCTTGACTGCCGGCTTGCACGGCGTCGCCTTCGATTGCGAGGCCATCCGCTTCGCCTTCTGGTATCTCCGTTTCAATAGCCGGCGCATTGGCCATCGCCTCGGCGGCTTCGAGATCAGCGATCACTTGAGCCTTACCCTCGCCATTGGTTTCTTTGTCTACACTCCCTTGATCGATGGCTTCCCTCTGAGCCCCTTCGGTTCCAGCCTGGGCAACGGTCTCTACATTTGCCTCGGCAGCTGTTTTCTCCGCCTCTGCTTTGGCGAGTTTGGCTTGCATTGCATCCTGGGTTGCGCGCCAACGGACGAGATCCTTGCGGGCTTGTTGCCACTGGCTGGCTTCAACTGCGCCGGGGAACTGTTTGTCGAGTTGGGCAATAATCGCTTCGGCACCTGCCCAGTCTTTCTGGCGGAGGTTGATTTCGAGCAGGCCGAAGAGTGCGGTCAATGCGTTGGGGTCATCGCTGTCGGCCGCCATTTCGAGCCAAGCTTCGGCTTGAGGCAAGTTGCCGACTTTGACGAAGAGCTGCCCGATCGACGCTGCGACTTCAGAGGACGGTTTGGCCTTTTCAGGATCGACACCTTTCAGATAGGCATCGAGCGAGGGTTGTAGCTTGTTCTCGGCATGGCGAATTTGCCCGAGGCGGATCCAGAGGTCGGGGGTCATTGCTTCGGGCGCTTGAGTGCTGAGCGTCTCTAGCAGGTGGCCAGCCGGTTGCTTGGCGGCTTCGAGGCTTTGGTAGGCTTGGAAGAGTCGTTCAGTATCGTCGGGTGCCTGTAGGTAGGCTTGTTCCAGGAAAAATGCCGCCATGCTGGTGTCACCCTCGGCGGCGTAGATTTGGCCGATCGAGTTGAGGATCTCGATGTCGTTGGGGTATTCCGCGGAGAGGGTTTCGAGGAGCTCGAGCGCCTGAGCGCTGTCGCCTCCCTCGGCGAGATGGTGAGCTTCTTTGATTTGAGCAGCTTTTTTTTCTTCGGGACTGCTGCAAGCTGCGAGCAAAATCAGGGTCGAGAGCAGTGTGATAAAGAATGCGCTTTTGAAGTTTGCTTTTAACATGGGCGGGAGTTGTCTACGGGCTGTGAGTGCGTTTAGCAACAAAACGGCGAAGTTATCACTTTCGCTTCCACTGTATTGCTGTCAAGTGGATAGCCTGTGGCGGCTAGGCTTGTCTCTACGAATGGTGTCATGGATTGCCTTTTGTTCGATGAGTGTCGCCTCAGCGAATTTGGTTCCCCGAGCCCCGCTTGGGCTGGTTTGGGAGTCGCCGATCGCGGCCGGCAGTCTCTACTCGACGGAAGTCACGGGCCTGATTGAGGCCTATGAGCGCGAAGTGGGTCAAGATTTAAAGCCAGGCATGCGAGGTAAAGTCGCCCTTAAGATCAACACCCGCGGGCGTGCTGGGCTGAGTACGCCACTGCAGTTGATCCGCGCGCTCGTGGAGGCTTTGGAGGCTCGTGGCTACGAGCGCCGCTCGATCCTCATCCTCGACGACTCGGCCTACAATCTGCGCGAGGCCGGAGTGATGCCGCCGTTGAGTCTCTCGGGGGGAGCGTTCGAGGGCTGTCCAGTCATCGCTTTAGATTGCGAGGGATACTACGATTCTGAATGGTTCTATGACAGTCCTCTCCCCCCGGCTATGCAGCAGGAGCCGCAACTCTTCAATGAGGCGCTCGGCTCATCGCAACTCGCCGAAGGCTCGCAGGGGCGTAAGAGTTTTCTGCCCAAGCCGCTCATCTTCGACGTGGACTTCTGGATCAACCTAGCCGTGGCTGCGGACGATCCTTCCCTCGGTATCGACGGTGCACTCGCCAATGCCACGCTCTGGAACGTGAGCAACAGTCGCCGCTTCTTGGTCAACCAGGCCACCGCTTCGGCTGCTGTCGCTGAAATCGCCGCCATTCCCGAGTTGGAGGAGCGCCTCGTGCTCAACTTCGTTTCGCTCGAACGCTACCAATTCATTGGCGGTCCTTTCTTTAATTCGATCTACACCCGCTCCGAGCCGCGTCTTTGGATGAGCAGTGACCCTGTAGCGGTTGATCGGCTCCTCTATGACCGGATGAATGCCATGCGTGTGCTCGAAGGTTTTCCTGAGATCCAGCCCATGCCGCGACAGTTGCCTTTTGCTGCCAGCCTCGGGCTTGGCGAGTTCGAGCGCGAGCGTATCCGCATTCGCCAACTGCCTCTGCCGGAAAATGGCGTCCGTGTGCGCTTAAAGCCTGAGGTCGTCGATCCTCTCCCCGCCCTGCTGCCGAAGGAATCCTGGCTTCGCCGGATCACTCCTTGGTAGTCGTTGCCATACTTTCTGCCTTTATCCGTAGAAACGCCTTGAATTCCCCGCTAAAGCACACTTCCATCGCAGAACTATGCAAATCGCGGACTACTATCCGATCCTTGTTCAAATTTCGCTCGCCGCCAGTATCGGCGCGGTGGTCCTTGTCGCGTCGCATATTTTTGGGCAGCGCGGCACCGATACTGCGATTAAAAACACCCCTTACGAGTGCGGCATGTTGGCCGAAGGTTCCGGGCACGCCCGTTTTGCAGTCAAGTTCTACGTCACTGCGATGCTCTTTATCCTGTTTGATATCGAAGTCGTTTTCCTGATCCCCTGGGTGCTCGTCTTTCGTGAGTTTTTGGCGGCGAGCTTGCCGATTCTTTTGCCTGTTTTCTTTTTCCTTTTCGTTCTCGTGCTCGGACTTTTCTACGAATTGAAAAAGGGCGCGATCGAGTGGGATCAGTAAACGCACGGCCCAGGTCTAATCACGGCTCTATCTATGAATCTATATATAGTTGGCAGTTGGCAGTTGCCAGTTAGGCGAACTATTGTAAAACTTTTGAGTAACGCATTTTAACCCCCGATTTTCAACGTTTCGATCACGCCTACATGCGCATAGACAGATACATCGCCAAATCCCGTGTCATAGACATTCAAAGCACGGATTTTGAAAGCGCTGTCTCGGAACTACTCAGCGTCTGCGATATCAGTAAAGAACGCGGCCTCACAAAGAAGGGTTTGCTCGCTGAGTTGCTGGATCGCGAGCGTCAAATGACGACCTATCTAGGCAATGGTGTTTGCCTGCCGCACGCCCGAGTTAAAATGAAGCGTCCTTATATGATCGCTGTCGGTCGTTGTCCTGATGGCCTTGTTTACGACGGCCAAAAAGAGTATCAGGAGATTCGCTTTATCTTTCTGCTTCTTGCCTCCGAGAACACTCGCAGTTACCTCTACAGCTTGGCTTCTTTGGCGCGGGTCTTTCAAGATGCCAGTCACATGGAGCGCCTTAAGTTGGCTGGTAGCATTAGCGATTTCCAAAAGGAGTTGAAGCACGTATTTGCTGGCGAAGAGGGTAAGCCGCGTCGTCGGCATAACCGCTTCAACAATCTCATACTCCGCGAGGCCGCTAAGATTGCCAAGGGTGCGCAGTGCACCGCTGTTCTGGTTTTTGCCGACACCTTCGGCGGTGGCGTCGAAGTGGGTAAAGCCTTTAGTGATTTCAAGACCGTGCTCATCGCGCAAGGCACGTCCGAGGCTGCCGCCGAGCGGGAGGAGATTGATGCCGTTATCCCGATCCGTTCCTATAGTAATCACCGTTTCTCTCAACTTCGTAGCGCGGTACTCATCGGTCTGACACGGGGAATCTTTTCCAGCCACGAGCGCCTCTGTTGTATCGGTGGACTCCCGCAAAGCAACCAGTTCGACAGTATCACCGTCGTCGATGTCGAGCGCGAGTTCGATACCATGCTCGCTAGCAAGGCTGATATGCTGCCCGCCAGCGTGAAGCCGGAAGTGATCGAGCGTGTGCTCGCGATCGCTACTGAGCTCGCCGTCGAAGGCCGCGAAGGGCACCCGGTGGGCTGTCTCTTTACGCTTGGTAATGCCGATGAGATTTCCCAATACACCAAGCCGCTCATTTTGAATCCATTTTTTGGATACAAAGATGAAGACCGTAATATTCTCAACCCCTTTATGGATGAGACGGTCAAAGAGCTTTCTTCGATCGATGGTGCTTTCATTATTCGCGGCGATGGAGTGCTTATTTCTGCCGGTTCGCTCATTCATGCACCGGACTACACCCACGATCTGCCCAGCGGGCTCGGTAGTCGCCACGCCGCCGCCGCATCTATTACGCAGGCCATTGACTGTCTCTGTATTGTCGTTTCCGGCAGCACTGGCCAAGTCACCCTTTTCCGCCGCGGCAAGATGCTGCCGCTCATCGAAAAAGCGCTGATCCGCAATAGCTGATCCTAACCTCCTAATGAATCGAATCGAAAAAGCCTTTGCCCGTGCCCGGGAAGAAAACCGTGCCGCCTTCGTTAGCTACCTCTGTGCGGGCGATCCCGATTTCGACAGCTCGGTTGAAGCTTGCCGCGCCATCATCGAGTCGGGCGTCGACATCCTGGAGCTTGGTGTGCCCTTTTCGGATCCGCTCGCAGACGGGCTCACCAATCAACTGGCCGCGCAGCGAGCACTCGAAAGCGGCAGTAACAGTGAGCGTGTGCTTGATCTGGTCCGTGCTATCCGCGCGTTCAGCGAGGTCCCCATCGTTTTCTACACCTATTATAATCTTGTCTTCGCTCAAGGTAGCGAGGCCTATGCCGAGCGCGCCAAGTCCGCTGGGGTGGATGGTATTCTCACGCTCGACCTTCCGCCGGAAGAAGCGGGTGAGCACCTGGTAGCCTGCGCTAGGCACGAGCTCAAGACCGTCTTCATCGTTGCGCCGACTACGCCCGATTCGCGGCTCGAAACGATCTGTGGTGCGACGACTGGTTTCATCTATTACGTCTCCCGCGAGGGCGTGACTGGTGAGCAAGCTGCCATGTCCGAAGGCATCGCCTCGCAGGTTGAGCAGATCAAGCAACACACTGCACTGCCCGTCGTCGTCGGGTTCGGCATCTCCAATGCCGATCATGTCCAGACCGTTGCACAAGCCGCCGATGGCGTTGTCGTCGGCAGCGCCATCGTCAATTGCATTGCTGAGAATCCAACGGATCCTCTGGCCATGTCCAATGCGCTCCGCGCGAAGATGGATCGTTTGCTTGAAGGCAATGCGTTGGCGAAGATTCAGTGAAATACAAGGCCATCCACGACGAATTACTGAACGATTGATTGTTCGAGGTGGGCGTTCGCCGCTTACGCGTTCGAACGCCCTGTCACGACTTCCATCAGCGCTTCGACGCATTCGATTTTTGCGCTCGGGAGCATGCCGTGGCCAAGGTTGAAAATGAAACCGGGCTGGTTGCCGCCATCCTTGAGCACACGTTGAGCTTCGCGGCGGGTGATCTCGGGTGTCGTGGTTAATGCGGCAGGGTCAAGGTTGCCCTGAATGGCCGCGCCACCGCCGATGCTTTGGCGCATGCGACGCAGGTTCATTGTCCAGTCCAAGCTAAGAATTTTTGCACCGGTGTGCATCAAATCGGGCGCTTTATGCCCCATGCCTTTGGCGTAGAGGATGATTGGCACGCGGTCTTTGAGTGCGTTAATAATATGGTGGATCCAGCGCAGCGACCAGGCCTCGTAGTGGGTCGCGGGGCAGATCGCGCCCCACGAATCGAAGATCTGAACTGCGTCGGCACCGGCATCGATCTGCATGTGGAGGTAGTCGACGATCGCATCGGTCAATTTTTGCATGAGCTTCTCGAAAAGCGCGGGCTGATCCCAGGCGAGTTGCTTGATGGCTAGGTAGTCTTTGGACGAGCCACCTTCGATCATGTAGCAGGCAAGGGTCCACGGGGAGCCGCAGAAGCCAAGTAGCGCGGTGTCGTCGCCCAATTTCGAGCGGGTGAGCGAAAGGGCGTCGGCCACATATTTGAGTTTTTCAGTGATCTGACTCCCGTCGAGCGCTTCGATTCTGTCCGCACTGTCGAGTAGGTAGTCCATCCCGATGCCCCCCTGCTCGCGAAAGTGATAGCCTTGGCCGAGCGCTTCGGGAATGACAAGGATGTCCGAAAAAATGATCGCCGCGTCGAGCGGGAAGCGGCGCAGGGGCTGTAGGGTGACCTCGGTCGCCAGTTCCGGCGTGCGCACCATAGTGACGAAGTCATGCTGTTTTTTAAGCTCCCGGTATTCGGGGAGGTAGCGGCCGGCTTGGCGCATGAGCCAGATCGGTGGGCGGTCAACGGGCTGTTGATGGGCGGCGGCGAGGAAACGTTGGCGTGGTGTCATGAGTATAATAACGAATAACGGATGACGGATTACGAAGAAAAATTTGCCCAGTCCTGCGGTTTAAGGAAAATCTCGTAGAGCTCGGCTTCGGGGCTGCCTGGGGTGGGGTGCCAGTCGTAGTCCCATCGGACGAGTGGGGGGAGTGACATGAGGATGGACTCGGTGCGGCCTTTCGATTGTAGGCCGAAGAGGGTGCCCCGGTCGTAGACGAGGTTGAACTCCACGTAGCGGCCTCGGCGGTAGAGCTGGAACTGACGCTCGGCTTCCGTGTGCGGTGTGTCCTTGCGGCGGGCGACGATGGGTTGGTAGGCGGGCAGGAAATGGTCGCCTACGGATTGCATGAAAGCGAAGGCCTGCTCGAAGCCACCGTCGGCGTAGTCATCGAAAAAGATGCCGCCGATGCCGCGTGGTTCTCCGCGGTGGGGGAGGTAGAAATACTCGTCGCAGATCTGTTTGAGCTTTGGGTAGAGCGCTTCGCCGAAGGGCTCACAGGCGGCGCGCGCTGTGCGGTGCCAGTGGATGGCGTCCGCGCGCTGGCCGTAGTAGGGCGTCAGGTCGAAGCCGCCGCCGAACCACCAGATGGGAGCACCGTCTTTTGGCTCGGCATAGAAGAAGCGCACATTCATGTGCGTGGTCGGCACATGGGGGTTGCGCGGATGCACGACCAGAGACACACCCATCGCGCGGAAGCCCGCGCCGGCCAGTTGGGGGCGGGTGGCGGTGGCGGATGGGGGGAGGCCGATGCCTTGCACATCTGAAAAGTTGATGCCCGCTTTTTCAAAAACCGCACCTTCGGCCATGACGCGGGAGCGCCCGCCGCCGCCTTCGGCGCGCTCCCAGCGGTCTTCTGAGAAAGTCGCTGTGCCGTCTTCGGCCTCGAGCGCGCGGCAGATGCGATCTTGCAGGTCGAGCAGGTAGGTGCGGACTTTTTCTGATTGTGCGATTTGCATTAAAGGCGAATCTTGGCGATGTAGATCGCGACATAAAGCCTTCAAATTAGTTTTTTTATTGGTAGCGAACTTGCGCTAGCAAGGTCGATGGGCAAAAGACTTCTCAATAAAAACCATGTCCCTTTCCCAAAAACTCCCCGAATCTGTCTTCATCTTCGGCTGCGGCTATGTCGGTACCGCCCTGGCAGAGTATCTAATCGAGCAGGGCGTGCGTGTCGGCGCGTTGACGCGTAATCGGGAGAAGGCTGCACGGCTCCGCGAGCTGGGCGTGGCCGAAGTGATCGAGGCGGAGTTAGACTCGTCGACTTGGCATGCGCAGGTGCGCGGTCAATACGAGGCCGTCGTCAACTGCGTCAGCTCCGCCGGCGGGGGGCTCGACGGCTACCGGAAGTCTTACGTCGACGGCCAGTGCTCGATTCTCGAATGGGCAAAGTCGCAGACGATCCGGACTTATGTTTATACCAGTAGCACCTCAGTCTATCCGCAGGATGGCGGTGTGACGGTCGATGAAAGCGCCGATACGAGCGCCGCGCCACCTACGGGGCAGGTGCTTTTGCAATCCGAAGCGATGCTGGCCGATGCGGAGCAGATGGATCGTTGGTTTGTGCTGCGCCTCGCCGGCATCTATGGTCAGGGGCGCCACTTTTTGCTCAATCAGCTCCGCGAAGCGAACGGCGAAATCCCAGGCTCGGGCGAATACGCCATGAATATGATCCATCTCGAAGATATCGTGTCCGCGATCAGCGCGGCTTTATCGGGTGAGGCTGCCTCTGGAATTTATAATATAGTCGACGATGCTCCGGTGACCAAATCCGAGGTGCTGACTTGGCTGGCAGAGGCAATGGGCTTGCCCGTGCCGGCATTCAACCCTGACAAAGTCTCCGAGCGTTTGAAACGGCGGGGCGGCCGTATGCCACACCGCTACGTGAGCAATGCCAAGGCCCGTGCCCAGCTCGGCTGGCAGCCCAAGTATCCGAGCTACCGGGACGGGTATGCGGGCTGGTTGAGCTAGCTTGCGGGAGGGCAGCGTTCCACCGCTGCCGCGAATGTGCAGTGGCAGATCGCATCAATTACCGCTAAGCAACGGCATTGCGGGAGCAATGCCCTCCAGCGGACACAGAGCCAAAGCTAATTAAACGATCTCCTCGACGCCAACCTCAATACGCTTACCATTGATCGTTAGGCCGTATTTCTTTTGAGGTCCTGTCGAGGTGTTGGCGGCGGGTGCCGGCGCGGGGGCGGCTTTGGGAATTTCCGCTGGCAACACGACGGGGTTCGGCTTGGGGCCTTCCCCTTTGAGGTGCTTTTCCAATTGGGGCGGGAACATCGCGTGGATCACACAGTGTTCGTCGTCGCTCGGGAAGTTCTTCGCTTTGAGCTCCTTACGCAGATCCTCCATGTGCTTGTGCACAGCTCCCGGGGCTTCGACGGGGCGGCAGGTGATGGGTTCCTTGCCTGCTTGTTTGGCAGCCTGCTTCTGCACCACGGGATCGACCGGCGCAGGGCAGCGGCCGTAGTAGCCGAGCGCGATGTCGGCGGCTTGCGGGGAGATTTGTTTCCAGCGGCCGAATTTGACATTCAGGAACGCCTGCATGCCGACGATTTGCGAGGTCGGTGTCACTAGCGGGATCCAGCCGAGGGCTTCGCGCACCACGGGGATTTCGCGGAAGACTGCGTCGAATTGGTCCTCCATCTTCTGCTCCTTGAGTTGGGTACGGAAGTTTGAGAGCATCCCGCCGGGCACTTGGTATTCGAGTGTATCGACGTCGATCACCTCGTTTTTGTGGCTGGTGAAGTCGCCTAGCTCCGCATAGGCCTTTTCTAAGTGCGTGCGAACTTCACGCAGAGATTTTCGTTGTTGTTCAGAGACTTCAGGGCAGCGCGGATGGCCTTGGAGTAGTGCGAGCATCCGCGTGGTGTCGGGCTGGCCCGTGCCGTTGGCGAAGGGGGATACCGACAGATCGATTGCCTCGACGCCGGCGGCGATGGCCGAC
>JACKQG010002795.1_pt2 | contig 12159 bp, 9 predicted proteins | sample 8237621 | NCBI WGS metagenome assembly JACKQG01 (sample SAMN15677084, study PRJNA649215) | marine metagenome | biome: marine; feature: Black Sea; material: saline water; isolation source: suspended particulate matter (SPM) from the Black Sea western gyre | collected 2013-06-09/2013-06-10 | depth...
TCTGAAGTCTGAAGTCTGAAGTCTCTAAAAAAACTATGCTCATTCACTCTGCAACACAACTCCTGACCATCGCTGGCGGCCCTCAACGCGGGCGCGATCTTGGCAACCTCGGTATGATCGAAGATGGCGCTGTACTCGTTCGGGACGAGAAAATAATCGAAATCGGTAGCACGCCTGAAATGCGTGCGAAGCATCCCAACGAACCCACCCTTGATGCTTCAGGCAGCGTCCTCATGCCGGGATTTGTCGATCCGCATACCCATCTGATCTGGGGCGGTGATCGGGCAAAGGAATTTGAGATGCGACTCGAGGGGGCAAAATACTTGGATATCCTTGCCGCAGGCGGCGGAATCATCTCTACTGTTCGCGAGACCCGCAAAGCCTCCATCGAATCACTCCTCGCACAGGCCCGCCCCCGTTTAATGAGAATGTTCTCCACTGGAACAACCACCGCTGAAGCAAAGACTGGCTATGGGCTCCAAACCGCGACTGAACTGCGTCTGCTCAAAGCCCTGCTCGCCCTCGACGATGAGGGCCCGCTGGAGTTGGCGATCACCTTCCTCGGCGCGCACGCCATCGCTCCTGAATTCACCCTTTCGGGCGCAGGCAAAGACGATCCGCAAGGTTACACGGATCTTGTCAGTGAAACGATGCTGCCACTGGTCAAAGAATGGTGGGAAACACATGCACCACGCCACGAAAACCTTCCCTTTGTGGATATTTTCTGCGAGACCAGTGCATTTGATCTGGCGCAATCCCGCCAGGTTTTAGAAACGGCCAAAGAGCTGGGCTTTCCACTCAAAATCCACGCCGACGAATTTGATAATCTCGGCGGGGCGAGTTTGGCAGCAGAGCTGGGCGCGGTCTCAGCAGATCATCTTGTAAAAACATCCGATGAAGATATCGCAGTCCTTGCCAACTCGGAAACGGTTGCCGTTTCCCTGCCCTGCACACCCTTTGGCCTTGCCGAACCTGATTACACTCCCGCCCAGAAGATGCTGGATGCGGGTGTTATCCTTGCCCTGGCAACGGATTGTAATCCTGGTACAGCCTGGAACGAATCGATGCAATTTGTCCTGGCGCTGGCCTGCCGGTCAATGAAGTTGACTCCTGCGCAGGCAATTGTCGCCGCGACGATCAACTCAGCTTATGCGATCCGCCGCGAGGATAAGATCGGTTCCCTGGAGCCGGGCAAACAGGCCGATATGCTGATCCTCTCCGTCCCGGATTACCGTCAGCTTGGTTATCGCTTTGGGACAAATCTCGTTAAGAAAGTGATCAAATGCGGCCGTGTCTACTCTGTGGACATGGGTTATTATCAGACGGCTTAAAAACTTCCCTCACCCCGTCCTTGCTCCGCTCGGACTCCCCTCTCCCGCTTGCGGGAGAGGGGTTGGGGGTGAGGGCTAAAAAGGAAACCTTATGAGTAAAATAAAAATAGCTTTTATCGGTTCTGGTGCAATGGCTGGCGCAATGATCGTCGGTCTGCTGCGCGAAAAATTGGCTGATCCAGAAAATCTATTTGCAAGTGATCCACGCGAAGATCGTGGTTTTGAGTTACGAGAAAAATATGGTGTCCAGCCTTTCACAGATAATATTGCAGCCGTAAAAGAAGCGGATGTGGTGGTTCTATCGATCAAACCACAGCGGTTAAGCGCTGTCTTATCTGATCTAAAAGGGAAAATTCCTGAGAAGGCTTTGGTTTTATCGATCATTGCAGGCGCGACCATTGAGAAGATGAGCGAAGGCTTAACACACGGGAAAATAATCCGCACCATGCCAAATACTCCCGCCCGCATCGGGGAGGGGATCACGGTTTGGGTCGCATCTACGGCGGTCTCGGATAAACAAAAGGAACAGGCACGGCAGATCCTTTCAGCATTGGGGGAAGAGATTTTCGTCGAGGACGAGAGCTATCTCGACATGGCGACAGCCCTCTCCGGGACAGGCCCCGCGTATGTCTATATGTTCATGGAAGCAATGATCGATGCCGGCGTCCACATGGGATTCCCCCGTCGCATCTCCGAGAAGCTGGTTGTGCAGACGATGCGCGGCTCGGTTAATTTCTATGAGAAGAACGACATGCATGTCGCCGCGCTGCGCAATCAGGTCACCTCTTCAGGCGGAACCTCTGCCGAAGCGCTCTATTACCTCGAAAAAGCGGGTGTCCGCACCGCCATTTCCCGCGCGATTTGGGCAGCTTATCAGCGCTCGTTAGAATTAGGTCGTGAGGAGAAGGAGCATGTGCCGAAGGATCAGTAATTAGTCAGCAGCCAAAAAGCAGTGCTTGACGGGATTGGTTGGCCGCCTGGAAGATACCGGTTTCAGGACGATTCTTTTATCAACGCCAAACTCACCACCACTCCCAGCCCGGCGGCTATCGCGCCAGTCAGAAAGGTGGCCTGTGGTCCCCAGGCACTCCAGATAAACCCTCCGAGGGCTGATCCGGCGATAATCCCAGGATCTTCACATAATCCACCGTAGACTCCCATAGCCGTACTTTGCCGTTGCGATGAGACAGAGTCGGATAATAGCCCCATCGAGGCCGGGCTGAACATAGCCATCCCCACACTCTGGCTGATGGTGACGATGATAAGCCAGAGATAGCTTGTTGCGAAAGCCATTCCCGCCAGCGCAACGCTTGAGAGCAGCAGGCCAAATATCATAATCTTCTTTTTCCCTGCGCGATCGGCGAGCATTCCCAGCGGTATCCCCAGTATCATCGAAACAAATCCTGCAATAAAATAAAGAAAACCCACTTCGGTAGCTGAGATACCTCCTACTACCTGGGTTGCCAGAAGTGGCAAAAAGGCACCCAAAATACCATGACCCAAAAAGAAAAGGGTAGCAACGAGGCATTGAGGAGCCAAAGGGCGGCAAAAAGATAATACGTTTTTGAAAGAGGACGTATTGGTAAAAGAGGAGGGTATGGTGATCGGTTTATGTGCTACCCAGCGAGTCTTTTTTAAACCGATAAGCAATACGCCTCCCCCAATCAGGGCAACACCACAGGCGGCAAAAAAGACAAACCGATACCCCCAGGTGTCCGCGATAAAGCCGCTGGAGAGAGCCCCCAAACTACTGGATGCGGATAGCAATACGGCAATGATGGCCATGGAAGCGGCTTTGTTTGATGGGGATGCAGCAGCCCCAATATACCCCCGGCCTGGTCCAAAGAGAGCAGAGCGAGCCAGACCCCAAAACAGGAAAAGAATAAATAGCGATGAAATATTCTGAGTATAGGCAAAGAAAAATATGATCAACCCAAAGATCGTGGTTCCTACACTCATGGGAAGTTTAATCCCTATTTTGTCGGCTACCCAACCCCAGGATATTTCTCCAAATAACATGCCCGCCATGGCCATCGAAAACATCAGCCCCAATATTTTAGGAGAGACTCCGACGGACGTCAGGTAGAGAGGCAGAATAGGCCGCATAATATTCGTGGCGAGAATGCCCAACCCCATGGTCGTAATAACTATTATTCGATTGTTTTTGATTAGTCTTCTCCTGATTGCCGAATGACCATCATCGAAGCCAATTATAATACTCAAGACAAACAAAGTGACATGAAAACGATCTCGCCATGCATGCTAGAAGGGTTGAGTTTTCTAGCGGCAATCAGGGATTAGGTGATTGGGAATCGGGCGAAATGAGCAAGATTGAAATCCCCGTGCTAAAGTCGGCTACGCCTTCAGAGATGGTGTGTCCGCTTTCGCGAAGCATTGTTCATCCAGCTTGACTGGACCTTTTAAGGTAGCGGGCTTTTGCTCTTAGCATGAATGTTTATCTTGTACCCTAAAGGGCATAATGCCCCGAATGGGGTACGTCCATGCGGTGAGAGTTTTAAACTTCTTCAATGGGATTTGTTGGTCATCTAGAATGGGAATTTAACAGATATAGTCAAAAAATGGGAGGCGATGAGAATATGATCTATTTCTCCAATTAGGGTAAACCACTCAAACTTTTTGACCTTCCAACTCGCTAACCTTCCAACCCTTAAGCAAGTATAATCTTCCCCGCAGAAAAACCACTCACTCATCACTTTTTACGCCATCTTTCTTCTTTCATCTTTCTGCTCAACTACTCTCTTTTCTCTAATTATCTATGTCTCTTTTAATCGCCTCCAACCTCTCACAATCTTTCGGCCATGTTGATATCTTCAGCGGGCTGAATTTCACCATCGAACACGGCTCAAGAATGGCGCTTGTCGGGCCGAACGGCGTCGGCAAGACGACCTTGCTGCGCATCCTGATCGGAGATGATTCCCCTTCGGAAGGACGCGTGACCCGCGCAAAAAAGCTGCGCGTCGGCTATCTTCCACAGTCGAAGGATTTTCATTCGGATGGCACGGTTTGGGATGAATGTCTCGCCGTTTTTGCGGAGGTCCAAAAACAGGGCGAGGAACTCGCCCTTCTCGCCGAACAGATGGCAAATGAGCCCGAATCAAGCCAAATACTGGAGCACTACGGGGAACTCCAGGCTGCCTTCGAGCTGCGTGGTGGCTACACCTACGAGACGCGCATCCGCCAGGTTCTCTCCGGTTTGGGATTTGACGAATCGGATTTTGAGATGCCCATCGACCATCTATCTGGCGGCCAGCGGACACGGGCCTACCTTGCCAAATTACTCCTCTCTGAACCGGATGTGCTCCTGCTCGATGAGCCGACCAATCACCTCGACATCGCCGCCGTTGAATGGCTGGAGGCCTATCTCAGCAAATGGGATGGTGCCGCCCTGATCGTTTCGCATGACCGCTATTTTCTCGACCACGCCGCCAACGGCATTTTGGAGATGACCGCTGCAGGTGTGGAGACATATCGAGGTAATTACAGCCATTACGTGGGTCAGCGAGTGGAACGTTGGGATCGCCGTCAGAAGGTTTTCAAAGCCGAAAAAGAAAAGCTGCTTAAGGAAGCCGAATATATCAAAAAGCATATCGAGGGCCAGCGTGTTTCACAGGCGCGTGGCAAATTGCGCCGCCTGAGCCGGATTGTACAGGCCATCGAACAGGTTGGTATGGATGCGGTCATCAACAGAAAATGGAGCCAGGTCAGCCAGGATATTCATGTGGCCACCAGCGATCTCAGCCCCGACGAGGCTGAAAAGCGTGTACGCTCTTTGCGCCTGCCCGATCATCGCCCGCCGCAACTTCATTTGCAATTACGTGCTAATAAACGCTCTGGCGAGATGGTTATCCGCAGTTATGATCTCCGGATCGGCCACGAGGGCGAAACCCTTTTCAGTGCCCCCGATATCGAATTGCATCGCCGTGAATGTGCCGCGTTAATCGGCCCAAATGGTGCCGGAAAAACGACCTTTATCAAAACCATCCTTGGTCAAATCCCACCTGTTGCAGGCGAGGTTGAACTTGGGGCCTCGCTGGAAATTGGCTATTTTTCACAGGCGCACGAGGGGCTGACTGAAAAAAACACCCTTATGGATGAAATCGGCTCAGTTTCGCCCATGTTGCCCGGTGCTATGCGCGAATATCTTGGCAAATTTCTTTTCTCTGGCGACGATGTTTTCAAGCAGGTATCCACCCTTTCTGGCGGTGAGCGCGGTCGATTGGCTCTTGCCAAACTCGCCTTGCAGGATACAAATTTGCTCCTGCTCGACGAGCCGACCAACCATCTCGACATCCCCGCACAGGAAATTATGCAGCAGGTTTTGGATGCCTACAAGGGGACGATCTTGCTCGTCACCCATGATCGTTATCTGATCGATGCACTGGCCTCCCAGATCTGGGAAATTGAGATGGGTGCCTCGCGTTTGTCGGTCTATGAGGGGACCTATTCCCAGATGCGTCGTGAGCAGGAGAAGGAAGCGGCACGCCTCGCGCTTGAGCTTGCCACCGCCAATGGAACAGTGGATTCATCCCGCAGATCGCGCCGTGATCCCGTCCAAAAAGAAGAGCGTCGTCGACTTGCATACTTACAGGAAGTGGAAAATAAAGTTGCTACCCTTGAATCCCGTTTAGCAGAATTGGGAGCAAAACTATCAAATCCCCCTGATGACTCTGACGCATTGCGCAAATTGGGCGAAGAATATACCCAGGTGCAAGATGAGATGGACGAGATGCTAATTGAGTGGGAAGAGTTGGCAAAATAAAAAGATGCACCACAAAGATACGAAGGACACAAAGAATTGCTTTGTGGTCACGAAGAAAAACTCTGTGCCCTCTGTGTCTTCGTGGTGAAAAATTATGAGAATCCCCCCAGAATCACTCTCCTTTGAATATTTCCGTGCCTCTGGCCCCGGTGGACAAAACGTCAACAAGGTTTCAACGGCTGTCCGCCTGCGCTTTGACGTGGCATCTGCGGGATTGGCAGGCGATGTAGCTGCGAGACTATCTCTGTTGGCTGGAAAAAGAATGACCGAAGAAGGCATTCTGATCATCGAAGCCAGCCGCTTTCGGACACAAGAGCGCAATCAGGCTGATGCCCTTTCCCGTCTGGAAACCTTGCTCCTTCGCGCCGAAAAACCGCCAAAGAAAAGACACAAGACACGCCCAACGAGGGCATCCATGAGAAAAAGGGTGGAAGGAAAAAAGAAAAGAGGAAAGATAAAACGCTTGAGGGGAAAAGTTGGAAGGGATGAGTGAGAAGGGCTATCAACGAGTTCCGAATATCGAATCTCGTTTTTACCTATCCAGATAAATATCCTCATGCGAAAGCTTATCCTCGATCGGCTCAAGATGCGTAAAGGCGACTGAGTTCTGCACCACAGCACGGATCTCGTTCTCAATATCCTCAGCAATATGATGCGCGTCGTGAACGGTCAGTTTTCCAGGAACGAGGACATGCACCGAGATGAAGTGCCGCGCTCCCGCCTGACGGGTGCGCAACGCGTGGAATTCGATGCCCTGCTCGCGATATTTTGCGAGCACATCTTCAACCGCCTGCATCTCATCCTTCGAGAGAGATGCATCCATCAATCCTTCCACCGACCGGCGGATTAACTGCAAACCAGTGTAAACAATATTGGCTGAAACAACCAGCGCGATAATCGGGTCAAGGATACTCCAACCCGTCAGGCCAACCGCACCCACCCCGATCAGTACACCAATCGAAGTCCAGACATCCGTCATCAGGTGATCTGAATCCGCTTCAAGGGTAATTGAGCCATACTGCTTGCCCGCCTTTAATAAAATCCGGGCAACTACAAAGTTAACCAGGGTTGCCACTACCGATACGGCCAGTCCAATACCCACCTGCTCAATTTCACGCGGATTAATGATCCGCTCTACTGCGGTGACCATTATTCCCGCTGCTGCGACAAGGATCAACATCCCTTCCACATTGCTGGAAAAATATTCCGCTTTACCATGCCCGTAGGTATGACTCTCATCAGCGGGGCGCGCGGCGATGGTCAACATGCTCAAGGCCATGATCGCGGCGAATAAATTGACAATTGATTCAATTGCATCCGAAAGCAAGCCGACCGAGCCAGTCAGCACATAGGCTCCAGCTTTGAGTGCGATGGTGATCAATGCCGCGGCGATTGAGAGCCAGGCATAGCGGGTAAGGGAAGGGCGTTTCATAGTAAGTTGATTATATCCGAATCTTAAACACAATACCCTTTCGTGCACAAACGGGCACAAAGAGACACAAAGGTTTTTAGTTCTTATCTTAGTGTTCCTTTGTGGTCTTTGTGTTAAAACAAAAAAGGGCGGGAAACCATCCACCCTTCCGAATAACGAATACCGAATCTCGCTTCCTAAATCACTCCCATTTTCTTTCCAACCTCAGCAAAAATTTCAAGACCTTTATCAAGATCTTCCGTCTCATGAGCTGCCGAGATCATCACACGGATGCGGGCTGTACCTTGCGGTACCGTTGGGAAGGCGATCGCAGTCCCAAAGACGCCTGCTTCGTAGAGCGCTTTGCTGAAACCCTGTGCCAGGGTCGCTTCGCCAAGCATCACGGGGGTAATGGGCGTCTCGCTATGCCCCGTATCAAAGCCGAGGGTCTTCATTTCAGTCTTGAAATATTTGGCATTATCCCAGAGTTTATCCACAAGCTCGGTAGATTCTTCAAGCAAGTCAACCGCCGCAAGACAAGCGCCCGCATCCGGAATGGTCATCGCTGAAGAAAACAGGAAGGGCCGTCCGCGCTGTTTAAGCCAATCGATAATGACCTGCTTCCCAGCCACGATCCCGCCGACCACCCCAAAGGCCTTGGACATGGTCCCGATCTCCACATCCACCTTGCCGTGCAGGCCAAAATGATCCACAATCCCGCGTCCGCCATGACCGAGTACACCCTCGCCATGAGCGTCATCAACCATCAAAAGCACATCGTATTTCTTTGTCACCTCGAAAAGTTTATCCAGCGGAGCCACATCGCCATCCATGCTGAAAACGCCATCCGTGACAACCAGGGCACGTTTATATTCAGAAAGATGTTCTTTTAGCATCTCCTCCAGGGATTCCGCGCTATTATGCTCATAAGCTTTGATCTTTGCGCCCGAAAGACGACAGCCATCGATAATGCTGGCATGGTTCAGTCGGTCAGAAAAGATCACATCTCCTTTGCCAACCAGCGCAGGGATAGTGGCCGTATTGGCATTGAAACCGGACTGAAAAGTAAGCGCGGCTTCAACCTTTTTAAACTCGGCCAGGCGCTGCTCCAGCTTGATATGTAAATCCATTGTCCCGGCTATGGTGCGTACCGCACCCGGCCCCACGCCGTATTCATCAATTGCGGCCTTTGCTGCGGCCGCGATCCTGGGGTGATTTGCCAACCCCAGATAATTATTTGAGCAGAAATTCAGCACTTTTTTACCATCCACCATCAGCCAGGCCCCCTGTGCTGAGCCGAGCGTGCGGATATTGGTATAAAGACCCGCATTTTGCAACCCCTCGATTTCTTTCTTGATCCAGTCAATCTTAGACATGCTTTTCTCCTCTGCACTGTCATTGCGAGGAGGGCGTTCGCGAAGCACACAGCGTGAAGCCCGGCGTAGCAATCTCGTTTTAGCAATGACTTAAACTTTATTTGACTCTTTCATTATAGCAAATACTATTTTCCCTGCTGTCACTTTATTTAGTGACAATATCCCTATTTATCGGTTTCGTCTTTCATAAAAATACCCATCTCGATCAATGCTGCCATAATTTTGGAGGAGGCCCCTGCCTGAACGACAACCGCTGTTGGGCCCAATACTTCGCCCAGAAATCTGCCTGCTTTGGATTTGCGTAACATCTCCAAGTCCTCCGGCTTGCTGAGGCGTAAAATCGACATCGTCTCCACCCGAGCTTCGGTTCCGTTCGCATCCCAACGCTGGAGGGCGCGAGACAGGGAGGGGGGGATATCTACGGCCGAAAATTTTCTCAACAGCCCCAACAAATGTGATATTTTCAGCCCCTGCTCACGAGCACGCTCCAGTGAAGACGGGGTGATCTGATATCGATATTCATCCGGATTATTGCTCTTCTCCCAATTACAAAAGCGTGAGAGCTGGTAACGTACACTCCTTGCAACATGGCGCGAGACTATGACCTGCCCGCTTGAGTTGAGATTGATTTTTTCGCTATCCTTTTCCTTACCCTCAACAAGCTTTCCCCTGACTCTGAATGCAGTTTCTCCGCCCTTTTCAATTGTTGAAGCAAGATCAACCAGCCCCAGCCAGTACAGCGGCCCCACGATGAAATAGCGGATGAGGGCTCCCTCGACCTCATCCCAATGCCCGAAACCGCGCAATCGAACACCATCATCGGCGCGGCGGATAAACCAGGCATCATAATCACCAGCAGTACGCTGGAAATCGGGATATGCCTTTTTTATATCGGCAATAAAGGATCTCAAACTCCACCACTTATTTTTCGGGATATTTTCAATAAAGCCCAGCAGCGCCTTTCGAGTATCCAGAACTGGGTTCACCCAGGCACCCTCACAGATCAAGGTTGGGATTTGGTGCAGTGTGTTGATCATTTCACTTTCGCGCCAGATTCGGATGAGCTGATTTAGGGCCTCGCTGCGTTCTGTTTCCAGAAATATTTTGATGGAATCTGTTTGGAGCTCCCCACCATCAATGATTAAACGAGCAGCAGGCAGGAGGTCGCGAGTGAAGCGGAGAGATGTCTCCAAACCAAAGGGGGGCTCATCCCATCCCAGACGCAATGCAGCCAGAAGGGTTGTTATATCATCCAGGAGATGATCGGTGGCCGGGCTAATATGGGCACACTCGTCAGGACGGGCAAGGCGTCCCAGTGATTTTGCCGGTCTGGTGGCTTTACCTTCCCCCTGAATGATTCCCAATAAATCATCCGGCAAATAGGCAAATTCCTGCGCTCCGTTGGGGTGATCAAAAAATGCGCGGGCAAGCAGGGCGCGGTAAAAGAGAGTTTCAGCAGCAGAAACAGGGGCAAGATAAATTTCTTCCCGATCCCGCCGACCAGCACCGACCTCACGTATTTCGCCAAATTGTCGTTCAAATTTTGCCCATGGTATCCGCCCCCCATTCTGAAGGAGGGCCTTCAACGCCTGCGCCGCATCAACCGGCAGGGCCTCAATCAATTCGGCAACAAGGGCTCCGTTAAGTAGTTTTTCACCCAATTCATCGCGAGCCCGCTTACGTTCACCGGCACTCAATTCCACGCCCCATATTTGAGCAAGAATACGCAGATGACCGAGATCGTGTTTTTTGAGGCTTTGAACAAGCGTCGGCATAGTTTGTCGGTCTTTTAGTCAGAGTGGCTGGTTCCGCGGACTACATCCAACACATCCGGAAGAATTTCCACGGAAAGGCCGCGCAAATTTGAACCGAAGTTTGTGTAAATTTCTCCGTCAATATGAATATAGAGGGGCTTGTCAGATTTGAGCGATAGTTTTTTGAATTGCCCGGCTTTGATTTCTGAAAAACTTTCCTGAGAGCCTTTCATAAATTCTGGCAAGAGCCGGAACATCATGAGGCGGGAAACCTTCTCGACGATCGTGTAATTCATGATCCCATCATCCGGGCGGGCAGATGGCGCCACATAAAAGCCGCCCCCTTCCCGCGGCCCATTGGCAAATACGACCATGATCGTATCCTGTTCCCACTTTTCATCTTCGGATTCAAAATGCATATGAGCAGGATCAAAATTGAGCAGGATGGTCTGAATCACGGCAGCCAGATACATCAAAAAGCCGCGCAGGATTGGCAAACGATGTGAGCGGATCGTAACAACAGCATTGAAACCAACTCCGAGGGAATTATCAATATATTCCTGCCGCCCATTTTCATCGACCATCAACCCCAAATCAATCGGCGTTGTTTTGCCATGCAGAGCCAGGGCCATGGCCTGATTTGCACTTTCAGGAATGCCATTGGCAAAGGCAAAATCATTTCCCGAACCGATCGGGACGACGCCAAGCGCGGGGCGCTTCTTAGCTTCAACCTGCATCAGACCATTGACAACCTCGTGTACCGTGCCATCTCCCCCCAACGCAACAACGAGATCATAGCCTTCTTCCCCTGCCTGGCGCGCAAGCTCAGTCGCATGGCCAGGATAAACCGTCCCGCTCCAATCAGCGTTTCCATATTCATTAACAATTGGACGTAAGTCTCGGGCCACATTCCAGGCGCGGCTCATATCAGCCACAGGATTCAAGATCAGCTTTACTTTTCGGGTCATCTTTGCTCCTCATAAACTCGGATTAAAATATTATCCCCCCCTGAATCAAAGACGGAGATTATACCGTCTCCATCTATTTAGGCTAATTCTTCAGTTGGCCTGGTGGCAATGCTGAATGAGCCGCGTTGATGTTTTTTTGCGTCATATAGAGCAGAATCGGCAGCACGTAATAGCTGTGAAGCCGTATTTCCGTGAATTGGGTAAAGCGCTACACCTCCCGACATGCTGATTTTGAGTTCAGAATCATCCGGAAGAGTGTAGGAAAAATTTTGAAGCTGTTCAATCATTTTGTCGGTAACCAGCTTTGTAGAGAGCATATCGCTTTGTGGGAGCACCAAAGTCAACTCGTCACCACCATAGCGAGCCAGGAAATCGCTGGAACGAAGCCCCTGTGCAAGGTAGTTGAATATTGCGTTCAAAACCAAGTCGCCAACAGGATGTCCATAGGTATCGTTGACAACTTTGAAACCATCGAGATCCATCATAACGGTAGCAAATGGATGCCCGGTGCGATGCGATGCGAGAATTTCCTGCTCTAG
>JACKQG010006581.1_pt1 | contig 12157 bp, 9 predicted proteins | sample 8237621 | NCBI WGS metagenome assembly JACKQG01 (sample SAMN15677084, study PRJNA649215) | marine metagenome | biome: marine; feature: Black Sea; material: saline water; isolation source: suspended particulate matter (SPM) from the Black Sea western gyre | collected 2013-06-09/2013-06-10 | depth...
AGAAAATCACAAGACAAAATAATGTCTGATTTGGCATCAACTCACCAAGAGTTTAATCCGGACAACCTAAGTCCTCAGAAACTTCACGCCTTGTTACTAGGCGGTGTTGCTCCCAGACCGATTGCATTAGCAAGTACAATTGATAAAGAAGGTAGAGTAAACCTTGCTCCCTTTAGTTATTTCAATGTTTTTTCAGCAAACCCTCCTATTTTAATTTTTTCTCCAGCTCGCCGAGGGAAGGACAATACCACCAAGCACACATTAGAAAATGTACTTGAAGTTCCCGAAGTTGTGATTAATATGGTTGACTACAATTTAGTTCATGCCTGTTCACTTGCTTCAACTGATTATGCTCAAGGAGTTAATGAGTTTGAAAAGGCTGGTTTGACCGAAGTCCCATCAGTGACCATCACTCCTCCAAGAGTTCTTGAATCACCTGTTTCTATGGAGTGTAAGGTATTGAAGGTAGAGTCTTTAGGTCCTAACCCAGGTGCAGGTAACTTGGTGTTCTGTGAGATTAAGCGTATGCATTTCCGAAACAATGTGTTGGGCTCAGACGGGTTGCCTGATGCTGTTTTACTTGATCTTGTTGCCAGATGCGGTGGCTCTTATTACACAAGAGCTTCAAATGAGGCACTGTTTGAAATACCTAAGCCTTTGGCAAATTTAGGGATAGGAGTTGATTCCATTCCTTCAGACATCCGTACGAGTAGTATCCTAACTGGGAAGCATCTTGCTATGCTGGGCAATGTTGCAAGCTTGCCAGATGAAACAGAGGTGAATGATTATAAGCTCATTGAATTGTCTGAGATCTTTATAGATTATGCTGACAATGGAGTTGTTCTAGAGTTGGAGCTGCATAAACACGCTTTAAACCTTCTTGACAATGGAAATGTTAATGAAGCGTGGAAAACCCTTCTAACTTTTAACCTCGGATAGTATTGTTTTTACATTTCCTTAAATTACCTTTATAGCATGTCATTTGAGATCAAAGGAAAAATTAAAATTCTGTTCGATAGACAGGATTTTCCCAGCGGCTTTTTTAAGCGCGACTTCGTTATTACTACTAACGATCAATATCCACAGGATATTAAATTTGGTGCTCTTAAAGAGCGTGTTGAACAATTAGATGGACTTTCAGTTGACGATGAGGTCACAGTAAAGTTTGATGTAAAAGGCCGTGAGTATAACGGCAATTACTATGTTGATTTAAATGCTTGGAGAATCGAAAGAGGTGCGTCGGGTCAAGCGTCGGGTCAACGTGCTCAGGCTGGTTCGCAGGCTGGTTCGCTAGAGGGTCAGTATTCTCAAACTAGTCAAACTAGTCAAGCTTCAGCTCCAAATGTGACTTCAGCGCCTTTGCCTGAGGTAGCTGCTGTTGAATTGAGTTCTACTGCTGACTCTGATGATGATCTCCCGTTTTAATAACGGATAAGATTTAGTGAAAGAGAGTATTAAAGCCAAAGGGTCTCGATGGCTTTTAGCATATTCTCAGGGTTTTCATAAATTTCTTCCTTCTCCATTTGCAATAGCTTTATTATTAACTGCTGTTGCTGGTTTTAGCGCCCTGCTGATTACAGATGCCGATATGGTATTGAGAGCTTGGTCAGACGGTTTGTGGAATCCTTCTCTATTGAGGTTTGGTTTTCAAGCTATGTTTATGCTGGTACTTGGCCATGTTTTGGCTTTGTCTGCTCCGGTTAAATATTTGCTTGATAAAGTTGTCATTTTAGCTGTCAAAAATTCAGCTTTAGCACCTGCGTATGTAGCCTTATTTGCATTAATGCTAGGATGGCTTAATTGGGGGCTGGGATTAGTGGCTGGTGCACTTTTAGCAAAATCAGTCATTGATAAATCAGCAAAACACGGTTATGGTATTCGTCCAGGACTATTAGGCGCAGCTGGTTATATGGGTCTTTTGGTTTGGCATAGTGGTCTAAGCGGTAGCGCACCTTTAAAAGTTGCTGAATCAGGTCATTTGCTTTCATTATACCCAAAAGGGGCTGATTGGCAACTCCCTATTCCTGATTCGATCTCAATTTCATCTACTGTTTTATCAACTTGGAATATCGCAATTACACTTGGGGTTATTTTCGCAGTAGTCCTTTTATTTGCTCTGTTGGGGCATTTATTTACCAAACCATCAGAGGACTTAAAACTAGTATCGCCACAAAGCAGTCTCAAGGATGAAGTGCGAAGCTATGAAAGTGTTGGAGCTTCTTCAATTTCGGAGAAATTAGACAATGGAAGAGGTTTGGCATGGCTGTTTGGAGTTTTGTTTATAGGAACAGCCATTTGGTTGACTATTTCGTCTGAGTTAGAAGCTACCCGACTTGGATTTATTACACCAGACTGGATTAATTTAATTTTATTAGGCTTAGCGCTTCTTGCTCATGGGTCAATAAAGAATCTTCTATCTGCACTTGAAAAAGCGATAGGAGGTGCCTCGGGCATCCTGCTGCAATTTCCAATTTACTTCGGGATAATGGGTATTGTTACTGGGACAGGGCTTGTAAATATTTTATCTGGAGCTTTGGTTTCGTCAACCAGTTTAACAACATTGCCTCTGGCAATTTTCACATCATCTGGCGTGCTGAATATTTTTATTCCCAGTGGAGGAGGCCAGTGGGCAGTACAAGGCCCCCTTGTTATTGAAGCTTGTCACAGTATGGGGATGAGTCTTGAAAAGGGGATAATGGCAATGGCTTACGGTGATCAATGGACGAATATGCTTCAACCATTTTGGGCATTGCCTCTTTTAGGTATTACAAAATTGAAAGCCCAGGATATATTGCCATTTACACTAGCGGCATTGATTGTTTCAGGTTTGGTCTTTATTATAGGATTACTACTCATATCTTAAAAGCCTCAGGGTATATTTGCGAACGCAATGAAATTCGAATTTCACACATTTACCCTACCAAATGGCCTTCGGGTTATTCATAAAGAGGTGCCTAGATCAGCGAGTCACATTGCTCTTGTGGTCAATGCTGGGTCTCGGGATGAGTTGTCGGGAGAAGCTGGTGTTGCTCATTTTATCGAGCATTGTTTGTTTAAAGGGACAAAGAAAAGAAAGACATTTCATATTTTAAATCGCCTTGAAAGAGTAGGTGGCGATTTGAATGCATACACAACCAAAGAAGAAACTTGGATTAGTGCTTCTTTTTTAGAAAGAGATCTTGATAGAGCCATTGAGTTGGTATCTGACATCAGCTTCAATTCAACATTTCCGGAAAAGGAAATCGCAAAAGAACAGGAGGTAATTCTCGATGAAATTGCTTCTGTTTTAGACAACCCTTCTGATGTAATTTTTGATGAATTTGAAGAACGACTTTTCGGCGCGCACCCCTTAGGCAGGACGATTTTAGGAACCCAAGAGTCTGTAAATAATCTAGGCAAACTCCAAATTAATTCATTTGTAGAACGTTATTATTGTCCAGACCAAATGGTTTTTGCTTCGGTGGGTTCTACGCCAATTGCGAAATTAAAAAAACTGTGTGAGAAGTATCTTGGCCAGGAAGTCGGCAGGGTTTCTCAATTAAATCGCCTTGTTCCTAAGGCTATTCCTATTTTTGACGAACGTGTAGAGCAAGACACGCATCAAGTTCATCACCTTTTGGGAGGGATTACAGTTGGGGCTGACCATCCAGATAAACTGCCATTAACACTACTTGCTAATTATTTGGGAGGACCCGCAATGAATTGTAGGTTAAGTTTAAATATTCGCGAGAAATATGGAATGGCATATCACATTGAGGCGGGATACTCTCCATACCAAGATAGCGGCGTTTTTTCAGTTTATTTTGGTACTGACAGAAGGCATCATGACAAGGTTGAAGCTCTTGTTGATAAGGAGTTAATGCTTTTGTGCAATACCAAGTTAGGTGTTAGGCAGCTCCATGATGCGAAGACTCAGCTCATAGGCCAAATAGCCTTATCTCAAGATAGCGGTCCAGCAATGATGACTGGTTTGGCTAAGAGTTTTTTATTGTACAATAAAGTTCAGCCATTAGATGATTTTTTTAAATCAATTGAAAAAATCAGTTCAGACGATTTGTTAAGAGTCGCTAATCAATTTATTAAACCAGATCTATTAAGCAGGCTTGTGTATTTAGATAAAAATTAGGTATTGGTTTTTTACCTCTGAGAGTATGTATGCCAATTGTCAAGATCATCTTGAATGTCGTTCTTAACGGATCGCATTTTCATTGCAATCATTGCCCATTCACGATGTCCCTCAAGCAACAGTTGGTTTATAGCGTCATTATCGTTATCTGCCCCTTTTGCGATTAAAGCAAGTTTTTTATACTTGTTTTCTATGAGCCAAACACATGCTTTTTCGTCTCCTTCAGCACCATTGATTAATGCCATTAGTTCTAGGTGTCCACTATCTATCAGCCATTTCCTTGCGTCATCTCTTAGGTTTAGAGCGTACGTGAAGGCTGCAAGTTCTTCATAGCCATTTGCGGTGAGCCAATCACGAATTGAATGATTGCCGCTAATAGCTTCCGCCCAAGCAACTATTATTTTAGTAGGATACTGCTTCACAATGTGAAGGTAAGTACCTTTGCGACCCTGTGAAAAATAGCGAGACTTTATTTACCAAAACATTTGTGATTCTGTGCGTGAGTACAGTCTTGTTCATGGCCAGTTTTGGTATGATCATGCCAGAATTACCTGGGTACCTAGACCTTATGGGGGCTGGGCATTTGCTAGGGTATATCATAGGATTGTTTACTTTAGGTGCTTTAATGTCGAGGTTTTTTTTCAGGAAAAATTGCCGATAGAGCAGGTCGTAAAATCGTCATGGTATTCGGTACAGCAGTTACCGCTATTGCAGGTTTTCTTTATGTTATGTTAGGTGCTGTTTCTGATTATTCAACTGGAATGCTTGGTGTTTGGCTATTTCTAGTTCTCAGGTTTTTTCATGGATTGAGTACGGGATTCAGACCCATAGGCTCAAGTGCTTTGTTGACGGATATAGTACCCCATGATAGGAGGGGAGAAGCTTTAGGATTTCTAGGGGTTGCGGGGAATGCAGGTATGGCAGGTGGCCCTGCAATCGGCAGTTACTTGGCTGTGGAATGGGGGTATGATTCTATGTTTTTAGCTTCATCTTTTTTAGGCATCTTGTCTTTGTTATTTACGCTTAAGCTGCCTGAGACTTTGCCGAATTCAAGGAAGGTGATTTGGTCTGATTTAAATGTATTTAAAGGAAAGAATTTTGATATTGCAGCTTGGCCTGCGGCTCTTTCCTTACTCCCTGTGGCTCTTTCATTTGGTGTATTTTTAACAATTACACCCAACTTTGTAGATGACTTAGGCTATAAATACAAAGGGGTGTTTAATACAATCATTGTTGTTGCTTCTATTTTGATGCGATTATTTGCCGGAAAAGCATCTGATAAATACGGTAGAAAACCACTTCTTGCAATTGGTGGTCTGTTCTTGTTTGTGGGAATGGGGATATTGTCGATTGCCACAACTCAGCTTGAAGCTGCTGTTGGGGGGATTGTTTATGGATTGTCTATAGGAATTAATATGCCTACAATTTTTGCATGGACAACTGATCTGTCTCCTAAGGAAAAGATCGCTTTGGGTATAGGTACAACTCTTGTGGCTCTTGAAATAGGTATAGGTTTTGGGGCGTTTGTCTCTGGATCTATGTTTGCGTCCGATCCTTCTTGTTTGCAAGATTTGTATAGATTTTGCGCTTACTCTGGAGGACTGATGGCAATAATTCTGTTTTACTCTACGTACATGAGATCAACGAATATGAACTCATAGCCCCCGTATATAAAATTATACAGGTTTAGGTTTTGATTTAATTATAATTGAGCGTATTTTTCGTGAATGGATACAACAATTGCCGAACGTTTAGAGATTGCTAAGCAAGAACGCACCGATGTTATGGGTGAATTTTTAAGACTTAAAGCAGAACTTACTAGAACGCAGAAATGTAATGATGATTTGAGGTCCGAGAATAGTGCTCTTCGTGAATCACTTAACTCAGCAGAGCATGTGGCTCAAAACCTGATGACTTACGCGAACGAGATTAAGAAGTAATTCCTGCTGAACTGGTTGGGAAACTACGGTCAAGCTTTTTAAATAATCCTTGTAGAACATTTCCTGGGCCTACCTCAGTCACAGAACTAGCACCATACGCTAACATTGCTTCCATACTTTGTGTCCATTTAACAGGAGCTGTGAGTTGAGCAACAAGATTCTTTCTTATCATTGAAATATCTGTCTCAGCTGATGCGCTAACGTTTTGAAAAATAGGACAGCGCAATTTAGTGATTGTTGTTTCTTCAATGGCTTCAGCTAACTTTTCACGAGCAGGTTCCATCAAGGTTGAGTGGAATGCTCCTCCAACAGGAAGTAAAAGAGCTCTACGAGCGCCAGCTTCTTTGAGTGCTTGACAAGCAGATTCAACAGCTTTAACTTCTCCAGAAATGACGATTTGTCCTGGACAGTTGTAATTAGCGGCCACAACATTTCCGTCAGTATTCTTGCAAATGTCCTCAACAATATTGTTTTCTAACCCAAGTATAGCAGCCATCGTCGAGGGTGTTAGTTCACATGCCGCTTGCATAGCGTTGGCTCTTGCCGATACAAGTTTTAATCCATCTTCAAATGTTACTCCCCCTGCTACAACTAAAGCACTAAATTCTCCAAGACTGTGACCGGAGACCATGTCTGGAGAAAGTGAATCTTTAAGTATTTCAGCTAGAATTACCGAGTGTAGAAAGACTGCAGGTTGAGTGACTTTAGTTTGTTTAAGGTCCTCTATCGAACCGTTAAACATAGTATCGCTTATGCTAAATCCAAGAATTTCATCAGCTTGAGCAAATCTTTCTTTAGCTAAAGTAGAGAAATCATATAAATCCTTGCCCATTCCAGGAAATTGAGCACCCTGACCGGGGAATACAAATGCTTTCATAAAAAAATTAATTTATCGCGATTGGCGTATATGTTCGTACAATTATCGTACGAGGAATACGGTTCCAGTAGAGATATTAGCTCCAAGACCGTTTACCTTTTTTACTTCAATTTTCCAGCTAAATTGTTCTGTAGCGCTTACATAATGCGTTCCAGCTCCATCAACAGTATTGTCACCTATCCAAGGTTCTCCGATTGTTGTAGAGTTAAAAACGAGTTTACCCCACCTAACATAAACCCAACATTCATAGCTAAGAATGAGTTCTTCTCCATTTATAACTGGAGCCCATGAATCATTGTTTCCGTCATTGTCGGGTGTGAATGCGTTGGGTACAAATATTTGCAATTCATTGGTTACGTGAATAGTCTGAGTAGCAATATCCGTACATCCATGGATGTTCGTGACATGAAGTTGAACCTCATAAGAGTCGGCTCTTTCATATTCATGTTCTGGGTTTACTTCGGAAGCTCCTGTTCCATCGCCAAATGACCAGATGTATTCAGTTCCACCATTTGACATATTCACAAACGTCACAATTGGGTCAAGAAATATAATTTCTTCTGGAATCACTAAAAAGTCAGCAACCGGAGGGTCCCAAGCTTGAAATGCAGTGTCAATATCAAGAGCTACTGTACACCCTTCATCACTTGTAATCGTCAACTCAGCTTCATATATGCCTGGGTATTCAGCTTCAATTACAAAGGGTGAGGAGAAATTAACAGGGATAACAAACCCTGGAACTTCCAGATGAAATGTAGATGCGCCAGTTGAAGTGTTTAAGATCTCAACTTCGAGAGGCAAGCATATTGTATTTTGAAGAAAGGTTATTTCAGGGACAGGATTGCTAAAGACATCGAAATCTTTAAAGGTCTGTGAACTACAACCAAAAGCATCCGTGGCAACTAACCCTATCGTAAAGACACCGGTTCCTGCAGCAAATAAATTAGGAACATCTGTCGAAAACTCGGTGCAATCGTTAACTCCGGTAGGGAACACTGTCCAAGCATAGGGCTCAATTCCTCCGGAACAATTTAAACCAATAATATTTGATGATGTGTTGTTTATTATAATGTCTGCATCGCTCCCCATATCGAAACAAATCCCCTCAGAGGATAAATTAAAATCAGCTAATGGTTGAGGGTGTAACGTAATTGTTTCTGTGTTTGTCGAAAGACAATTGGGGTTAGAAGCTGAAATAGCGGTGAAGCTTACATCGAATAAACAGTCACCAGAATTATAGTCTTCACAATCAAAAGTAGTTTGCGTAGAAAGATTGCCTGAATCATTTTGTCCATTTCCAAAGGCCCAAGCAGTAACGGCAGCAAAGTCCACATCTGCTAGAAAATTCACTGTTAAGGGTGCACAACCTTCAATATCAGAAATTGTGATCGACGTAACTGGAATTGGTGTAGTTGTTACTGAAATTGCTGTGCTAGAGCTGCAAGAGTTATCCGCATTAACGGTTAATCCTATGACAGCAGTCCCTGACGTATATGTGGGACAGTAATTAAAAGATTCGCCAGTTGAGTGAGGTGCTGTATCTAAAGTCCAATCTAAGCTTACAGAACTTGTCGGAGGATCAATCCAATTTACTTGCAGATCAATACATTCACCTTCACAGATTTCATTTAGACCCTCGATTGTGAATGTTGGATTGTCGAATACTTCAAAATTCTCGAGATGAGAAATTGCAGAAGAGTTAAATCCACCTGTTGCAATTAGTTCGAATACATGAGTCCCAACAGAAAGATCACTCACGGTGAATGTATCTGTGATATCAATATTCCCAATAGGTAAGCAAATAGTAGCTGGAGAATAAGTTGAGCTAGAGACACTTACTCCATCAACGAGAATTTCTACATCCACACTTTGATTGTTGTTGGATGCAATTTCCCAATCAATGTTGACACTATTGCCTCCGCATATATCAAGTGAGGAAGCTGAGGGGATATTAATTTCAGGAGTGCCAGAGACTATTATAGAGGTAGGGTTTGATCCAATTGAAGTGACACATTCTATCACATTTAAATGTATATCATAACATCCAGCTGTGAAAAACCCGATCATCATATCTGTAGAGTTTTCGTCAGATAGAAAGTCCCAGTCAACACCCTGAACACCATTGTCTACAGACCAAGTATAAATTAGGGTTGCTGCACAGTCTGGATCTGTGTTTGATGTTGTATTAGTGCAAGTCACGATAAAACCAGTACCAAGCTGTCCCTGGGTTTCATCAACAGTAAATGATGGTAAAATCATACCTCCATCAGCACCTAAAACATCAGCCCCAAATGAGCTAACAGTTATTAATATTAGTGTAATTGCTAATAAAGACGTTCTCAAAACGTAAGATTTCATCATTAATGCGAGTTTGAAACCGCAAAATACGGATTTGCAACTTATTTAAGGTCTTAAAAAAGATATTAATTAAATATACGAAGTTAGAAACGCGGTTAAGATTTATACCTTCGTGCCACCTGTTTTTTAGTTTAAACCTATTCCCTGATTATGAAAATATCCCTAAGTGGAGTTTTAATGGCGATTGTTTTCGTTTTCTCCAGCTTATACAGTACTTCAGCCCAAACCTCAGCCTTCGGTCTCCCCGGTGAAATCGTTCCAGGAGAACTAATTGTGATGTTCCACAACAACATCGATGATGACTTTGTTGCTGAATTCGAGCGTGAAAATTTAATCGTAAATGGATACTACTGTAACCTTAAAATGGAGCGAGTCCTTTCACCTCTGTCCTATATCTACCTTTTTACGTTCAATGAAAATCATCCTGATCAAGATTTTTTAGTAAAAAATATTTCTACGGATTCTAAAGTGGAGGCAGTACAATTCAATCACTACGTAGAGGATAGGGAAACCATCCCCAACGATCCCAGCCTTTCGACTCAGTGGCACCATATACAAAGTGGTGATCACGATATCGACAGTGATTTCGCTTGGGATATCACTACTGGAGGATACACATCAAGTGGAGATAGAATTGTAGTTTGTGTTCTCGAAGGAAGTGGAGCCAATTACTCGCATCAAGATTTAATTTCTAATCATTGGACGAATGAACATGAGATTGATGGAAATGGCATAGACGATGATGAGAATGGGTATGTTGACGATGTAAATGGATGGAATACCACCATAGAAAATGACGGTATTGCAACCGGCGGTCATGGAACTGCTGTGAGCGGAATGATCGGTGCGACAGGTGACAACGGTATTGGTGGAGTAGGGGTGAATTGGAATGTTGGCATTATGCAAGTCCAAATGGGCGGGCTCTCCGAGTCTAACGTTATCGAGGCTTATAGCTACCCTCATAAAATGCGAGACATGTACAATTCCAGTGCGGGACTTCAAGGCGCCTTTGTCGTTGCGACGAACGCTTCTTGGGGAATTGATTTAGCCAATCCAGCAAATTTTCCAGTTTGGTGTGCCTACTACGACGACTTAGGCGCCGTGGGAATCCTCAACTGTGGAGCTACTGCGAACGCGGCGTATAACATCGACACCCAAGGCGATATGCCTACAGGATGTAGTTCAGAGTATATGGTTTCTGTTACCGCCACGAATAACAACGACGTGAGAACGTTCTCGGCTTATGGACAAACCACAATTGATTTAGGTGCTCCAGGCGAAAATGTTTACTTGCCCTCAGGATCGGGCACGTCGTATTCGAACACTTCGGGAACTTCATTTGCAAGCCCGTGCGTTGCTGGTGCGATAGCGTTATTGTACAGTGCGCCTTGCTCATCACTCGCGTCAAGTGCTCTGGTCGATCCGCAAGGCACAGCCGATCTCGTAAGGGGATTCATTTTTGACGGGGTGGATCAAGTGTCGGGTCTACTGACCGAGACCGTTACTGGAGGACGTCTTAACGTAGCGAATTCGATCGATCTTTTGATGCTCAATTGTGATCCAACACTTGGTTGTACGGACTCACTAGCATGTAACTTTAGCGAAGTAGCTATCACAGATATCGGCAACTGTTTGTTCTTCGATGAATGTTTGGTTTGCGGAGGGAATAACTCTTCTTGCTCGGGATGTATGGATGATACCGCTAACAACTACGATTTCGATGCGACCCTCGAAGACAATTCTTGCTGCTACATTTCACTTACATTCACACTTGATGCTTCGAACGTACTTTGCTTTGAAGATCACGCGCTGATTCATGTTATTGCGGAAGGTGCTGTGGGTGCTGAGGACTCTGTTTGGTTTGCATTGGGGAATTCACCTTTACTACAAAACTACTCAGGTGAATTCAGCCAATCTGTGGGGAGTTACAATGTTGTCGCTACTGATCTAGGCGGCTGCATGTCTTCTATCATTATCGCAGTTGAAGGCCCTGATGAAGTTGAAATCACATTGTCTGCAACAGGCGATCTTGGCGGTTCTACAGGGATGGGAACGGCTACTGCTACGGGTGGTTCAGGAGTTTACACCTACGAGTGGGTTGATTCTTCTACCGGAGAAATTGCAGATCCCAACGGACTTGAGGATGGTGTTTACCATGTTACTGCTACTGATTCTAACGGGTGTACTGATGCAGCAAATGTGTATGTGGATGACACTTATGGATTGAATGATTTAGACCCTCTGCCTTTCACTTTGGGACCCAATCCTACTTCGCGTTTCGTTAACCTTTACTCAAACTCTGTTTTAACGGTGTCGTCTGTAGAAGTTCATGATGGTATGGGGCGCTTGGTTTTTGTTACTGGTGTTGACGCTGGCAATGATGGTATCGTTCTTGATTTGGGAGATCTCCAGAATGGAATTTACTCTATCTCAATTCGTGGTGATGGCGGAACCTCAGTACGCCAAATCGCAGTCCAGAACTAGGTCGTTAGAAAATCAGATTTGAAGCTCGGGCATTATGCTCCGGGCTTTTTTCTCTCTATTTCAATCCTTGTGATAGATCCCTTTTCTGATGGTTGTGAAATCGAGAATCGTTTTTTTCTCCCTTTCTCCTAGCTATCTGTTCCTCTTCTGGAAGGAGGGAATAGTCTATACAGAGTTTAGAACAGCAACCAGAGTGTTCAGTTGCACACTTTTTGCATTGTATAAATAGCAGATTGCAGGTCTTGTTCTGGCAGTTAACGTGATCATCGCAGCGTTCACCACACTGGTGACAATTTGAAATAACCTCATCTGAGATCCTTTCTCCCAATCGCTCATCGAAAACGAAATTCTTGCCGATGAATTTATTGTCTA
>JACKQG010006582.1_pt1 | contig 12156 bp, 14 predicted proteins | sample 8237621 | NCBI WGS metagenome assembly JACKQG01 (sample SAMN15677084, study PRJNA649215) | marine metagenome | biome: marine; feature: Black Sea; material: saline water; isolation source: suspended particulate matter (SPM) from the Black Sea western gyre | collected 2013-06-09/2013-06-10 | depth...
CGCGCGCGTCCTGAAGCAGCTGCAACGTTGCCCCGGCCGGTCCGGCCGACTCGATACTGCGTGGATCAGGCGTCAGTAATGGCCTTGTTCTTTTGCTTGAAAGACTCCTAAGTGGTTTTGCGGGATCTATGTCTGTTGGTATACCACAGGGCCTTTTCACTAGTGACTATTTAGGTGATTTCTTCCTCACCGAAGTTGATGAGCAATTACTTTCACGACAAGTTAAACACTTTCGTTACGTTGATGATATGAATATTCAATTCCCGGATAGAGAAAGCGCAGAAAGGTTTAAGATTGATATTGCTGAGATTCTACGGACGAAGATGTTGCAACTGAATGAATCGAAAACCAAGATCATGAATTCCAAGGCAATAAGAGAGAGAGAAAGCAAGATACACACACTATTTGAGCAGGCTCTATCGGAGCGAGAGGCCTATGACTTACAAGATTTTGATGGCTATAACGTAATCGCACTGGAATCACTAGATGATTCTGAACTGCAAGAAATACACGAGGACTATGAACGCGATACAATATCCGCAACCTACAGCTTATTGGAGTCGATTGATTCCAATCCAGAATATATTAACCGCATTGAAAAACACTGCCTGCCAATCCTGGCTCATGCTGGCGATGATATTTACTTTCAAAGAGCATTAGCGAGATTTAAGGTAGAGCCACATCTTTCTGGACTATATGAGTTCTATTTACGACGTTTTTGTTTCAGCAGCACTGAAAGCGCAGATTATCTGCAGTCGTTATTTCTCAATTATACCCCCTATTACCAGTGGCAATACCAACATCTAATTCGCTTACTATCGCTATGTGAACACGTGTCGGACATGTGCATTCAAAAACTCATGGTACTATATGATGATACGCACATAGTAGAACCTATCCGGTGTTTAGCGGCAATCTGCATTGCAAAGAAAGGACGCCCAAATCAAAGGCGTCATCTGGTTAGTAGGCTGAACCTAGGCATGTCTGACAATCTTAAATGCTCGCTGATGTTCTGCAGTCAATATTTTACCGATAACGATCGCCGCAGGCTTCTACGACAAATTGGTAACTCTAGCCTACTAACAACACTGATGAGTAAAGCCTTGACCCAAAGCCGTCTCTAAGTCTTGATCAATTCTCGACATCTCCTGCATGCCCGTAGAGATTCTGATCGTCTTGCCCCTATTTCACCAACACCATCCTCCTAGTCTTGCTGTGGCCTCCGGCGGATGAATAATTGGACGGGGCAAGGATCATTTATCGAGATCCTCAATTGACACGATTATCACCTTGGATGAATCCTTGAAATAATAGTGCTGGTGATAATCGGTTCTGTCGCATAGCACTTTCATTAGGTTCTCAGGAATTAACTCCTTCTTCGTCGCCTTTGCGCTTCTACTTGACCCATGGACGACGTCAATATCATCCGGGACAATTAATGTTAATTTCTTCATTATGCTCTCCATGTGAATTTGAACATCTAACCAGACAGAATTACCACGTGATTCTCGCATGGCTTAGCCCTTATCAATAGAACTGATCCAAATAAAAACTCAGGCCCGGGCTTGCGGGCCCTTGCCTGTCCCAACTCCCACCTGGCTGGACAGGCCCGGGAATCACTTGACCAACCCCATCCTCCTCGTCTCGCTGTAGCCTGCATCGGATGAATACGAGGATGAGATAGGGGTCATTTATCTAGATCCTCAATGGACACGATCTTCACCCTCGACTCGTCTTTAAAGTAATGGTGCTGGTGGTAATCGGACCTATCGCACAGCACCTTCATCATGCCCCCAAGAGTCACCTCTGTCGTTGTTGCCTTTGCACCCCTACTTGACCCCTGCACGACGTCAAGCTCATCAGGAACCAATATTATTACCTTCTTCATTCTGCACTCCAGGGGATTCAACCACTACGCCAGATAGCCTCACCCCTCTATGCTAGCATAGTTCTGGCATTCCCGCTCAGGGCTGATCTAGGTCAAGATTTAGGCTCGGGCCCGCATATGCCGATTATTCCAACCCGCCTGACGGCACAGAACCGGGACAGGACTCATTTCACCAGCACCATCCTCCTCGTCTCGCTGGGGCCTCCGGTGGTGGGCGGTATCCGTTGTTCTTCCCTTATGGGACTCACGGGGGCTGCGGCGAAGTGCTGGGCCGACACCCGAGGTCCAGGTAGGAAGAAAATGGGGTCTTGGACCCGCGCCCCTTTCCACACCCGCCAGCACCCGGCCTGAAACCGCCCCTCACCTGACCAACACCATCCTCCTCGTCTCGCTGTAGCCTCCGGCGGTGAGGTGATCCTCACCGCATCTGACCTTCCACCTACCTGGGCGGCGCGCTCTCGGCTAGATCATCAGGAGATACATGTGGCTGGCACGGCATTCTGCTGGCGGATGAATAAATGGAAGGGACAGGGGTTATAAGTCGCGGCTACACTATCTTCGATACACAGACTTGATCGCCCCGAAACTCAGAACTTGAGTGGGTAAAGAACAATCTACAACAACAATACCGCTGGGGACAACCCCCAGCGTTACATCAGGAGAAATCCAGATACCATAGGCACCCTGGAAGCAATCACCATAATCAACTTCGGCGTTAATGTATCCAGTTAGGCCATTGAAATGAACAAGCTCACTTGTTAGAGCCGAGATTGCATAGATACTAGAATTTAAAACAGATGTCGCGGTATAGCCTTCGGTTAAGTGGATAGGGCAACTATCCCAAGATGTCTGATCATCCATTACCTCTGAGTAGGTTATATCAACCCATGGTATCTCCGCAGATCCTGTGATGGCAACAGTATCTCCTTGCCAGGCGTAAATATTAAGACCCGATACACCAAGGTACTCCATTACGCTCGCACCGGTGATTGTAATCACATTTCCAGGCGATACCGGGAAGGCTGGCGGATTGCTATCGTGAACACGAATGCCCCTGTAGTTACCAGATGGGACTTCAGAACAGAGGAATCCTGATCCCGTAGAAGTTATTCCCGTAACTACAACATCGATGATGTCCGGAACTTCTTCGCCAACCGCATAGGCGCCAGTCTGAATATCATAGATCACGCCCGCCCCAGCTGGGGCTGATATTGCGAGCAACAGGATGAGTATAACCGCTAAATTATTCATAATGCACCCTCTGCTAATAGCCTATCTGTTACGTCATGGGCCAGGTGGAGCTTCGAACTTCCCCCGTCGAAAACACGAGGAGATAGCCATTCTAGCAGAATGACAAGCCAACCTCAATAGCGGGATACAATTAGCGCGGCCGCAGCCGCGACAGTCCAGGTGGACAGTTTCAGCTGTTGCACGAAACCGCTTCGCGGTGGGGAAGCTATCCAACAGGGACTCAACGAGTTCACAGCCCCCGTACTTACAAAATGGCTGTATACCGCTTATCCATCAAATCACAGGAACCGAGATAAAGAGAGGTATTTGGGCCCCAATCGGCCGTAATGGGGCTCTCTGGATTCACGGTGAGAAGCTGAGCGGGAAAACCTGGGCTTGCTAACCCTTGGAGACACGCACTTATAGGGGAGCATCTTGGCGACATCGCCCGAGTCTAGATAGAGAGAAAAGTTCGAGTAGAAAATATGTGGCTCCCCAGACGGTACGCACAGCGTAACTTTTTCGAGAGAGAGTATTGGGAGCGGGTCTCATATTGGCGCGATATCGAACCGGAGTTCGCCCCCCATCGTACTGGCCCGACCCTCTCGCGGCGCTTCATCCCGTCGAGTACCCAGAGCACGGTGACATCCAGGTAGAGGAGATCCTGGGGATAACGGGGAGAATGGCCGGGAATCGGGGATCTACCGCCCCCGGGCGGAGACTTGGGACAACCGGGAGCCCCCCCCTCCCCTCGGGTGGGACGGCTACTGATCGTGAACTCGCTTGACAGAGGGATGCCTTCTCATGGAAGGGACAAGTGTTGCACTTAGTCGTTGAACGCAGCGGATGGACAACCTACCGCTGGTCAATCATCTGAGCTTATTAACTCCGCCAGAACTTCCACCACGGCCTCCTACTCACTATTTTAACCTCGGCCTGCTCGAGAACTTTCGTGGGTATGAAAACAGCCTGATCGGCAAGTTCGGCGATGCCCGGCACCACGATCTCCCCCTTCTCGGTCCCCTTCATCCAGGCACAACGGGATTCGGGATCGAACTCGAGCCAGTCGCAGGGCAGGGTCGGACCCGTGTGCTGATCAACGACGCACATGTCGATCCATCGCCCCGACTCCACGGCCTTCAGGCCCCTTCGCTCCCATGCTTCCACGTCCATCCCTACAATTTCGGGGTCGTCGTGAACACAGGCCAGCAGGTGTTCATCGTAGCACCCAAACTTCTCAAATAGGATTTGGTGCCGTGCCCGAAAACCTGAAAACCCACCTGGACTACAGACCGCGTTGATGCGCGATATCGGCACCACAACAGAGATCATGCATATACGGACAGCCATAGAAAGACCTTTGCTATTTGACGCCCACGCCACCTGCCACTTCGCCAACCCCAGTTCTCAGAACTTAGCACCCCTAGCCCCCTGCCACCAGAGCGAAGGGCAGGAGCAAGCACTATCCGCCCCTACACAACCGTCATCTTTTGACCGTGCCTCACCTTGGCTGACGTCAAACATCCGTATAGTTCCGGAACGGCCCGAGCACAACAACAACCAATGCCAGGGCCAGGATCACGAACAGGATGGACGCGAATACTCTGACTTTCTTCCAAGCAGGGGAGCCATCATGGAGCACAAAGCCTTCTTGCTCCTTAAAGAATAGACCACTCCACAGCTTGAATATAAAATAAAGAGTCAAACCGCCTGCGAGAACTGTCGCTACCCAGTACACAACAGACTCCTATCGCTTCCCAGGAGAACACGCCGCTGGATCTACTTTCGACATTGCTACTGCTCCCTCTGCTTATCCGTCCGCCCTGATATTGATGGACCTACCTCTCGGGATACGCACAAAGGACGCTTTTTAGCTGATCGATGGATCCCTTCAGATAAGTCTGATCGATGTTGAATTCAAAATCGATGCGTCGAAGACATCCGATGTCTCCGTTTGCAACCCCCGTGACGAGCATATGACCCAGTCCATCACCTGTTACGTTTAACTTGAGAGCCCCCTCGATTGGGTTGAAAACAGCCTCACCGTTCAGCGTCTCGTACAGAGCCTGGAGAGAATCAAGAAAATATAAGAGGTCTTCAACTTCAATAGTAGCCCGATAAGCTCCCAATAAAACTCCGAAACCCAATTCGATCGTCGCAACAAGCCAATTGGGCTCGACTTTGGGATCTTCGAACTCATAGCCGTGTATGTCGATTCGGACTTGTTCTGTGCTGCATGTGCCGAATGTTATGACCATCTTCACACCTCCATCGTGATAACAAGATATCTCCATATAGCCTTTATTGTGATATCCCGGACTCCATGAGACAGAATCGCGGCTATGCTAGCATAGTTCTCGGAGCTTCGTGAGGGGTCCTAGATCAATCATCCCCCAACCCTGAAGGCCGGCAGGGTCGAGGACTGGCACGGCAACCTGAAGACCCCAAGCTTTACCCTCCCCCGCCCTCCGCCACTAGAGCACGGGCTTACTGTGTGATTGTAGCAGGACTGGGCCGAAATGGGGAGAGTGGGTGTGGGGTCTGCTCGAATCATTGGCGCCTTTCTCCCTTATGGGACGGCACTGGGTCCAAAAAGGGGAGAATATACAGCAGGATGGATGATCGAAGCCAAGAGGTGGAAATGGGAGGACACTGCCACACCTCAACCACCAAGCCAAGCCCGCCCACTCCCCTCGAGCGGGACGCACGGCGGAATATATTCTGAGATGGCATTGAGGGCAGATCATAATTTTTGCTTATTCGCGTCATCCAGTTACCACATTCGAGATGTGGAAAAAGGGCAGGCAAGTCCACTGTATTACGAGACCCAGAACAGATATGTATCTTCTATTGTCCACTTTCCGCCATTAAGCCGTAGCAGCACATATGTTCCGCGCCCAGCCATCCAGCCTGCGTTCCGAACATAGTAAAGCAATGCTTCGTCACCTTTGTCGCTGAATCCCACTCTCGATATCTCTGCAATACCGAGGCTCTTGGGGTAAAGTTCGTAATAGGATTCCCACCCACCGTTACGAAAAGTATTCTCCAGTTCATTCTTGAAGTCGATCTGCACCCGGCGGCCGAACTCGACATCAAGCTGGAGGGCTGATTGCTTCTTATTTATCTGGATGAAATCTTGAGCGGTCGACAGCGACAGCGTGCTGAAGTGCTGGACCAGTTTTTCTGGATCGGCCGATACTCCACGAACTGTTGTACGAGCCTTCAGGTGCATTAACAGATCATCCCCGACCGGCAACTGGGTTGAGAGGAACTCTTTGATTACCGACAACTCCCTTTCCGTGAAATCATACGATGTCGACGTTCCTTCACAGCCAGAGACCGTTGAGAGAACGCCAAATAGCAATACGAAGAAACACCGATATGTGATCTGCCTCAATTTTGATATCCTGAGGATTCTCATAGACCTCCCTCAATCCCCCTCAATCAATCGCTCGGCGCGCTGCCTCATGTAACAGCCGAAGAGGGTCCCGATCTTGTATTCCAACCCATTTCTACAGTGGCACAGTGCATCTTGAAGCGCCAGTTCGGGGACGTCGTGCAACCTGGACTCGAATTCCTGCCGCGATAGATCTGAGCGAGGCTTCTTGTCCGCACAAGAGACCTGGTGTGATTTACTGAATCAGATTGAACCCATCAGTGTGGCCTCCAGATAACATGCCGCAGGAGATGATTTCTAGGGACTAGCTTCACAATGCCGTTTAAAATCTGCTGGTTGCACTGCCCATGTATACTGGCTGCTCTCAACAATCACAACGTCTGAGTCATCGCCAAGTTCTTTCCATGGCGATGTAAATCTCCCCCTGTGCTCAATTACTACAGTACGCATAGCCGATCCTGTGATTCCCTGATGGGGTGCATAGCTTACCTCAATATCCACTCGAACGGATGTCTCAGGCTCATAGTATACGATTATATTCTTTGTAGGCCTTACGCTCACGGCTTCGCTGTCGCCGACCCGCACAAGAAGCGTGTGTTCTGTATCGTTGCCAACTACTATTTTCGGATTCTCCGGCTCAACATACATCATAGCCAACAACACTAAGATGATGGCGATAGATGTTCCCGCACATCCCAAATAGAACCTCAGATCTTTATGAGAATCTTCCCTCACACGTGTCACAGCATCTCCCATGGCTGAAGTGCGCTATATGGCAGCATATGGGGCGGCATTGTGAGCTTATCACCTATCTCACGACAATCCATTCTGTGACTTATAATAGCGGCCCATCAGTTCGTTATAAGGCCAGTTCACAATCACATCGACAAGATCTTGGTCGGGTACCTTTCCTAGCCCGATTCGTGGCCCAAGCGATTAGATTGGCGTCGCGGGCGGCGTCAGTGCAGAGTAATGCAGGATTCACCGTTTTGCCCACGCGCCCTAAATCCAGCCGATCGGCGTCCCAGCAGGTCTGAACGGTTATATCGGCCTCGATTACTCCGTCAGCATGGCTGGCACAAGCCTCGGACAGCAACTCAAACCGGGGCCGATCCAAATCGAAGTGTATGCCACGAATTCGGCGTGCGAACTGGGCAGCACGCCTCCCGTGCATCGGGTCGTGTCCTTCATTTTCACGTTGGCAATCGTGGAGCACAGAGAACAGGCGAACGACCTCCACGTCCGCACCGGTCAACTTCGCCAGCCGGAGACCGTTCTCCAGCACCCGGGCCCAGTGCGTTAGACCGTGGACTCCGTGTGGCGGCAACGCGTACCAGGTCAGGATGTCACTGATCAGGCGTCTTTGGAGATCCATGCCTCATACCTTATCAATACTTTTCCCTCCCGATAAAATTTGGCTTAACACCCTTACCTGCGCTCCGCCAATAGAACGCAAGGCAATGCTCCTGGGAAGGCACATACATATGGAGAGGAGCGGGGGTGGGAAACGGATCTCAGACTCATCACGTACCAAGCCAAATTCGTGATCTTTGTCGTGGATACCCCGATCGCGTTGGAGGCCCATCAAGCAACGAACACACGCATAGAAACGGCCGTACTGAACGGAGGTACTCATCGGATCAACGCAATTTTCATAGCCTTGACCATTTCATTTCCCGCAAGCCTGCACAAATACGTACCCGCGCCCACTAGTCGGCCCCAGTCGTCGCGACCATCCCAGACAACCTCGTGGCGACCAGCCGTCATTTCGCGTTCGATGAGCAGGCGCCTACGACGACCCCGCAAGTCGAAGATCACCAGCGTCACCCGTTGTGCCTGCGCCAGGTCAAAGGAGATCATGGTGCGCGGATTGAACGGATTGGGAGTGGCCGGATGGAGCTGTAGACCCACTGCCGGTAGACAAGGCACAGCGACGCCCGAGACGAGCGCAGTGACGATCACTGCGCGTAATGCTTCCACCGCATTGAACTCCGTTGCTACCTCGAGGCTCAACCAGCGAGGCTCACTCAAGGTCTGGTTTACATAGTTACCCTGGCGATTTTGCGAAGCACCAAGACTGTCGCATTGGGCGGTCGCCGTCGCCACGCAGACGAGGGCTGTATCGCCAAACGTGGTCTCTAATTCTTCGGCGATGTATCCGGCAATGTCGGAGTTCACGATGGTGGAGGGAATACCATACTTCATCGCACCCGGACTCAGTGCCATGTAATAATCGGCATTGTGGGCTTGCCGCGAGAAGGTGTGGAAGGAAAGCGTCCGGTCTCCTGCACGCAACACGGTCTCGAAGACACGTTGAAACGGCGATTTGGGATTGCGCGCCATATCAGACTCACAGTCTTGTTCGTCCGTGTCGCTGTTAGCATAGCGGTGGGTTCCCGCCACAAGCAGCCACCGCGCACCTAGGTCGCGGAAAGCTGAGAGCCCGAGATCGAGACTCCCGTAGTCGAATACCGGATGATCGACGTGTATCTGTAGGTTTGGCCTCAAGGGCGTCTCCTGCCACGCGAAGGTGCCCCAGCCATGCTGGATGGGGAGCCTCTCCTTGAGAATCCAGAGACCCGGGCAATCGTCGAGCTGTAACAAATCGTAGTTCAGGGCCGCGATGTCGCCAGCGTGCAACTCTGGCTCCCCGAGCTCCATGGCCGCGGCCACATGTGCCCAGATGGCCAGGGTGTCCGGCTCGCAACGGTCGTATTTGTACGAACCCCAGCCGGGCATGTTGTACCGGATCCCGTAGAAAAGGCGCTCCAAAGGATCTTTGTGCCAGAGGCTGTCAATCTCACACCAGGACCAGGAGAAGTCGCAAGTGTAGCCCACATCGGCTTGCGACCCGTCGCTATCGAGGGGTAGACCCGGATCGGCGCTGTCGGTAACGCACGTGCCGGGGGGCAGGCAGAATTCGTTATCGTAGCCGGGATTGCAAGGCTGGAGGTTTCCCTCGCCGTCATAGGGTTCGGCCGCTGGGCCGACGTCGGAGTAACGCACAGTGACTTGGCCGCCGTTAAGGGTATCGATCGGCGTGGAGTCACCCCAAACGACACAAGAATTCAGCAGGGCATGGGCATACTGGTAGTCTTCGGAGCCGCGATTGACGTATACACCAGGACCCTTGTTATCGACGATACTGCATTTAACTACGATAACATCTGATTGATAGACGTGTAAGCCAGCCCCGCTGAATTCGGAGGCTGCGTAGTTATTGTCGATTACGTTGTTGACAAGAAACGGCGTCGCCTGAACACACGACACGCCCCCGCCGGTTCCGCGCCGATTATTGGAATCGAATTGGGCCTTGTTCCCGTAAATTTTGTTGTCTATAAGAGCTGGTCCTGCCTGGACGACGTAGATGCCGCCGCCCTGGTTCGCTACGTTCTCGCTAATCCGATTTCTCTGCAGGATCGTGTTGGCCCTAGTGATGTAGATGCCGCCCCCCTTGATGTAGATTGCATCCCCTGTCGGTCCGTTGTTCTCGATGACGTTGTCACGGATAACACTCGGTATTTCGCTGCCACATGAATCGCGCAGCCCCTGTTCTCGATAGATTCCACCACCGCTTACCCTGCACTCGTTCTCAGCGATCCGGCACCAGAGGATTTTCGGACTGGCATTGTATATGTAGATGCCACCTCCCTTGTCGGCATGCCCGCCGGTGATTGTGAATCCGCGCAGAACCGCACTAGAGTCTTCACCAGCTTCAAACGTGACCACGCTGCCTTGACTCCTCCCGCCATTAATGATCGTTGTGTCAATAAGGGTGTCTTTGGAAGACTCCGCACATGACGTGACGAAGACATTCTTTCCTCCAAACATGATCGTTTCATAATATTCCTGAGGCTTCACCCGAACCGTGTCGACCGCAACTGAATCCGCTGCGTCGATCGCCGCCTGAATAGTCGTATACTGGCCTGGCACCTCGATAACCACGGCTTGCGTAGGGCTTCCGATCAGTAATGAGTAACAGAACATACACACCATGGATATGTGGAATAAATGCAGCTTGTGTCCTAGCAGCTTCATCATTATAGTTCGCCCCTCCCTACTAACACTACGGATCTGTTAACATGCGCTTAAGACTTTAACTCGCATAATATGCAGCGCTATCTACTTCGTGGGACACGACAATGATTATTCTAGCATAGTTCTCTTGGCCTCGTAAGGGTGCCACGGTCATGTATCCTCATCTGTCCGAAGTTAAACTCAAGACATGGCTCCCATTCTAGGGGGCCTGGTCCGTGGAGTCTGCACCGACAAGGTTCTTAATCTCGTCGATCATGCGCTGCAGATCATTCCGCTGGAAAGGGGACCAGTCGTCACGTTCTATAAGGTCGATCCTGCGCTGATTGAAGGCGTGACGGAACGAGGCGCCTGTAGAGTCGGGCTCGCCGAACTTCAGCGTGTCTGTGAAACCGGGTCCGACGAGCCTCAGCTGCGCGAGGATCTGAGGCCATGCTGCGCGGGTCCGGTCGATCACGAGCTTGTCGATGGCGACAACCGGCCGGGCCCAGATCGACTCAGAATGATAGCTGAAGCCGGCTCGTGAGCTGCCACACCAGCGTTTATCGATAGGATGAGCGTCGTCGGACGCAATAGGCAAAGACACGGGGCCATCCGCCAACACAAGTAGCACGATTGAAATGAGAGTAAATCGCATGATTTATCCTCCTCGGCCCGAGTCCCATCCCAGTATAGATGATCAAGACAAAGTGTAGATCGACGGCCAAGGTGAGACAGTATTCTGCCTGATGCTAACTAACCAGCGACAATCCACAGGTGACAGCTTTACCTCACAAGCGTCAGTTTGGATATCAGTGTCTGCCCGCCCGCTTGCAGCTTCGCTTGGTAGACACCGCTCGGGAGGTATCGGCCCCTGTCATCGGTCCCATCCCAGGCCACGGCATGATCTCCCGCCTCATAGAGGCCGCTGGCGATAACGCCGACAAGCTCTCCAGCTACATCATAGATGGTGATGTGCACCAGTCCGGGGTCCGGCAGCGTGAACCGGATCTCCGTTTGAGGATTGAACGGGTTGGGATGGGCCGTCAGCGCCAACCGGGACAGGTCGGGCACATCGGTGACGCCATCGAGCGTCTCGAAGGACGACGCGCTGTAATTGCCCACGCTGTTGACCGCCCGGCACTCGAGGGTATAGTTCGCCCCGCCCTCAATCGTCACATCTATCTCGTATGACTCCTCTGGCCCGTCGAAGGCACCGTCTGAGGCTGTGGCTTCGACCCAGGGGCCATCGTCTAGGCGGTACTCCACGCTGGCGATCGTGTTGATGGTGACGGTGTTGTAGTTGGGGTTAATCGCCGGGTACGGAGTGACAACCGTCTTGCCCGATAGGGAGTAGTGCAGGAGTTCGAGCTGAACTGGCGACCCCAGTGACAGCGAAGGCTCGGTATCTACAATGTCCTGGATGTCATCCCCATCTGTATCTTGCCAGCCAATCTGACCTCTAGCATAGGGATCAACCGCACATAAAATAAAAGAAGTGGGAGAATTTTTCATTATCGAATTGTCATTAAATAAACATCCACTGGCGCAGTTTTGGTTGTCATAATTCAAATACCCCGCCCTCGAGTCACAACTACATGGAGAATATTGATCTAATGCGCCAAAT
>JACKQG010006584.1_pt1 | contig 12152 bp, 6 predicted proteins | sample 8237621 | NCBI WGS metagenome assembly JACKQG01 (sample SAMN15677084, study PRJNA649215) | marine metagenome | biome: marine; feature: Black Sea; material: saline water; isolation source: suspended particulate matter (SPM) from the Black Sea western gyre | collected 2013-06-09/2013-06-10 | depth...
TGGGATGCCAACGGCAAGTGTTGTTACAGAAGGTGGAAATGATTTGGCAATAATGCTCAGAGATGAAACTGATTGGGAAGACCCAACACTAGGAATTAACGGAGAGATATTACTCAGTCCTTTACCGGCTAATTTGGAAATTGCAATACCTCCATCGGATGGTGATAATTCAATTCCAATGCCAACTTTCTCAACAGAAAATGGTCTTGGCGGAGTAGGTTTCTTCCTCGCAGGATTTTCTGATGTAGGCCGTGGTGTCAACGATATTCTCAGTGGCTTTGCAACGAGTATCACTGGCAATGGGTCAGGTAGCGAAGATTTCTCTGTAGGAATTAATCTTGAAACCGATGCACCATTTGATTTAATTATAGATATTCGTCAAGGAAATATGCCATTAGAACAACCTGATTGGGTGCATGGGATGGCGATGAGAGCAGGTCAGCATGAGAACAGCACAGCATTCCATCTGCTCTCTTGGTTGCCAGACCTTCCTCCTCAAACCAATATATTCGTAGATTACACTAACATGAGTGTGCGTGACAAATATCATGTTGAAATTGACCTTTCAGGATGGACTCCCAGTCGCGAAGAATTCATCATAGATGTGCAAGGATTTGAAGGTCAAGACTTCGCTCTCACAATGTTTGGTTTTGAGATTGGACAACAGACTAATCTTCAAGTGGAGATGGATTTAGAACGCATTAACGATTTAGCAATTCCAGAAATTCAGTTAACATCTCGCTATGAGATGTCACATACACTTGATTTTGTTCATGCGATGTTACTTGACAGACAGGGGGCCACTAGGTCTGAGGTATTACTCAACGATATTCCCCGGTCTGTTGATTTTAATGCAGCACTTGGTCAGAGAGTTCATCTTTCAATGACAGTGCCGGAAGAAGAACAAATCAACAAACGAAGTGTAGAGTCAATAATGATGCAACAACAAGTATACACGGAAGGAAAGTGGTGGCCACTTACGGTATTTATCAACGAGGTTCCAGGTACGATGACTCTTGATGTAAGGCCTTCTTTCAATTTTGATATTACTCAAGATACCAGTTTCCAAGGTATGCCGACTCTTGATTATACATCCTCAGGAAAAGGTATGGATTTGTTCATGACAGCGGCTGGTAGAGCAATAAACAGTAGAGGAGATATGTTGATGTTAGCTGAAAATATGGCTAGTCATGTATCAATTGCACCGACTGAAACTTTTGGGCTGTCGGTGTCATCTTCCGAGGGTGGTATCGGTAGAATCTATGTCAAACAGACGAATGCCCCTGCATCACCAGGAATTTACATTCAGCAGGTTGAAGCAATTGGTGAAAATTTGCAGAGCGCAACGGTTGAAGCTTATTGGATTGCAGATACATATCCTATTGTCAAGGTAAGCGATGTCAGAGGTGGTAGAATAGCCGCTACAGCGAGGGTGACAGCGGACATAGGTGGACAAACATTTGACGCAAGAGCGGTTCTCATAGATGCTCAAACAACTAGTTTCATTCCATCGGCCTCAACAATGAGTGTTAACGGCCTAACCAGTGATTTATCACTACTAAACGCCGTTCCCGGTTTTGATAGTTCATCAACACACTGGCTCTTCCCAGAGCCACTTTCAACTGTGGCTGCTACGCTGTTGTTTACAATTTTCTGAGGTGCAAAATATGTCTAAAGATCAACCAGAAGGCGCCTTCAATTTAGTTGGTGATTCGGATAATCCTACCCTTGAAGAAGCGGAGCTTAATGAGGGGGAAGAATTAGTTGATGTTGGAGGAAAAACCTTCTCAAAGGAAGAGGTTGAATTAGCCCATGAAGCACTAGAAAAAGTGAGGGAAGTTGGTGAGAGAGTTAGCCAAGTAATCACTCCACTTAATGTGGTACTGGCATCAATTTTTATGGCATTTTTAATTTTCACATCATTTGCAGTAGTGTTCTGGGTTGTACCACGTGATGCTGTTTCCGTAGATTCTGTTTACATGCAGAGTGGGCCTGGTCATGTGGTGATGGTTGAGTTGCATAATTATGGTACAAAATCAATTACTGATGTGACACTTGAAGTGACATTTACTGATGAAGATGGTGAAGTCTTGAATTCAACGAGATTTTATCGTTCTGAAATTGCAGCCCATACATCAATTGCTGGTGATGATCTTGAGTTAGTAATTGGTGGAGCTACTGTATGGGCTAATTATCAAATTATTATTGAATTAGAGTATTCATACTATGGTGCTGAGGATTTGAAAGAATCTTGGAACCACGAAGTTGGCGATTGGAGTAGTGAGTATTTCACTGATAAAACCGAGCGACATTGGTTCTAATGCAAGAACAAACCACTGAACCCTAACTGATATAGAGGCTCGGTTGTCCCCTCTAAAGGAGGGGACACGATGTCAAACCGCTATACTGCATTATTGATGCTGATATTGCTTTTATTGATGCCAATGGCCTCACTTCTGCCTAGTGAGGCAGAATCCGATGATTTCATTGGAAATGAATTGGGTACAATTGAATATATTTTGATTGAACCGGATCCAAACAGCATTCGAGGATTGAATAATTCAATATTGACTGAGGGGACTGAACAAATACGTACAACCGAAGCCTCAACGAGAATTGGTGTCTATGATTCAAATGGTTTGAGATTAAATCAAGTAATCCCGCCTTCTTTGGCAGTATCCAGATTTGATATTGCTATGGTTTTAGTTGATGGAGAGGTTGGTTTGTGGACAGCCCAAGAAGAAATATCCTCAGTCACAGGAGCAGAAATTAGAGCTTATATTCCACCTTCTGGATTTTTCATTCAAGGGGATGCAACAACTCTTCAAGCAGTAAAATCCCTTCCTTCAGTAGTAGCCTTGCACCCGGTCCCTCTAGCAATGTTTGTTTCTGACGAATTACTTGACAATCAAATCAGTGAAAGCGAATTTATTCGCATTGAGGGATGGCGCTCAAACATAGATGGTTCACTTGTTGATGGAGTGGATATTGAAGGCTGGAAGTGGAGTGTTAGCGAGGTGGCTGAATCTGAAATGATAGTTGAAGCAAATCTTGATGTTGGCCGCTACGAAGGTTGGGTAAATGTAAATGATATACCAGTATTAGCTGCAAACCCAGCAATATCATGGCTAAGAGCCCCTCCAATTTTTGAATTACATAATTCCGAAGCAAAAGGCCACATGAAGGTGTCATCAATTGTTTCTGCGTTTGGAACAACTCTCAATGGTAGTGGGCAAATTATTGCAGTTGCAGATTCTGGACTTGACCAAGACCACGGTGATATGAATGGCAGAATTAACGCGGTGGTTTCAGTAGTAAGTGGTGATTCGTCAACCGAAGATACTCATTCTGGCCATGGTACTCATGTTTCGTGTACTGTTCTTGGTGATGGGAGTAGAGGTGGGTATTCCGGAGTTGCTCCAGAGGCCAACTTATATTTCCAAGCCATGGAAAGAGATAGTGATGGTCAATTCTACTCTCCCAGCATGAATTACCTTCTCAATGCCGCGTACAATAGTGGTGCAAATATACACACGAATTCTTGGGGTTCCCAAACGAATTTCGGTAAATATACAACAGATAGCGCAGATGTTGATGATAGGACTAACCATTACGACCAATATTGGTCATATGATGGAATGGTAGCATTATTTTCAGCGGGTAATGATGGTAATGGGGCTGGTACGATAACTCCACCAGCGACAGCAAAAAATCAGATTGCGGTTGGTAATCATCACAATCGAGGTGGAGGCGCTCCTGATACATTAGCGAGAAGTAGTAGTCGTGGTCCAACTGAAGATGGTCGAATCAAACCAGACGTATCTGCACCTGGTGCATGGGTACGTTCATGCCGCTCTCAAGATGCAACTGACACTTCTGGCTCAAGTTGGTCAAGCCAATGGTATTTGGAATATTCAGGAACGTCGATGGCTGCTCCAAACGCAGCAGGCGCATCAGCACTCATTCGAGAGTATCTGATGGAAGTAGCACATCGGCCAGAACCTCAGGGGGCTTTGGTGAAGTCATTACTGATTTTGGGTGCGGAAGATATGGGGACCCGTGATATTCCAAACAACGACGAAGGTTGGGGACGAGTCAACTTGCAACGCTCATTAGCAGCCATAGGTGATACTGGGGTTTGGGTTGATGACCGCAATTATTTGCGAAGCGGAAACAACCGAGATTACTCATTCAATCTAACCCATGGTTGGCAACAATTGAAAATAGTTCTTTCATGGTCTGATTATCGTGGTAGTACTTGGGCTACTGACCAACTTCAGAATGATTTGGATTTGCTAGTAACAGCACCGGATGGAACAACCACATACCTAGGTAATGTCTTTGAAAACGGGCGTTCAGTTTCCGGTGGTACTGCTGATGATGTCAACAACGTTGAGGTGGTTTTGATTGATCAAGCTCAAAAGGGAATTTGGACAGTAAGGGTCTCCGATGTTCGACACGGTGGGCAAAAATCTGAACAGACATACGCATTGGCTATTCGTGGCGCTGGGGTTGATGATTTGTCACCTGATGCGGCGTTTGTAGCCCAGTCATTTTCACTCTCAGACCCAATACCACAAGTCAATGAGCAGGTAACTTTCACAGCACAGGTTTCCAACATGGGGAGCCGTGTGATGGATGATTTACAGGTGCGTGCAAGCGCTGGCGGTCAGATGTTAAGCACCCAAACCATTAGTCTTGGTCCGGGTGAAGTGAAGGGATTGAATTGGCAATGGACTCCTGTTTCAAATGGTGATAATGACATCATCATTGAGGTTGACCCCACAGACGCCTTTGATGAGTTGGATGAGGCGAACAACATTTTGCTCGTGACGGTAGGTGTTACTGAGCCGGGGGTTCGCGTCACTACTCAAAATGTGATTGAAAGAGTCAGGGATTCTACAAGTAATACCGCACAATGGAATCTCACTATTAGAAATACAGCGTTAATTCCAACAAATGCTACGATTTCTGTTGAGAAGCCAATTCGTCAAAGCGACGGCCAGCAATTCAATGATTGGTTCCAATCATTTTCTCAAACAACATTCTCTCTCAACGGCTCACAATCAGTCGATGTTGGGCTGACGATGGTACACCCATCTCCCCCCGAACCAGGAATTTACCAATTTACGGTGACTGGAAGTGATGTTGATAATGGGATAGATTATCCAATTACGCTGACGTTAGATGTTCCTATTTTGCCAGGATTCAGATTTGATAATATTAACCAAATTTCTGTTTCCCCAATTGAAAACACTTCATTTGATGTGACCATGCATAACGAAGGAAATGGTCCACAGGGCTGGGATTTGACTCTCAACGCCCCGTTTGGTTGGCATCTTGGTTTTGATTCACTCGGTTCAATTGCAGGCTCACCGTCAGCATCTTCAGGCTACATCGCTACTGCTAGCACTCAGGTATCGGGCGTAACTCTAGTCCCCCCATCGGATCACATGGTTTCATCTGGTACTCTGCTAAGCGGTTCTTTGACTGCCGTCTCACAACTTGATGATAGTTTGACGTGGGTTCTTGATTTTGATTTCCTTGTGGCGGGTTACCGAAATGCAAGTCTACTCAATGAGTCAAGTTTTGGGAGTTTACGACCAGATAGCCAACTGAACCTTAGATTTACAGTAATGAATGAAGGAAATATTGAACTCACACTAAGTCCAACAGTGGAATTACCTGGTGGTTGGGCGGTTTCCAATCAACTCCCAACTATGACTTTACAACCCACAGAAACGAAATCACTTGTCATTGGTTTACAAGGAAATGGAGTAGCCGCAGCAGGTCCTATACAATTGATATTGATTGATAGTTCGGGATTCCGTATTGAATGGGAAGGATATTTGGATGTTCAATCAATACCCCAACCAAGCATCACTTTTGATGAGATTATATTGGCTGATGGTTCTAGGTCCTCCAGCATATTTGGTTTAGGAGACCATGCCGTAGGAATGCCTGGATTTAGGTTAGTTTGGTTAGTGACAAATAGTGGAGCCCAACCTTGGACACCAATAACTCAATTGTTACTACCATCAAGTGCATGGACTGGAATGTGCGATTCAATACCCGAAGTAGCCCCAAGTAGTGGTGAACGTGTTGAGTGTCTAATTGTAATGCCACCTAGTACTGATGCTGGAAGTGAACCAGCGGTAACTATGCAATTAACAATAGATGATATCCAAATATCAAATACTGTAACGTTGAAAACTGCGACCACTAAGAATGTACTATGGGAAAACTACGTTGAGCCAGAAACAATAGTGGAAGGTGTGGAAACAACTTTTTCAATAGATATTGTAAACGATGGTAATGCCCTTTTGTCACATCGGATTGGCGTGACCGGTCCAGATGGCTGGGATGTTGCTATGGTGAACGGTGACATGGTTGAATTATCTGCAGGCGAGGCTCGTACTTTGACTGTTGAAGTAATGGCAAATGAACCCGGTCTTGGGACCCTCGTACTTTCTCTTCTTTCAGCTGATGATGTTTCAGGTTCTTCTCATAGCATTGAATTTAATGTAACAGATGATCCCAATCGTGAAGTGAGTTCAAGTGGTTCAACAATACAAATTATTGGGGCTGTAATACTACTGCTTTTGATTTGTGCTGGTGGATTTGTACTTGTTTCAATGCGAAAGCAAGAATCATCACCAAACATCAATTTAGGGAATAATATAGGGAATTTACCAATACCCCCGCCGAATTCAGCAGATGTTGTTTTACCTCCACCACCGGTTAATGAAGAATTACCGCCACCCCCAGATAGTTCATCAAAGGAAACACCTGCCTCTCCAGTACAAGACATTGCTACAAAAGATGTGACGAAATCAAGTGGGGTTGGTAATTTCCCGCTTCCACCGCCACCTCAATCACAACCGGTTCAAGCACCCCCTGCTGATGCTTTCGTACAGATAGAAGATGAGGCCCAAGTTGAATCGCAAAAAGAAGAAGATAAGACTGAAGAATCTGGCGATTCAGATTCAGAAGATGATTCAGTTACTAGCGCTGATACGGCGGAAGAGGCGGTCACTTCGACTAAAGATGAATCAAAGCCCGAACAGGATGAAGAATCTGATCCAAATCACAAATGTTGGGTATGTCTCGATGCTCTTCCAACTAGTGGTTGGCAAGCATGTCCAAAATGTGGAGCACGCTATCATTTAAGCGATTCTGAATGTGGGATTTCCAAACTATCAAATTGCCGGAATTGTGAAGGAAAAATATCCGATTTTGTGAAGGTGTGAATACAAATGAAACACGATGCACCTGAAATTCAGAGTAGCCGCATATTCATCAAGGAGGGGTGGGCTTCGCCCACCATGCGTACGAGCCGGAGCACCTCTCGCTATGCGGCGTTTTTGTTCACTTCTCTGTTGGTTCTGTCCTTTGTTCCAACGGTTTCGGCGAGTATTGGTGTGTCTGTTTCATCTAGCCCGATGGCTCTTACAGTTAATCCGGGAGAAAGCGGTACTTACACTATTACCGTGACAAATACCGGCGACGAAGACATGACTGTTTCACTCACTACCTCTCAAGCCCAAGATTGCACTGGGTACACTTCAACGATTGAACAGATTCCAGGGCAGATTTCAGGTGGTGGTTCTGAAACCACCACTCTTACGGTAGCTCTTTCACAAAATGCTGAGGACAGTTGTGAAACCACTGTTACAGCAACAGGGACAGCGCCTCTGAATGCGCCAGAGACTGGAGACGTGGTTGTAACTACAACCGCTGGCGAGGGTTCAGGTGGAGCGATAACTGGAGTTGATTTGACCGCATCAAATCCTGACCGTACCTTCAACGGAGGTAATCCTGTAACATGGACAGTAAATGTGGAGAACACTGGCCAAACAAATGAGACAATTCAATTGTCTTTTGAGAGCAACTCTACATGTGAATCATCTCTCTCTCCATCAGTAGATCCATCAGTGGTTTCAATGGACAGTGGTGAAAGCGAGGTTGTTACCGTTGAAGTCACAGTTCCAGAAGGAACCGAGGCTGGAAGCCACTGTTTCTATCTCAAGGGGGTTGTTACTACACCTACAACTCCAGAGCAGTCTTCCGATTTCATCAAATTATTCCTAGAGGTTCCGGAGATGAAGGAGTGTAGTGCTTCGCTATCGGTATCAAGTGCTTCAATTAATCCAGATGAGACTAAGAGTTATTCAATCACTTTCTACAATGACGGTAATACTGATTGGACAATAGGATTCTCTGTTAACAGTCAGAAGACTTGGCTTAGTGTAGATGGGGGCTCAACCCAATTACTGCCCTATAACAATGGCAATGGCCAATCAACTTTCCAGTTTGATATCACCCCGGATGATTCACTTCCATCCGGAAGCATAGTTGATTTCAACATCATGGGTCTAGATGGTTCATCTCAGAAATGCAGTGCATTATTCCAAGTAGAATTAGGGCAATCCCGTGATGGAAATATACAGTTGGAATCCTCAAGAATTGATAATATTGAACCAGGGGAAACTCGTTCAGTAGTGATTACAGCATACAACCTCGGTAATGGACAAGAGACATTCACCATTGGAGTTAGTACCCAAGCAGGATGGGTGGCACAACTTGATTCAAGTTCAATCGCTCTAGAAGGGCGCCATTCATCTTCTGGTTCAAACGGGGCGGTTCTGCTTGATATTACTGCACCAGAAGATGCGTTAGCAACTGATGAACTGATTTTTGATGTTACTGTATTCGCTGCAGATGGTACTCCATATGCTACCGACACTCTCACCGTAACGGTCGCTGCGCACCGATCAATGAGTGCTGATATGCCAGCAACTGAACAGTTTGGCAAGACTGGAGAAACATCCCGATTCCCAGTCACTTTTACTAATACAGGAAATATTCAGGACTCATTCACCCTAACTGTGTGTGACCAACCTCCTTCATCAAATCCAAATCTTTGCGACTCACCAAATTGGCCCGGTCGTTTTTCAGATTCATTGGGATCAGAAATTACTAGTGTTTCACTAGCGGCTGGGGCTTCAGTAACAGTATTCGCAGAAATTACTGTTGTAGGGGAGGATGAGTTCGAATCAGAAAATTTCCAAATCCGCATCAAGAATGTCAATGACGGAACAGTCCAAGAGAGATTCGACTTGAGGGTAATTGTCTCCAACCACGTTTATCGCATGGGTATGGCGTTACAGTCACCAGGTGAAATCCCTGACATGCAGGAACTAGAGTTACCCCCCATGGGTGAGGTAGAAGTTAGGGTTATCCTCACTAATGTAGGCTCATCTTCATACACCGAAGAAGCGATTATTTCAGTATCCGGGATGGAAGCTGAAACTACGGTTGATTTGTATTATGAAAACGGGACCATTGTAGAAGGCAAAATCGAGTTGGAAAAGGATGAGTCTATCGTTTTGAGGCTTGTAATCAATATTGAAGAAGGTGTACCAAATGGTGTATCTGGCTTGATAAAAGTTTCAGCGGCTTCAAGTCGCAATGCAGCAGAGTTGTCAACCGTGAAAATTTCACTTTCCATTAGGACAAATCATGAGATTGACTTTGAGGTTGATGGCGATGTTGATTCATCAATAGTTTATGGTGAAATTGCTAGAATATCAGTTAACATCACGAACAGTGGAAACATAGAGGAAACTATCCGCTTGTTGAGTAGCAATCCTGTGCGTGGATGGGCGATTGAAATCACTGAAGAAGAGGTCTTGCTTGAACCAGGAGAAACTAGGGCTGTAGAAGTGATTGTTAAGCCTCCAACAAATCTGATGCAACCCGATACCTTCGAGTTTACATTGACTGCAGAACCGGCATCTTCTCCGGTCTCAGCACAACCAATTGACCTATCTGTTTCAGCCACTCCGCCAACTGGATTATTCGGTAGTGGTGGCAACTTGCAAGTGATTGGACTAACTTTCCTCACGCTCCTTGTTTTCGGCGCAATTGTATCGTCAATACGAGCCCGTAGAATTGAATAATTTAATGGGATAAATGCTCATTTTAGCCCTGAGTGGGAGATGTTACTTGTTAGTAAATATTGAATAATACAGGCTATCAAATTCTTTGAACATACTTGGTTGAAGCCCCTACGGGGCTCTTTGGACTTTGGTTATGCTTATGGGGTCCATGCAAGTCGAGGGAAACAACGAACAGTGGTTCGATGGTGTGTGGACTAGTTGGTAGTTGAAAGTGTACCTAGCGCTTACCTAGGACTTGCAATAATGACGCTGGTTGGTTTTGGCTTTCCATTTGGGGCATTTTTGACTTCAAGATTTCTCCGCCCAACTCCTGATCCAAACAATCCAAACAAACTAAGTTCAATACTTTTAGATGGGCTTGAATCAGACCATACATTGTATTCTCGAGGTGACTCTACCTACGAGTGTGGTTCGAATCCAATCGGCGATGCAATGATTGATTTCCATTTCCAGTATTACTGGTATGCAATCATTTTCTTAGTGTTTGATATTGCCTTTATGTTCCTTGCATTTGGTGGTATGTTATCCATTAATGCACAGCCAAATGCCCCTGACACAATTGAATTGGCAGTTAGTGGTTTAGTCACAGTCGGTTTGTTCCTTGCATTGATGTCGCTTGGAGTTTGGTATGCGTTTCGTAAGCGAGGCAGAATTTACATTTGAGGTGACAATATGGCGGATGAAACACAAAGTTATGCAGTATTCAATAGTCAAGCTCTAATTGATACAGTTGGCGATAGTGCTAGTGCCGGATTAGAGGCAAGTCGTCTAAAGAAATTCATCAGCGTTCTAGGTGGGCGTTTCTTCAACTGGGGTCAAAGAAAGTCATTGTTCCCTCTCCACCTAGGTATCAAATGCTGTGCATTAGAGATGGCTGCTGCTGGTGGTTCAAGATTTGACGCAGAGCGATTTGGAGTATTCTTCCGTTCGTCCCCTCGTCAGTGCGACGTTATGCTTGTGAATGGCCCTATTTCTAAGAAATTCGCTGACCCAATTGTCCGTTTGTGGGAGCAAATGCCTGAACCAAAGTGGTGCATTGCAATGGGTGAGTGCGCTATTTCTGGAGGTCCATATTATCAATCATACAACATTCTTGAAGGCGTAGATACAATCATTCCAGTTGATGTTTACATTCCAGGTTGCCCACCTCGTCCTGAGGCTTTGATTGATGGTTTCCAACACTTACGAAAGAAAATCATGAGGATTGGTACAACACCGAGTACCGTTAGAGATGATGATGCTCCAATTATCGTTGGAGACCAGTGAATAGGAGGGATATACTGTGGGGCTGAAGATTAAAGCAGAATATGCTGAAGAATCTGCTCAACAGGTTGTTGATGCAGCAACCACTCGCTGGAGTGGTACAAGTTTGCTTGCTGAAGTTCGTCATCATAAGAGTGGAATGAAGTTGCCATACGTGTTCATTAATTGCCCCACAAATCATTGGCGGGCAGTAGCAAAGTGGCTACGTTTTGAAATGGGTGCTGACCACTGTTCAATGATTACAGGAACTCACTGGCCAGAAGGCCCTGATGAGAAGAAATGGGAAGTGGTTGTCCACTTAATGCGTATGAATGTCATCAATCCACCTGAGCGAGGAGGATGGACAGAACAAGTAATTCGTGACCCTGCAATTTTACAAGATGATGATGTTCCGATGGAATTTGAAATCAGTATTTCAATTCCTGATACTAGAAATCCAACTGTTCAATCTGTACAGGAAGTATGGATGGGTGCTGATTGGAATGAAAAGGAAACTTGGGATTTAGTTGGAATAGAGTTTGATGGCCATGAAGGCATGCGTAGAGTATTGCAGCCACACGACACTCCTGTCGGATTCCATCCTCTACAAAAGGAGCATAAAATTCGCTACCATGATTCTGAAATCATGTATGATGATCCACAGGGCTTCGGACGTAAACCGGCTGATGATGGCAAGGTAAAGTGAGGTGAAAATTATGGCAGAAATGTGGATATCAATGGGCCCTCAACACCCAATGACTCACGGTCTTTGGACCCTCAAAGTAAAGGTTGATGGTGAAACAGTTGTTGACACTGTTCCAGATTTAGGTTACATTCACAGAGGTGTAGAGAAGATTTGTGAATCAAGAGATTTCACCAAGATTACAACTTACTGTGACCGTCTTTGTTATGCAAGCGCAAACACTTGGGCACATTCGTATATTTACG
>JACKQG010006585.1_pt1 | contig 12149 bp, 11 predicted proteins | sample 8237621 | NCBI WGS metagenome assembly JACKQG01 (sample SAMN15677084, study PRJNA649215) | marine metagenome | biome: marine; feature: Black Sea; material: saline water; isolation source: suspended particulate matter (SPM) from the Black Sea western gyre | collected 2013-06-09/2013-06-10 | depth...
AGGTTTTCGAGGAAAAGAAATATCCATTTTAAAACCTGATAATACATTTCGAATTGTTGCTGTTGGAGGCTCAACTATGTTTGGTGCGGGTTCCACATCTGATGAAACCACTATTCCAGCATATCTTGAACGAATGCTCAAAAAACAAAATTTTAATTTCGAAATAGAAGTAATCAATGCCGGAATAGCAGGGCATTATTCTACATTTGAACTACTTATGATTAAAGAAAAAATTGTCAATTATAAACCAGATTTACTAATTGAATATGATGGATGGAATGATGTTAGAAACAAACCTCTTCCATCCACAGTAGAAAATAATTGGAAAGAGGTATGTAAAATTGGTAATGAAAATGATTTTGATGTAATTATTATCTTACAACCTCTTGCAGGTTTTGGAAATAAGATTTTGACAGAACAAGAGCAAATTTATGCTGATACAGGGGTAGATTATTCTGGTATTCATCTACTTTCATTGAAAGCAGATTACTATGATAAATATGCAGAAAATCTCAAAAATCTAGAATTTGAAAATGGAAAAAAATTGTGTACAAAAGTTGCAGATTTACAAGGAGCTTTTGACAATGTAAGTGAACCAGTCTATTGGGATCAGGGTCACACATCAGACAATGATAATTTTATCATGGCCCAAGAAATGTTTGAATTAGTTTATCCAATTATACTTGAAAATTCATCAGAAATTCCAAGTGGCACAAACGACAATAATGTTAGAGAAGCTGTTGGTGAAGAAGCATCAGAATCATTACAATCATTATCGTTTGAAGATTTGTTTTCACGATATAAAACTCCTATAATGTTTTCTCAGATTATAGAAGAGATTTCAGGAAACAAAAGTTGTAGGTATGATTGTTAACTTTTTTTAAGATCAATATTCTAGTGATTAGCACAAATAGATCATATTCTATTAATTGAACCAATACTGTTACTAATTAATAAAACAATTTTAAATACAAAATTTTAATGATATATGAAATGGCTGAATTTGATTATCAGTGGAAATACACTCTTGAAAAAGATAATCTAGAAAATGAAGAGGACATGTATGAATGTAATGAAAAAAGAATAAAAGAATTTTTAGAACAATTTAAGAATAAAAATTGGTTTTTTAAAAAACCGTCATTTAAAGGAAAAGTTTGTCTTGATGCCGGTTGTGGACCAGGCAGATGGACATGTGCATTACAAAAATTGAACGCAAGTAAAGTAGATAGTTTTGATATGAGTCATGAAGCAATTACCAGATGTAAGAAAATTAATCCTAATGCATATGTTTTTGACATAATGGAATTAAAAGAGAATCATGTTTATGATTTTGTTTTATCATGGGGAGTAATACATCACACAAATAATCCACGAAAAGCATTTTCAAAACTTGTTTCGCAATTAAAAAAAGGAGGAATGCTTCACATCATGGTATATGACAAAAGAAATGATTGGTTTTATGAAGGATATAGAGGCGAACCAACACAAAAAAGGAAAGAATGGAATTCACTAACAATGGAAAAGAAATTAGAATTGTGTAAAGAATTTGCAGAAAAAAAAGGAGGAAACGTTCACGGATGGTTTGATGCATTAAATCCAGAATTTAATTGGAGTTATACTAAAGAAGAGATAAAAGAATGGTTTGGTGAAGAGGGATTTTCAAACATAAAACTAGGCGATATGGGATTTAATATCAATATGAATGGAATTTTAGAATAAATAATATTTAAAAAATAATTTTATTTAGAAAACATTTTTGAAAAACGACCACCTTTATTTTCAATTGGTTTTTCTTTCAAGAAATATACAGGAACTGCAAACATGGCTAACCTTCCAATTTTTTTATCTTCATATGGAATAATTTTTTCAACACCGTGTTTGGATGAACCATCATAAAAAATTATACTTCCAGGTTTCATAATTTCATCGACATCTACTTTTTCATCATTTTTATCATATACAACCATACCACCATTCTCATAATCTTGACCTTTGAAAGTTATAGGAAGCATGAAATGTAATAATTGGAATTTTTTCTTGCCATCAGGAAAGCCATCAGCATGAGGAGTCATCATTCCATTTGAAGGATAATAACTTGTTGATACATAAAATCCATAGCATTCAGGGTTGTAGTTTAGGCCATATTCTTCTGGTAGGTTTAATGCAGTATTTCTTATTTTATGTAATTTGATTGCAATATCAGTGGTTAATTGGTGAGTTGGTTGATTCCATAGAAAGTCAAAATGTCTGTAAAGTGACCAGAAATCAGTGTCAGTAAAAGAATTAAAATTTTCTTCGCCTAACAAAAAATTTCCTCTAGCAACTTCACGTTGTGGTTGATCTTTAGAAAAATAATCTAGCCAGAAAGATCTAATTTCATCATAAACATCAGTTTTAATTGCATTATGATATACTTTGAAAGGAGAAGTTTCAAGATCTGTTTTTATTTGAACCGCAGTAGGAAAGTTATCTGTAAAGAAGTCTGTTGTTGACATTTTTCCATTATTACTGTAATATTTCCCCTTTATTTACTACACCATCATAATCAGTTACAAGAAGTGTACCATCATTACATTTAACAACGAAATCATCAGTAGAGAATTTTTCTACAATCTCTCCTAATTTTGTATTTGGAAAGATGATTTTTGTATCAAATGGTTGTGCTTTCCATATCATAATTTTTTGTTCATTAATAAAGGAAAATGCACCAGGATACGGTTTAGTTAAGGCTTTGATAAGATTATGAATTTTGTTACAAGATTTGTTCCAATCGATTAATCCGTCTTCAGGAGTTCTTTTTGGATAAAAAGTTGGTTCACCTTTTTGAGGGATTCTGGAAAAATTATTAGTCAGGATATTTGGAATTAAATTTAATAGTGATTGCTTCATTACCAATGAAATTTTGTAATAAACTGTTTCACAAGTATCCCATTCATTAATATCAAAAGTTTGATGTTCCAAGATATCACCATCGTCGATTCCAGGGGTTAATAGAAATAATTGCGATATGAAGCGTGTTTTACCTTCAATTATTGACCAATTAACTGGTGAACGTCCTCTTCCTTTAGGTAATAATTCTGAACTTCCATGTGAGCCAATTCCACCAATCTTTAATGTTTTTAGAATGTTTTGAGGAATAAGACGTTGCCAGCCACATACAAGAAGTAGATCAAAATTTTCTTTCTGGAAAAATGATAGATCAGATATGTCCTTCATAGAATAAGTTTTTGGATAAAATGTTGGTACATCAAATTTTTGAGATAGAGATTCAAACGATTTGTAGCCTGAAACTTTTGCAGAATTTGCTTGTTCAGAATTAAGAGAAACAAAGTATGAAATTTTTATTCCATTAAGTAATAGATGGTTAACTACGTCATATCCAAATTCAGTACACCCACAAACAACAATTTTTTTGTCCATTTAGATCAAAATTAGTCTTATGTGTACAATCTATGAATATGAAATGCTTCAGCAAATTCTAATCCAATTTCATTTCCACGAATTCTTGCTAAAGAAAACAAATTTTCGCCACCACGTTGTCCTTCTCTCATTTGTGTTGAATACATATTCAATGTTTCAGCTTTTTGTGTTAAATCATTTTTAGATAAATTTAGATAGAAATTTGGTAGAAATCTTCCAAATTCAGAATATGCAGACCAAAAATAATATTCAGGTGATTCATAGGATAAAACAAGTTGTGGCATATGTGTAGTTTTTTGTGGATGTGGTCTTAATGCTGCAATTGCAACTTTGTATGCATATGTATGATCTTGATGAGTAGAAAATATCGTAGGAATTGCAACTATAGAAGGTTTAATTTTTGAGATAGAGATTTTACTTTTTGTTTCCATATATTCAATTAATTCCTGTTGAGGTTTAGTGTCTATATGTTGAATTTCATCATCAGTGAATGCAACATCATAATCATCAATGTCTAACAACTTTGAAACATTAGATAATTCTTTCATCCATTCTTCTGTTGTGATTTGATTCCCTTCAATTTTTTTATATCCACCCAAAGATAAAATTTGTACAAAGACTTCACCTCCATTATCCTTAATTTTTTTGATTAAACCGTAACAGCCTAATATCTCATCATCAGCATGAGGTGAAATTATCAATAATCGTTCTTTTTCTAATTTCATTATGTTAAATCAACTAGATCTGAAATAATAAAAGCATAGTGTATGAAATAATAGTGTGTTAAGCCTTAAAATGCACAAAAATTCTTTGAAAGAATATGACATTAAGAGTGCTAGCAATTGGTGATTTAGCAAATAATATAGTAATGTTTAAAAAATTTGTCCAGTCAGATATTCATTTAATTAATTTCCCATGGGATGGTCCAAGTAAAGTAATAGATATCAAAAAAGATGTTGAATTTTTTAAAAGTGCAAAAGTGAAAGAAAATTTAAAACGAATAAATGAAATTAAAGATGATTTTGATATCTGTATAGCTATGTCATCAACAGGATTGTTGATGTCTTATTTGGCAGATCTAAATTATATTGCTTATTTCTGTGGTCACGATATAAGATCACCGCCATTTGTAAAAGATATGCATGATCCATTATCAACCAATAAACCAATTTATGATTTCAATGCTTGGGAAAGAAGTTATTATAAAAAAGCATACGATAATGCAATTGCAGCAGTTGTAACGGATGATGAATTATTAGAACATTTAAAAAAATATAGAGATGATTATGTAAGAATAACTGGTTATATTGTAGATACAACAATTTTCAATCCTAATGTTAAACCTATTGAAAAAGAAAAAAATAAGTTCACATTTCTCAGTCCTGCAAGAATGGGATTACAAAAAGGAACAGAGAAGATTTGGAAGGCACTTGACATGTGCAAATCTGATTTTGAGATTATTCAAATAAAATGGTACGATAATAGAAATTCTAAAGAAGAAGAAATTGCACAAAAATGGATTGATAATCCTCCAAAACAAGTCAAATTTGTTCCCATAATGCCTAGAGAAGAATTGGGAAGATACATGGTGTTTGCAGATGCAATACTTGGTCAAGTGAGTGGAATTCAAGCTGACGTAGATAGATCTGGCGCATTATGTAAAAAAGCCGTTGTACATTATGCAGATCCAGAGAGAATGTATATTGTAAATGATAAAATAATTCCATCACCATTTTTACCACATTCAAATGAACCAAAAATTATTGCAGAAACAATTGATAAGATTGTAACAAATAAAGAGTTTAGAGAAAAATTAGCTCAAGAAGAATATGAATTTGTTATGAACCTTTCAGAACCAAACATGATTGCAAAACAATGGGATGAATTATTTGAAAAAATGAATAAAAAGTATCACGGTGCAGTTAGAGGTACTTCAAAATTTAGATTAAAATTAAGAGTTATCGGTTACTTAATAGCAAATAGATTGCACCGTAAGAAAATTAAAAAAGTTTTTAAAAATTAATCTTCATTTTCTGATTCGTTTGTGAATTTTGTATTAATTTTCTTTCTAGGTTCACCAACCATTTCACCTCGAAGTAATTTCTCAATTTTATTTTGTAGAAGTCCTAGTTTTTCAATATCATCATTATCAAGTTTTTCATTTTTTGACCATTTAATCATCATCTGACTTAATGTAAGATATAATGGAAAAACAACTTCAGTGTTCCATCCTGGCAATATACGAAAATTATATGGATGTGCCTCAGTAACTATATCAGCTTCAGCAGAATATGCCAAACTTCTTTTGAAATGAATATAACCTACAGCAACTAAAATTGGAACGCCTATTCCAGAGATTATAAAGACATAATGAACAAATGTTGGAAATAGTTGATTCAAAAAGGGATAATTTTCTATTGCTAAAAAGTAAGTAACCGTAAGAGTGTTAATTGCTGCAAAAATGAATGCAAAGTAAGTTCCCCAACCATTTCGGAAGTAAAACCAAACTCTAAATAAAAAATTTTCTTTCATGGAATATTTTTCTAAGTCATATATATCAATAATTCTATCAAAACGAGTCAAAAAAGGATATTATGATAAGTAAAATAGATAAACAATTTTTTGTAGAATGATATGTTGAGATTATTAATAGGAGGATCACCATCAAAGATTTTTCATCTTAAAGAATTTGCTAAAAATCTGGAAAAGAAAGAAGTCGAGTGTAAAGTAGTTATAGATACATCAGTATATTCAGGCTTTCCAAGTAGAAATATTTCAGATTGGTTTGAAACAAAAAAAAGATTTAATGGATTAATTGATGATTTTAAGCCAGATGTAGTATTTGTTGATAGACAAGTAAATTTTGGATTAGCTGCTGCAAAACTAAATATTCCATTATTAGTTCATCTAAGAGGCGATTATTGGAAAGAAATGATAATGGCCAAAGAAACAATTTACAAATCCATACAAATGAGGACGGTTCTTTGGTATAAGGATAGAATTGCACAAAAATGTTTTAAACAATCAACAACAATTTTACCAATTTGCAGATATTTGGAAAAACGTGTTCATGAAAACCTACCCAATCACAATACAGAAGTACTCTATCAAGGTATTGAGCCAACAAATTGGTATGAAGATAAAGATATGAACCTTAAACATCCATGTGTAGGATTAGTTCAAAGTGCAAATATTTGGGAGAAAGCAAATCAATTAATGATTTTACCAAAAATATTAGAAAGATTTCCAGATGTCATGTTCTATTGGGCTGGAGATGGTCCATATGCAAAGGACATCTTACCCTCTCTCGTAAAATATAAAAATTTTAAATGGTTAGGAAAATTGGAATATCCAAATAAAGTTAGACAGTTTTTGACAGAGATAGATATCTATGCATTACTTACAGGCATAGATATGTCACCACTAACTCTTCAAGAAGCACAATTAATGGAAAAACCAGTAATTGCAACAAATGTAGGAGGAATACCAGAATTAATTAAAAATCAGGAAACTGGTTTTCTGGTTGAGAAAGATAATCATAATGATGTGATAGAAAAGATTTCATTACTGTTGGATGATCAAAGTAAAAGATATCAGATGGGTGTAGCAGGACATCAATTTGTAAAAAATAATTTTAGTTGGGAACAGATAACAAAGAGATTCATTGAAATTATGAATAATTCAATATCACAAGACTAAATGATTAGTTTTTCATCCTTGTGCATATCTTTTGTAACAAAAAGTCTATACCATATTTCAAAAGCAAGTAATCCAAAAAATTTGTTAATATACCGAATTTCAAGATCACGATTATTGATATATTTTGAAATCCAGTCAGAATTTATCCATCCATCAGTCACAATTCTAGATTTGTCAAAAAAATGTTTGCAAAGATCTTGGCCATAATTTTTCCAGAGATTTTCGGTGTTTACAGAAAAACCTTGTTTGTGTTTTAATATAAGATCATCAATCTTATATTTTTTAAGTAGTTGTCTTAACAAGATTTTTCCTATCTTCTCATTATGATCATATTTTAAAGATGAAGGTAATTTTGAACTGAATGATATGACATCATCAGATAGTAATGGTGCAAAATATTTCAAACCAAAATTTGTATGAAATTTTTCATATAAAGGAATCATGTTAAAAAGTAGTTTTCCATTAAAGTCAGCCAAATAAACTTGATCAATTAATGATAAATTGTTATTGAATTTTGATCTTAACAAATCATAGATTTCATTCCAAGAGAATTTTATTTTTTTACCAAAAATTTCTTCTTGATCAGGTACCCAATCACGTTCATGACAACTAAGATAAATTTTGATTTTCTCATCTGGAGTTTTAGTTTTAGAAGCCTCTGAAAGGTATTTTTCATATCTAAAAGTATATCCTCCAAATAATTCATCACCCCCATCACCGGATATGAAATTTTTGGAGATTGTTTGGGCTTTTTTTGCCACATGAAACCAGTGTAGATCCCAAAAAGGAGCATTAACTATGCTAATCTGCTGCGGTAAATTTTCAAAAAAGTTTTCAACGTACGTTACATGATGAGTTATATTTAATCTATCAGCGATTAATTTTGCAGCTTCTGATTCATCATTACTATCAGAAAATTTAACAGAAATTGCATGAATGTCTTTTTCTGGGAAATGATTCTTGAGTATTGTTGTAACCAGAGTAGAATCAATTCCAGCACTAAGTGTTACACATACATTTTTTTCATTTTGGAGTTTTTGTTTAAGATTATTTACTATTAATTCTTCCAGAAGGTTTTGATGATTTGTAGTAATATTTTCATTTTTTGTTGGAAAATCAAGTATTTTTGGATTTATGTTTGAATTTGGATCATAACGTAATGTTAGTATACATTTTAAACTAAAAGCATCTAGATTAAGATTAATTATACTTCACCACGACCAATTCCTTTGAAAGTGAATCCAGATAATTTAGCTTTTTTAGAGTCAATTATTCCTTGACAATCAATTAGGATTGGATTTTTCATTATTTTTCTAATTTCTTCAAGATCTAATTCACGAAATTCATCATGTCCAGTAACAAGAACTAATACATCACTATTCATTAGAGCATCATTCATGTTTTTCATAGTATTATGAGAAAAAACATTGGTGGATTTAAAAAAAGGATCATAAATTCGAATTTCTGAAGCTTGTTTTTCAAGTAATGATATAATTTTTTTTGATGGTGCAATCTGAACATCGCTCACATTTGGCTTATATGAAATTCCAAGTATTGTGATTATAGAATCCTCAATGTTGATATTTTTTTCCTTTAATGAAGTATTTATCAAATTTACAACGTGTTGTGACATGTATTCATTTGATTTCCTTGCAGCGCGAATTATATTTAGAATATTCCCACCTAATTTTCTTTCTGTGTTTAGAAATTGATACGAATTAACAGGTAAACATGGCCCTCCCACTCCAGGACCAGGTAGATGTATTTGAAAATTGTATTTGTTTTTTGCTGCATCTAAAACTGTCCATATATCAATACCAAGTTTTTCATATAAGATTGCAAGTTCATTAACAAATGCAATATTTATGTCTCTGAAAACATTTGTAGTTAGTTTTACTGCATTAGCTGATCTACAATTAGGCATATCAATTAATTTTACATTGAAGACGTACTTGTAAATATCATGTGTGAATTGAAAAGATTTCTCGTCAATACCTGCTACTAATCTAGGTAAATTAGTAAAATCATGATAAATTTCTCCAGGATTTGCATTTTCAGGACATACTGCAACCCCAAAATCTTTTCCTGCAAGTAGAGTTTTGTTTTCCCCTTCAATATTTGTCGTAAACTCATATTCAATAAAGCCCGGCTCTACAGTACTTTCTACTATAACTAACGAGTTTTTGCTGAGAAATTTATTGAGTGTTTTACTAACAGATTCTAAGGCAGAATAATCAGGTATATTTTCATCATCCATAGGAGTTGGGAGACATAAAATTATTACATCAGAGTGTGGAATAGATTCTTCAAGAGAAGTTGTAGCTCGAAATTTTTTATTACTCAAAACAGTATCAAAGATTTTTCCAAAAACGGGTTCATCTGGTAGAGGATATTTTTTAGAATTTATTGATTCAACCAAATCAGTATTGATGTCAAGACCTATTGTCTGAAATCCTGCATTTGCAAAAGATAATGCAGTTGGCAATCCAACCCTACCAATTCCAATGATACAGAATGTGAGGGATTTATCTCTCAGAAGATTTCCCAGATTCTCAGGTTTTTGCAAATAAATGTTGTTGGTTTCTAACATGTTTTTCAGCTTTTTGTGTATAATGCATTCAAATTTTACTTCTTTTTGAATTTTTTTATTTAGTATAGATTCTGCCGAAGACTTAAAGATATGAAAAATCTAGCAAGCCCAATGAAATTTGCAGTTACAGGAGGAGCAGGATTTGTTGGAAGTAACATAGCTAAAAAACTAACAGAAGATGGAAAACATGAGATCATAATTATTGATAATCTTAATTCAGGAAAATTGGAAAATTTGGAATCTATTAATGGAAAATTTGAATTTTCAAATGTCGATATAAGAAATTATGATAAAATGAAAGAGATTTTGAGGGATGTGGATGGAGTTTTTCATCAGGCTGCATTGACAGTTGTTCAGGATTCATTTACAAATCAAAAAGAGTATCAAGAAGTAAATGTTAATTCGACAGAGAATATTTTTCGATTAGCGGAGGAATTTAATTTCAAGGTTGTGTTTGCTAGTTCATCCAGCGTATATGGTAACACAACAGAGATACCAATAAATGAAAATTTTAAATTAAAACCAATTAATCCTTATGGTCAAACAAAGTTAGGTGCTGAAGAAATTGCTCGGAAGTACTGGATAAAAAATGTGAATATTATTGGTTTAAGATATTTCAATATTTTTGGCGAGAGGCAAAATATCAATTATGCAGGAGTTATAACAAAATTTTTTGAAAAATTATCAAAAAATGAATCTCCAATAATATTTGGTAAAGGAAACCAGATTAGAGATTTTATTTATGTTAAAGATGTAGCTGAAGCAAATATTAAATTCATGAAGAGTAAAGTTAAGAATGGATTTTATAATGTTGGTAGTGGAAGTTTTATTTCCATTTTAGATTTAGCAAATTTGATGATTGGATATTCTAACTCAACATTAAAACCTGATTTCAAAAACTCTTTGGAAGGTGATGTAGAGAAAAGTTTGGCGGATAATAGTTTGATAAAAGAAAAAATTAATTGGGAACCACAAATGGAATTAAAAATATGGTTAAGATCAGTTTTATCAAAATTAGAGGAAAATAATTGAGAAAATTATTTAAGATACTAATCATATTGTTGATGATTTCAATTACAATGAATCTTGTAATTTTTTCTTACTATGCTGAAAAAGGTTACACAATAGAAACGTTAACAGATAAATTTTCAACTACTGAGAATAAACTTGTTCTACCAGAATTTTCTGAGATATATCTTCAAGATAAACTACAACTAAGTTATGAAAAAAATGTTAGAAGTTTAGATGAATTTTATATTTGGAAAGAGAATATACGAGAGAAATTTATTGAATTGTATGAATTACCTGATTTGAAAGAATTAAAAGATAATTTGCCATTAGAAATTGAAGAATATGAAAAGGAAAAGTATTCTATAAAAAAATTCACAGTTCAAGCACAAGATCAAGATGAAATAATTTTTTATGAGTTATTACCGTTAAAACCAAAATACACATCGTGTGAAAAAGAAAATTGTATCCCAGCAGTTTTCATTATTCCTGCAAGTGGTAATCAGGGTAGTGCAGATGTGATTAATTTAGAGAGTGATTATTCAGAGTATTATTTCCAAGATGGAATAGGTGAGAAAATTGTTGAGGAGGGCTATGCAGTTTATGTTATTGAAAATAGAGGATGGGGTGAGAGACAAATTAATGGTGGGCTAAATTGTAAAGAACCAGACATATACTGCTCAGGTAATGTATTAGATCGTCAATTAAATAATTTAGGATATAATCTTAAGAGTTTACAGACAATTGATGCACTTCAGGTTTTACAATATATCAAAAGTGTTGACTACATTGATTCAAAAAATATTTCACTTATGGGGTTATCGCTTGGAGGTGCAATTGTACAAAATATTTCTATGCTAGATGATGACGTGAATAGCATTGTGATTGCAAGTGGTTTACATAGTACATATCTGACTTCAGGTACCGCAATTACACCAGGCATATTGGAATATTATGATGATCCAGATCTAATTTCTACACTCGCACCAAAACCACTTTATCTGTCATGGGGAATTAATGAGAATTTTATGTATGCATATGAAGCCAATAATCTGTATTCAGCATCAAAGGTAAAAAATGCGTATGAACTACATGACAAAAAAGAAAATTTGGTTGTTTTGATTCACACACATGAAAAGAATAATGGTCATGTATATGATATTCCATCAGTAGTAGAATTTTTAAAAAATTCAATTAGGGAATAATTGAATAAAGATCTACTTATTGTATATTAAATATAATATACTAAGTAAATTCAGGAAGATTATGAAAATTCCATTTTTTATTCAAGAATTTACTGAGGAGATGGAAGAGGCTGCAATTCACGCCTTACGAAATGAATCCTTCGTAGGAGGAGAGAGTGTCTCAAAATTTGAGGAAGAATTTGCACAATACATAGGAACAAAATATGCAGTTTCGGTTAGTTCAGGAA
>JACKQG010006586.1_pt1 | contig 12147 bp, 9 predicted proteins | sample 8237621 | NCBI WGS metagenome assembly JACKQG01 (sample SAMN15677084, study PRJNA649215) | marine metagenome | biome: marine; feature: Black Sea; material: saline water; isolation source: suspended particulate matter (SPM) from the Black Sea western gyre | collected 2013-06-09/2013-06-10 | depth...
CTGACCCCAGTACCATCTTCCGGAGCTACGGGGCAGGCGCAGAGATTGGGCAAAAGGGGGCGTTTTTCAAAGGTCTCGGGACATTGGATGTTATGAACGCCATAATGGACAATCCATTTCCGAAATCCGTTACTTCAGTGGAGAAATGCAAGCGACTGCTGGAGATAATATCTCCGGAAGACACGTTGGGGATTATCATAAATGCCGACCCCGATGCCATTGCCAGTGCCCTGGCACTGAAACGGTTGTTCTGGCGAAAGGTCAGAAAAATTGCGATTTACCATATTAATCCGATTGATCGCCCTGACAACTTAGCCTTTGTCAAGTTACTCAAGATAAAGATGCAGCTTATTCGGTCCATGAGAGGGAGAAAAATCAAGAAGTGGGCCATTGTAGACTCTCAGCCGAACCATCACGAACGGTTCATGAACCATTATTTTGACATCATCATTGATCATCATACGGTGGAACCATCATCAAAAGCCCCTTTCCTGGATATAAAAGAGGGTTATGGCGCAAATTCAACCATCATGACCGAGTATCTCAGGGCCTCCAGGATCACCCCTTCCCCGAGGCTGGCAACGGCCCTTTTCTATGGCATTAAGACCGATACAGATAATTTCGTTAGGGAATCGTTACCGAATGATATCAATGCATTCAGGTATCTCTACCGATTTACGAACATGAATATTATTAAAAAAATCGAGTCTTCAGAGATAACCAGGCAGACGTTGTCTGATTTTCGTCTTGCAATTGAACGGTTGACCTTTATAGAAGATATCGCCTTTGTCAATATGGGAGAAGTGGACAATCCCGATACTCTGGTAATCATTGCTGATTTTTTTATGAAATTGGCTGAGGCTCAGTGGAGCATTGTAACCGGTATTTACGAGGAAAAACTGATTGTTATTTTGAGAAATGCGCGTTTCAGGGGTGATGCAGGCAAAACAGCACAGAAATTGTTTGGAGCATGGGGCGGTTTTGCGGGGGGACATAAGAGCGCTGCCAGGGCGGAAATCCCGCTGAAAAATATTGTAGATGAAAAAGAGGACGGTTACTGGCCAAGCAGGCTGGTTTTGAAAAAATTAAAAGGTCTGAAGCATGCCTCATCTGACGGAGATTCGCATTGAGCGCTTTCAAGGCAAGGACAATTGACGGCAAACTTCTTGAAGAAGTCAAAGGCCTCATCAATCAAAAAGACAGGGGCGCGCTGAAAAGGTTCATCGACCCTATGAGGGCCGCTGATCTCGCCGATTTAATTGAACATTTGAGCAGAGATGAACGCCTGTTCATTTTTCATCTCCTGGAGCCTGAAGGAGCCGGAGAAGTCCTTGTAGAGATCGAACCGCCGGTTCAGGAACGTATACTCAAAGATCTCGACAACCAGGCCATTTCTCAAATTGTCGAGGAGCTTAATTCAGATGATGCTGCCGACCTCGTAGGAGACCTGCCGGCTGAACGGGCAAGAGAGGTCATTGAGTCTGTTGGCGACGAAGTCACACAGGAACTTGAAAAGCTGCTGCCCTATCCCGATGATACGGCCGGCGGCATAATGGCCTTAGAGTTTGTCGCTGTTAAGGCCGATGCCACAGTGCAAGACGCAATCGAATCGATCCGGGCAAAAAGGGAGGAGGTGGAGAATCTCTATTACATCTGGGTTACAGATGATTTTGAAAAACTGGTCGGGGTAATCTCCCTGAAAGACCTCTTGCTGGAGGACCCCGAAAAAAAAATCAGTGAAGTAATGAATCCAGAGGTGATTTCAGTTAATGCAAAAACCGATCAGGAAGAGGTGGTGAATCTGGTAAGGAGATACGACCTTGTAAACATACCTGTGGTTGACGATTCTCATCGTCTGGTAGGACGTATAACCCACGACGATATTATTGATGTTATTGAAGAGGAGACGGACGAAGACATATCTCTCATGGCAGGAGTAATAGATGAGGAAATCGCGGAGGAGTCCACAATCAGGATCTCAAGGGCAAGACTCCCCTGGTTGGTTGTGGCACTTTTCGGGGGGATTCTTGCAGCATTGGTAATCGACCAGTTTGAGCCCTCCTTAGAAAAGATGATTACCCTGTCATTTTTTTTCCCGGTGGTCATGGCGATGGGAGGGAACACCGGCATCCAGGCTGCCACCGTTGTTGTAAGGGGGCTTGCCACAGGTGACATCAGTGTTGTCAATATCGGTAAGAGACTCTGGATGGAGATGAGGGTTGCTCTCATAAATGGGATGATATGTGGCCTCATCCTCGGGTTGGTTGTTGGTTTCTGGCTCAACGATTATCGGGTCGGTTTCATTATGACTACAGCCCTCATATTGATTATCCTGATTTCTGGTTTGATCGGTTCTGCCGTCCCCTTATTTCTTAAAAGACTCAATATTGATCCCGCCCTTGCCGCAGGACCTTTTGTAACCACTTCAAACGATATTCTCAGCCTCTTTATATATTTAGGTCTTATGACGATTTTCTTGCGTATAACCCATTAAGACACCGGAATTCAATCTATGCTTTCATCTATTGCACTTATCTGCTATGATTGCCATTACTGGTTTAAAAATTCGTGGTAATCTCAGGAAAGAACGTCCGGAGGGAGGTCATGAGGTGATGAAAAAATTGGTTTTATTGTTATTTCTTTGCATGTTTGCGCTCGGATGTGGCACTGCTGCCAAACAGTCGGAATTATGGGAACACAGCACCATGTATAAAAACTGGGACCATCTCGGGTTCAGTTGGTGCGGCTACAAGAAGCCCACACTAGAAACCGGAAAGAAATCTCATGAACAAGGGTGGTGGGGGATCCCCGTCGAACTGAAGGAAGGGAAGTGATTCCACACCCCGGGGATTCAAACCCGGGCGACCTGAGTTTAACGTTTCGAGACCTTTGAAAAATGCCTGAAAATCGCCTCAACCTGAGCGTGCGTGATTCCTTGCACCTGCTCCAAACCTTCAATTGTAGCTTTAGATATATCCCCTATATCTTTGAAGTGGCTTAGCAAAAGCATCTTCCTTTTCTTCCCGATCCCAGGGATATCGTCCAGGTCAGATCTTGTCATGTTTTTCTCTCTTAATCTCCGGTGGTATCTGATGGCCCTCCGATGCGCCTCGTCTCTGATGCGGATCATCAAAAGAAGTACCGGATGATCGGCATTCAGGATGAGGGGATTTTTTCTGTTGGGAAGGTATATCTTGTCGCGGTGCTTCAGAGAATTTTCATCTGGCTTTGCAATAGATATTACCTCGGGCACGGGGGAATCCCTTGACAGGTCCGGGGACCGCGCACCCTCCCACTGAAGACGCATCTCCCGGTCCAGCACACGCCTTACCGTGGCAAGATGGCCTTTGCCCCCGTCCACCAGGAAGAGGTCGGGCAACCCCCCTTTCGCTATCCTTCTTTCCGCTATCTCGGCCATCATGCCGTAATCATCGATACCGATCTCTTTCTTTATTCTGAAATTCCGATATCCTGCTCGATGAGGCTGGCCCTGCACAAATGAAACGATGGTCCCAACAGCCATTCCGCCCTGAAAATTGGAGATATCAAGCCCCTCAATAACCCTCGGCGTCTTTGTGAGCCCCAGGACAGACTTGGCCGTGACCATGAGATCCTCTTTTTGCGCCTCCTGATACCCAACAAGGAGATGTTCCGCATTTGCCCCGGCCATCCTTATGAGTCTTCTCCCATCGCCCCTCTGAGGCCGGTGGATGACCACCTTTTTTCCTGACAGATCGGAAAGCCAGGCCATAATAGGGAAGAGATCCTCGATGACCTCGGAAATGAGGATCTTCTTCGGTATAAAGGCCTCGCGCGAGTAGTACTGCTTTAAAAACGCCTCCATCACCTCGGAGGCGGGCGCTCCCCGGTCTTTGATAAGAAAGTTCCGGGTTCCGGTTAAAACCCCGCCGCGTACAAAAAGGACGACCACTTCATATACCTCTCCTTTTTGGGCCAGGCCTATGACATCCTGGTCCTCCATCCGGGGAGACACCACATGCTGACGTTCCACGGTTTTTTCTATCCCCCTGATCTGGTCGCGTATTTCGGCTGCCCTTTCAAAATCCAGATTGGCTGATGCCTCCCCCATATCCTGTTTCAATCTTTTGATCAGTTCCCGGCTATGCCCCTCCAGGAACAGCCGGACCTGTTTGGTCATCTCCCTGTATTCCCGGACGGGGACCTCATGGGTACAGGGTGCGAGGCAGTGGTTCATCTGGAAGTTGAGGCACGGCCTTATCCTCTTCTGGAGCTTCTTGCTCTTGCACTTGCGAAGCTTGAAGACCCGGTCAATCACCTTCTTGGTGCTGCGCACGGAATTGGCGGAGGAAAACGGACCAAAATAGAGGGCCCCGTCCTTCCTTATCCTTCTGACGATGCCAAGCCGCGGGAAAGGCTCGCGTATATCAAGGCAGAAACAGGGATATTGTTTGTCATCACGCAGGATGATGTTATAGCGGGGCATGTATTTTTTGATAAGGTTTCTTTCAAGGATGAATGCCTCCTGTTCGGTAGACGTCAGGATGAAATCAAGGCCCCTGGCCATTTTCATTAACCGGCGGGTCTTGGCGGAAAGCTCGCCATTGTGTCTGAAATAGGAGAGAACCCGTTTACGTAGACTCTTGGCCTTGCCCACATAGATAACGCGCCCACCCGAATCAGCAAAAAGATATACCCCCGGACCATCCGGGAGCGTATTTCGCAGCAGGGTTACGTCTAATTCATATTGGATATGACCGTTCTGTTTCATCCCTTTTTTTTTCATCACGCCTCACGCCTCACGTTTCAGTGCCTAAACACTTGCATATATTCAGGGTAAATGATAGAGACTCTTCCAGTCAAGGTCATTGTCCGCAACAGTCACCCGGGTCATTGAATCATGAACCATTGGATTCCCCTTTTGCTGGTCGCGCTCTTTATGTTCGCAGGCGGGTGTTCTGCATCAAGGCCCGCAATGCCCCCCCTGGCATCCATAGAGGGAATCCCCGGTCATTTCCGTGAGGGGAGAATCATCGATCTCGATAGGGGAACATCGGTATCATTTGAACAGCTTATCGATCAGTTGCAGTCTAAAAGTGTGATTTTTGTCGGTGAGGTGCATGACAACCCGGAGCATCATCTAATGGAGGTCCAGATTCTTCAGGCACTCATGGCCCGGTATGGCCCTTTCACTGTTGCCATGGAGGTTTTCGATAGATCCCGGCAACCGGTCCTTGACCGGTACATGGAAAATGAGATCACCGAAACAGCGTTCCTGAGAGATGTGGACTGGGACAACGGCTGGGGCTTTCCTTATTATTTTTACAGGCCAATCATCTTATTGGCCAAAGAGAGGGGTAAGGCGCTCCTCGGGATCAACCTCCCGCACAACACGGCACGGAAGGTGGCCAGGTCAGGGTTGGGCAGCCTGACGCCAGAGGAACGACAGGACGTGGCAGCAGAAATAAACCTCAATAACGAAATGCATCGCAATTACCTGAAAGAGGTATTCAAAGAACACTCACATCCGCAGATAAAGAATTTCGACTATTTCTACCAGGCCCAGTGCGCATGGGAAGAAACCATGGCGGAAAATATTGCCCGTTACTTGAGAGATAACGCCGGTAAAATGGTTGTTTTTACGGGAAACGGCCATATCTTAAATCGATTCGGGGTACCGGACCGGGTCCTGGGCCGCATCGAGGTGGACATGGCAACCATCGTGTTATACCCCTTGACAGATCGGTCGATCATAAATAAAAACATGGCGGACTACGTCTGGCTCACCAGCGGATGCAGGTCACAGGGGCATCGCAGCCACAATACAGAATTCCGCAGAACGGGAGATAGATTACAAAATGAAAATAGCACCAGAAAAGATTAACGACCTTGGCCCTGAAAGACGAAAAGCGGTCATGGAAAGATCCATGGAGGATATTTCATCCATATTTGAGGATGTCCGGGTTATCGTAAACGATGTAAAAAACCGTGGCAATGCAGTTGCCCTGGAGCACTACCGAAAGCATAAGGCAGATATCGCCCCCCCGGATCTGGAGGTTTCCGCCGAAGAGATCCGGGAGGCCTATAGGGTTGTAGACCCCAAGATCGTTGAATGCCTCAAGACTGCCGCCCGGAATATTACGAAATTCCATCAGGCCCAGTTGGAACGGGAGATGTGGTCTATCGAGGTTTCAGAGGGGGTACTGGCCGGACGGGTTACAAGGGCGATGGATATTGTGGGATGTTATATCCCGGGAGGTACAGCCGTCTACCCCAGCTCCGTTCTCATGACGGTACTTCCCGCCAAGGTTGCGGGAGTCGGGAAAATTGTGGCAGTAACGCCGCCCAGCAAGGGGATGGTCGCGAACACGGCCACCCTGGTAGCCGCTGATATTGCGGGCTGTGACCGGATTTTCAAGGTAGGGGGCCCGTGGGGGGTCGCAGGGTTGGCGTATGGAACAGAGACCATGCCAAGGGTGGACAAGATCGTCGGGCCGGGGAACAAATACGTGACCGCTGCAAAGATGCTGGTCTACGGGCAGGTGGATATTGACTCGCCTGCCGGACCGAGCGAGGCGCTCATCCTGGTGGATGAAACAGGAGATCCGGAACTGATCGCCGTTGATTTTCTTTCACAAATCGAGCATGACCCTGACTCTGCGGCCGTATTGGTGACAGCATCGGAAGGCCTGGCCGCGAAGGTCTGTGAGATCATCGACAGGGAATATGACACCCTTCCGCGAAAAGAGATCTTCGCGTCCTCCCTGTCCAAACACTCTTATGTTCTCATTGCTGAAGATATGGATCAGGCGATCGATTTTACAAATGAGTATGCCGCAGAGCATCTTCAGATCCTGACCCGGGACCCGTTTATTACCCTGAACCGCATCAAACATGCCGGTTCCATCTTTATGGGTCCCTATGCGCCGGTGCCGGTGGGCGACTATGCCTCCGGAACCAACCATGTCCTCCCTACGGGACAATGCGCCCGGATGTTCTCGGGTCTTTCGGTGGACGACTTTATCAAGAAACCCACATTCCAGTACCTGAGCAAACAGGGACTCGCCGGCCTCAAAGATACGATTGTAACTCTGGCCGAAGCTGAAGGGCTTCCGATGCATGCAATGGCAGTGAAGGCCAGATTCAAATAACGTAATGAACGCGATTTCTTGCGAATTTGCGAAATGAAAGGAGATTGGAGAAATGGCTGAAATCAAGGGATACAATATGCCGGATGAGCTTTATTACCACAAGGAACACAGTTGGGCCAGGGTGGAGGGCACAAAGGTCACTGTAGGGATGACCGATATGTTCCAGAAAGAGGCCGGCGACATTGTCTTTGTTGATCTCCCCGAAGAGGAAGATGAAGTGAGCCAGGGAGAAACCTGCGGAAAAATTCAATCCAGAAAGTGGATCGGAAAACTGGTGGCCCCTGTCTCAGGAGAAATCACGGAAATAAACGAAGATCTTGAAGAGGATACGAGCGTGGTTAACTCTGATCCCTATGGCGATGGCTGGATTCTGGTAATCGAAGCAGAAGACGAAGATGACCTGAAGTCGGAATTAGAAAACCTGATCCATGGCGATGCCGTCCCGGCCTTTGTAGATCGAGAAATCGCAAGAACAGAGGAAGAGAGAGCCAAGGCCGAGTAAGGGGTATCATGTCCGAGCCATGGCGTCTATTCAAGAATCTCTCAAGGCCTGTCTCCCCCGCCGAAGGTCTGGCGGTGGATGACACTCTCCCTCAATCGGTTGCCCGCAATAACTCGCCCCCGATACTCCACCTCTATACATTTGTTCCCTCCGTTATCGTCGGGAAATATCAGGATATCGAGGCGGCCTTGAGGCTTGAAAGATGCAGGGCTCGCAACATTGAATTTAATCGAAGGAGCACCGGTGGCGGAACCGTAATTATGGGCCCGGAAATAGTGGCCCTCGGCCTGGGCATCAACATGGACCATCCGCGGCTCAAAAAGGGGGTGGGGGGCGTATTTGATTCGCTCAGCAGGGTCCTGATACGCGCCCTTGGTCTGGTGGGGATAAAAGCATATTTCCAGCCAAAAAATGATCTCGAGGTGAATGGCAGGAAAATTGCCGGGCTTTCAGCCGCGTCAGAGGCGGGCAACTGCCTTCTTTTTCATACCAGCCTTCTGGTTGACTTTAATATTGCCCTGATGACGGACATCATGAATACCCCTGTCATCAAACTTGAAGATAAGGGGTATAATTGCTTCAGCCAGAGGATGACCACTGTTCGGGATGAACTGGGTCGAAACCTTTCTGTAACGGAGATGATAGAGGCGATCAAGAACTCCTTTGAAGGGGAATTTGACATCTGTTTCAAAGAAGATGGCCCGGATAAATGGGAAGAGCAAACCATCCGTGGCTTTATAGAGGAGAGATACACCAGGGAGGATTGGATATTTTCCCACAGGCATCCCAGGGCCAGGATGGGCATTGGACAGCTAAAAACAAAGGGTGGCCTCTTGGAGATATACCTCTCTCTCTCCGGTGCTTCCATTGAGAATGTAATGATTACAGGGGATTTCTTCTCCACCAGCGCGGATCTGCACGCTATCGAAAACGCCCTCAAATGGACCTCAGCACGCAGAGAAAGCATTGAAGACAAGATCGCATCCGTATGGCATGACAACATGATCTACGGAATAGACGTCGCCACCCTCACAAACGCCATTTTATTGGCAAAGGAAAAACAGGTGAGACTTTAGAATTGAATATTGTATATTGAATCCAGCAACCAGTAACCAGCATCAAGTATCCAGAAACCAGTATCCAGAAACCAGTATCCAAAAGCATCCAGAATCCAGTATCCAGCAACGAGCAATGTCTAAACAACAGAGCCCCGACTATGCAAAGATGAGTCATGCCACGGCCATCTCCCTCGGTTTGACGAGGGGAAAGATGTATCGAGGCGCGGTCAACCGGTGCGTCAACCTTCTCCTTCATTACCCGGAAGGGTGTTCGGCAAGCTGCGCCTACTGCGGCCTCTCCAAAAAACGCCCTGGAACCTACCAGGAGAAGAGCTTTATCCACGTCGAATGGCCGCTCTTTCCGATGGAGGAGATAATAGGTGCAATCAATCATGCCCCTTCCTATGTCAAACGGACCTGTATTTCAATGATCACCAATGGCAAGTGCAGGGAGCACACCCTTGAGATGACACGCCGTCTCAGGAATGAGACACCGCTTCCCGTATCCGTCCTGGTCAGCCCAACGATCCTTGACCGGGACGACCTGGTTGCCCTGAAAGAGAGCGGGGCGGACAAAATCGGCGTGGCCATTGATCTTGCCACCCCTGAACTCTTTGACAAATTCAGGGGAAAGGGGGTTTCAGGCCCCCACCAGTGGAACAGATACTGGGAGATCATTGAGACCGGGCTTGATCTCTTTGGCGAGGCCAACGTGGGCGCACATCTCATGGTGGGGATGGGAGAGACAGAAAAAGAGATGATATCCTTGATGAACAGGTTGTGGCAGATGGGTGTGGTCAGCCACCTTTTCTCCTTCTTTGCAGAAAACGGCTCCCAACTGGACCACATGCCGCAGCCACCCTGGCCCGCTTACCTGAGGATTCAGCTCGCCCGTTATCTTATTGAAGAGAATCTGGTACGATCCGGTGACATGGGATTTGACGAGGAAGGTCGAATCGCCGACTTCGGTCTTACACCCGATCGGCTCGACGAGATTATCCGTTTAGCTATGCCCTTCATGACCACGGGATGCGTGGGTTCTGACGGGGTAGTGGCCTGTAATCGTCCATTTGGCAACTGCCTGCCGGATGTGAGGCAATGGAACTACCCCTATCTCCCTGACAGGGAAGAGACTGACCTCATAAAAGATAATATTTTCAAGACAACCGCCTGATTTGGTGAAAAACATTTTGACAGGATGAGTAAGAGGTATTAGACTTGAACATTCAGATCGGGCCGTTAGCTCAGTTTGGTAGAGCAGCGGACTTTTAATCCGTTGGTCGTGGGTTCGACTCCCGCACGGCCCACCAACACACAGAAACCCTTTCTGATCTCCACATCTGGCTCTTTAATCAAACGCATGGGCCGGAACTGGATATCGCCATAGATGCCCGGATTTCCAACTGGGTGCTGTTTCGGTCCGGCGGTAGCCTGATCCCTAAAGAACGTTGTGATCGCGGGATAGAGACCTTTGAAAAATGCTCAATTTTGTTCGAGTTCAAGGAAGGCGAATATTTTAACCACAGGAATACACTGAGTATTTCGAGGATTAAAATTTGAGCCTGACGCAGAAATCGGGCAAAAGGGGGCGTTTTGCAAAGGTCTCGGATAGTTAATGGAACAGGGCTTTGTATCCTTCCTGGTAGATATAGAACCAGTGCACGCCCCCTCCCCATACGGCCATTGAGAAGACCGCCACCGGGCAGGCTAAAATGGCCGCCACGGGAAGAGGGGTCCATACCCGCAGGACGATCCCCTTTCTCCTTGCCCGGGCCCGGCAGATAAGCTCGGCGAGTCCCATCATGGCGAAGGCCACAAAAAAAGGTACCCAGAAGGCGGATCCAAATGCATAGTAGATCGTCTCGCCGGGAGAGAACACGCCGCTGGCTGTGTAGAGTTCCCTGAACCACCAGGCGAGACCGGGCATCAGACCGGCGATGACACGTTCCCAAAACACCGCCCCCCGGAAGTAGGCGACCGGCCAGGCGATGAGGGGACCGAAGCCGATAAGCAACAAGGACCCCATCCCGCTGACCCATGCAAGCCGACGGTGCACCTCCGGCGGGACCATCTGCCACAGGCTCTGATGGGCCCCGTACAGGACCAGCCAGATCAGGAGCATCATACCGGCCGGAAACACGAAGCGCCTGACAAACGACTGCTTCTGGATCCGTTTGGTGTCTCTGCCCATAACCTTACTCCTTTTTGAGCCTTTCGAGCATGATCTTCATTTCGGGAAGCAGCACCTTCCCCTCGGGTGTATCGATCAGGTTACGTTTTTCCCTGGGATCACGGGCCAGGTCGAAAAGTTCGTCCTTCCTGCGGCCCTCGTAGTCGATGTATTTGTAACGCCCGGTGCGGACCGCGTTCAGCTGCGGCACACGATATGGAAAGTCCTGGAAGTACTCATAGAGCCAGGCGGTGCGGCCTGTCGACTCTGGATTGCGCAGAATGGGGACCAGGCTCCGGCCTTCCATATTGCCCGGCACCGGAAGCCCGGCCAGCTCCAGCAGGGTGAGCGCCAGATCAATATTCAGGGCCATCTGCGGAGCGGTGCGGCCCGGGTCTTTGATGGTCCTTGGGTCGCGTACGATAAAGGGGATCCGGATCGACTCTTCATAAGGCCATCGCTTATCCAGCAGACGGTGCTCCCCCCAGAAAAAGCCGTTGTCTCCGCAGTAGACCACAATCGTGTTGTCAGCGACCCCCATTTCATCTATGCGTTTCAGCACCCGCCCGATCTGCAGGTCCAGGGCGTGGAGGGCCTCCAGGTAGTTGCGGTAGTGGAGGTCCAAGGGGCCTAACATACCGCAGTAGATCATATCCGGGGTGAGGCTGATCCACGGGTCCGCCTCAGGCGGAAGGTGCAGGTCTTTTCCGTCATACAGATGGTTCAGTTCAGGTGGCGGGAAGAACTGATGGTGTACCGCCTTGTGCGACAGGTACAGGCAGAAAGGGTTGCTCCGCCTGCGTGAGATAAACTCCAGGGCCCTGTCGGTCAGTTCCTCGGTGATGTAGCTTTTGCGGGAGGGTTCGGGTTTGCCATCCACAATGAGGGGGCAGTCAAAGTAACGCCCCTGGCCCGCCTGCACGGTAAAGGTGATAAACTGATCCACCCCGCGCAGCTCAGGGAGCGGCCCCGGCATATGCCACTTGCCGATGAACGAGGTGTCATACCCGGCTTTCTTGAGGATCTCCAAGAAGGTGACGTTCTCGTTACGCCAGGGGGTGAGGTTGTTCTGGACCCCATGGGTGTGGGCATACTGGCCGGTGAGAAAGCTGGCACGGGACGGGCTGCACAGGGAGGTGGTGACAAAGGCGTTCTCGAAGCGGACCCCTTCGTTGCACAGCCTGTCCAGGTTCGGGGTTTTCACCACCGGGTGGTTCATCTTGCCAAGGGCGTCCCAGCGGTGATCATCAGTGAGAATGAAGATAATATTAGGCCGCTTCTGGTCTT
>JACKQG010006587.1_pt1 | contig 12145 bp, 7 predicted proteins | sample 8237621 | NCBI WGS metagenome assembly JACKQG01 (sample SAMN15677084, study PRJNA649215) | marine metagenome | biome: marine; feature: Black Sea; material: saline water; isolation source: suspended particulate matter (SPM) from the Black Sea western gyre | collected 2013-06-09/2013-06-10 | depth...
GGGGGGGGTGCGGGGAGGGGGCGGGAGCCACGGGCGAGGGGGACAGAACCACCGGCGGGGACCCGGCTGCGCGGGGCGAGCAGACGGGGGGGGGGGGGTCGAGGGGGGGGGGGGCGGGGGGGGGGGAGGGGGGCGGGAGTGCCGGCCGGGGGGGGGGAGGGCGGGGGGGGGGGGAGGGGTGCGGCGCCCCCGGCCGCCGATCCCGCCGCACCTGCGCTACAACCTGTGGCTCGGCCCGGCCGCCTACCGGCCGTACCACCCGACCTACCTGCCGGCCAACTGGCGGCGCTGGTGGGACTTCGGCGGCGGCACCCTCGGCGACATGGGCTGCCACCTGATCGACCTGGCCTTCTGGGCGCTCGAGCTGCGCCACCCGACGCGGGTCGCCGCCGAGGGTCCGCCGGTCCACCCGCAGACCGCGCCGCTGTGGATGCGGGCCCGCTGGGACTTCCCGGCCCGCCGCGGCGGCACCGGCAGGCTGCTCGATCCGGTCGACCTGCACTGGCACGACGGCGGCAAGCTGCCGCCGCAGATGGAGTCCGGCGAGATCCCGCCGCGCGGCATGGGGGTGCTGTTCGTCGGCCAGGAGGGGTCGCTGTTCGCCGACTACGGCGGCTGGCAGCTCTACCCCGAGGAGAAGTTCGCCGACTTCACGCCGCCGGACCCGTGGATCCCCGACTCGCTCGGCCACTACGAGGAGTGGGTCCACGCCTGCAAGACGAGGCAAGCCTCCAGCTGCAACTTCGACTACGCCGGCGCCCTCACCGAGACGGTCCTGCTCGGCAACGTCGCCTACCGCTGCGGCAGCGCCTTCGAGTGGGACGCGGCGCGGCTGCGCGCCAGCGACGCGGGCGCGCAGCAGTTGGTCCGGCGGGAGTACCGCGAGGGCTGGGAGATCTGATTTCGACCGCTACAGGTTGAAGTCGAATTCAGTCGGCGGGCCGGCGTGGACCACCACCGGATCCGAAGTGTGCATCTCGCCGCCGACGTTCATCTCCAGCTTGTAGAGGCCGGGCTTGACGTCCTTGAAGCTGTAGCGGCCGTCGGCGCGGACGGCGCTGAACTGGGCGCGCTCGCCGGCCTCGTCGAGCAGCTGGACCATGTTCATGGAGAAGCCGTTGGGGTCGGGAGCAGGCAGCCCGAGGATCCGGCCGCGCAGGGTGCCGGCGCCGGTCAGCTCGAACAGGCCCAGGTCGACTCGGGCGCCGTCGTCGAGCCGGATGTCGTCGCTCTGGAGGCGGCTGTAGCCGGTGGCGTCCATCCGCAGGTGCCAGATCCCGCCCGGGACGTCGCGGAAGCGGAAGCTGCCGTCGGCGGCGGTGTTGACGGTGGTCTGGCCGGGGGAGAAGTCGAGGGTCTCGATCGCCGGCTCGGCGTCGCCGTCGCTGCCGATGGCCACGCTCATCATCATCACGCCGTGCTGGGCGCCGCCGTCAGCGCCGGCGCCGCGGGCCAGGTGGACCCGGGCGTTGGCCACCGGACCCTCCGGTCCGAGGACCACGCCGGAGATTTCACCGGAGGCCAGGGCGACCCCCGCCTCCTGCGGCCCGGAGCCGAGCGTGATCTCCTTGCGCGTCGCCGGGCTCTGCGGCGTCGCCTGGGCGCTGAGCTGGTAGCTGCCGGTGTCGCAGGGCGGCAGCGAGGCCCAGCCGTCGCCGTCGGTCTTGGCGCTCTTGTCGCCGCCGCCGAAGCCGCCGAACAGCCCGAGGCCGTCGCCGCCGGGCTGGCCCAGGCTGACGGTGGCGCCGGCCACCGGATCGCCGAAGCGCGTGACCCGGACCTTGAGCAGCGCCTTGGAGGCGATCACCAGCTTCTCGTCGGCCGACTCGCCGGGAGACAGCTCGATCACCAGGCTCGGCGCGTCGCTCACCTGCGAGCCAGCGCCGCCGAAGGAGATGCCGACGTTGTCGCCTCCGCTGGAGAAGGTCATCATCGAGTCGTCCGCACCCTGGTGCACGGCGTAGTCGCCGGGCTCGAGCTCGTCCCAGACCGCGATGCCCCAGTCGTCGGCCCGCTCCGAGCGCGCGCCGAAGCCGCTCGCGGGGTCGGCCGCCCGCAGCTCGAGCTGCGCGCCGGCGACCGGATTGCCGATGGTGTCGATCACCCGCACGATCAAGCTGCTCGCCGGGTGGAGGACCACCTCGGTCCGCTGTCCGTCCTCGCCGCTGCGCTGGACCGGCTTCTTGGCGGCGGCGAAGCGCTCGGCGTCGACCTCCACCTGGTAGGGGCCGGTCTTCAGGCCGAGGAAGCGGATCTCGCCATTGGCGTCGGTCCTGCCCTTGAATCCGCCGCCGCCGCCGCCGCTGCGGACCATGCGCACGCGGCGGCCGCCGCCGCCGCAGTCGCCGCGCACGTCGTCGCTGAGAACCTCGTCGCCGCTGGCCGCCTCCAGGCGGACCTCGGCGTTCCGCACCGGGACACCGCCGACGTCCTTCACGGAGACGATCAGGGCGTCGCCGCCGCTCAGCCGCAGCTCGACCGGCTCGTTGCGCTCGCCGATCGTGATCGGCTCCCTGCGGGCTTCGCCGGCTGGTGCCTGGGCGATGAGGGCGTAGTCCCCGGCGGTGATCTCGTCGATGCGGAAGGTGCCGTCGGCGCCGGAGGTGGCCGAGTCCGACCGGAACATCATCGGCCCGGAAGGGGGGGAGAGGGGTTCGAGGCGGACCGCCGCGGCTGCCACCGGGCGCCCGGCGCTGTCCACCACCCGGCCCTCGAGGGCGCGGGTGAGCGTCAGCGCCAGCTCGATCTCGGCGCCGTCGTAGACGGCAGCGGAGCGGCCGAGGGCGAAGCCCTGGGCGGCCGCCATGACCCGGGTACGGCCGGCCGGCGGCAGGCCGGAGAGCTCGAAGCGGCCGTCGGCGCCGACCTGGACGCCCTCCTTGATCACGGTGTCCTTGCGCCAGCGGAAGGCGGCGAAGCCGTCGGCCGGCGCCAGCGCCACCCGCGCCTCGGCCAGCGGCCGGCCAGCGGCGTCGACGATCCTGCCGGTGACCTTGCCGCCGGTGCCCAAGCGCAGGTCGGCGGTCTGTTCGCGCGGGGCGGCCTCGATCTCGACCACCTGCTTGGCGGCGACCGTGCCCGGCGCTTCGGCGCTGAGGCGGAAGCGGCCGGGGGAGAGGCCGGTCAGCCGGTAGCGGCCGTCGGCCTCGGTGGTAGCCTCCGCCACCGAGCCGCCCATGGCGAAGCCGAAGCGCTCGCCGTCCGGCTGCAGCTCGACGGTCGCGCCGGCCGCCGGGGCGCCGGCGGCGTCCCGCACGACGCCGCTGAGCAGCACGCCCGGGCTGAGGACCACCTCGCCCAGCTCGCGGGCCTCGCCCGGCAGGAGCGGCGCCACCCTCAGGTCGCGGCGGGTCCAGTAGTCGCCGCGCACTTCCAAGGTCAGGGGAGTGCGCGACGGCACCTCAGCGAAACGGACCTGGCCGTCGGCGCTGGGCCGGAGCCTGGGATCCGGCTGCTTCGCCGCCTCGTCCCCCCGTCCCAGGCCGAGGCCGACCAGGCCGGGCATCTCGAACTCGGGTCGAGAGCGCTGGACCAGGGTGACCGTGACGTCACGGACCGGCCGGTTCTGGGAGTCGACCAGCCGCAGGCGCAGGGCCCCGGGGGGCTCCGCCCGCTGGAGGCTGGCTGCGTCGCCGGCGACCGGCCCTGCGGCCTCGAGGTTGGTCCGGCCGGCCTCGGCCAGCGAGGGCCCGCCGGCAGGGGCGGCCTCGCCTGCCCCGGACGAGTCGGCCGCCACCGGGGCGGCCCCCGAGGAACTTGTTCCCGTGCCCGCCGCCGGTTCGGTCGGCTGGGAGCCGAGCAGGAGGTAGGTCAGGCCGGCTCCGAGCAGGAGGACGACGGCGATCCAGGAGTTGCGATTCATGATTTCAGGGGGCGGGGTCCACGGCCCGGATGGGCCGGCGCAGCCTACTACGACCGCGGTAGTTTTGCGCTGGCGGGAATCCCCGCGGGCGGTACCCAGGAATCCGGCCCCGAAGAATGGCCCCAGGAAGGCGTAAGATATTTTTTAAAAAGGCTTTATGTCGTAACGAGGGGTCTGCCCCAGGTCGGCCGTCGGCTTGCCCTCAAACCCTTGGGCCAGAGGGCCTTCCATCCTTCCTGGGACCAATGAACCGGGCCGGATTCAGGGGCGGCGGCCGATCACCGGCAGCTCGCGGCGGCGCAGGAACGCCGTGGCCGCTCCCGCACCCAAGGTGACCAGGGCCATGCCGAACAGCGCGCCGCCGTCCCCCTGGACCTCGATGCCCAGCACCGTCAGATGGCTGCCGATGGCGCCGACCATCAAGCCGACCGCGGCCAGGCCGCCGAGGGCGGCGGTCCGCGGCACCAGCAGCAGGAGGGCCGTGATCAGCTCGAGCACCCCCAGGCCGATCCGGCCGACGGGCTCGACCCCCAGGGTGCTGAAGATGTGGACTGCCTCGGGGGCGGCGCTGAACTTGAAGTACAGCGTCTGCCCGAGGATGGCAGCGGCCGCGATCTGGGCGATCCACACCAGTTTGGTGACCGGGCGGGTGGTGACGGCTTGAGCAGCGTCTTGCATTGCGCTCCCGACTTCTCGGCCAGGGCCCTCCGCGTGACGAGAAAAGCCTCTCCCCCGGCTCAGGAGGTCGCCAGCCGGCGCGTGATGGCGTCGGCAATCCACTGTGCGGTATCGAGATCGGGCGAGAAGCCGGAGAGTTTCCGGGCCGTCACGGTGACCCGCTGGAGGCCCTGGCGGGTGGCGTCGACGGTGATCACTACCTTGGATTCCCGCGCCGAGCCCTGCAACTCGCCGCGCTGCTCGTCGGAGCTCTCGACCGCCCCGGCGCGCTCCAATTGGGCCTCGCAGACGTCGTAGACCTCATCGAAGCCGTGGAATCCGGCCCCCTTCATTGGCCCCAGGGCAGCTGGAAAACCAGGCCGATCCTGGGTTTGGGTGGCGTCCCCGCTGCGGGCCGGGGCTGGCGGCTGGAATTGGCTCTAAGAGTCGTAATCAAAAGATCTTGCACGATTCTAGGGCCAGCGAATGGGGCCGGATTCGAAGCCGTGCTCGAACAGCACCTCGACGCTGTCTTCGGAGGTCGCGTGGACGACGCCGGCCCCGATCGCTGCCCCGAGGACCAGGACGCAGCTCGGCAGCGGAGTCAGGGCCAGGAGAGCGAGAAGCAGAGGGCGCATCACCGGACAGTCTAACCAAGCGCAAGATAGGGCTGGAGACCGGCCGATAAACCCCAAGATGGCGGGGACACGGAAATCCCGCCGGATCCGCGGCCGGGAGGCACAACATCCGGATAATCGGCTCGTAGGCCCCCACGCCGCCAGCCCGTGAATCCGGCGTGCCGTCTGGCTTCCGCACCCATGCTGCTGTCCCTCCTCCTTCCCCTGCTCCTACTCGCGCCGGCGCCCGCCCAGACCGGTCCGGACGAGGAGTACCAATTCCTGGTCGGCCTTTCGGAGAAGGGCATGCACGATCTGGTGGTCCAGGAGGCCACCGACTTCCTCGGCTCCTATCCACGCCACGAGAAGGCCTCGGCGGCGCGCTACCGCCTGGCCCTGGCGCTGTTCGAGCTCGACCGGCTGCCGGAGGCCGCGCCGCACTTCCAGCGGCTGGCCCGGTCCGACGGCTTCGAGTTCCGCGCCGAGGCCGCGATGCGCTTCGGCCAGTGCCGGCTGGCCGAGGGCGAGCACGGGCAAGCGGCGGCCGCCTTCGAGGAGGTGCTCGGCTACTCGAGCGACTACCTCGAGCTGCCGGCGACCTTCCTGCTGGCCGAGGCGCGCTTCCGCGGCGGCGACTTCGAAGCCGCCGAGGCCCGCTACCTGCGCGTGCTCGAGCTGCCGGAGAACGACGCCTACTCGCGCGACAGCCTCTACGGCGCCGCCTGGTGCGCGTTCCGCCTCGACCACTTCGACGACGCCGTCGCCCGCGCGCGCGAGTTCGAGCGCCGCCACGGCAGCGACGAGTTGGTCCAGGAGATGCGCTTCCTCGCCGGCGAAGCGCGGCTCGAGGCCGGCGACGCCCGCGGCGCCCTGGCCGACTACCAGCGGGTCGACGGCGGCCCCTTCGCCGACGCGGCGATGCGCGGCGCAGGCTTCGCCGCCGCCGAGCTCAGCGATCACGAGCAGGCCGCGCAGTGGTTCGGCCGGCTGCTGGCCGAACATCCGGCCAGCCCGTACCGCGCCGAGGCCGCCTTGCAGCAGGGCATCCACCTGCTCCAGGCCGGCGACGACGGCGCGGCCCTCGCGGTGCTCGCCGGCGATCTGCCGGGCGCCACACCCGAGGCCCTCTACTGGCGCGGCGTCGCCCAGGCGCGCGGCGGCAGCCAGGAGGACGCGCTCGCCAGCTTCGACGCCGCCCTGCGCCGCAAGCCCGGCGAGGAGCTGACGGGCCGTATCCAGGCCGCCCGCGGCGACGCCCTCTATGAGCTGGGCCGCCTCGACGAAGCGTCGGAGTCCTACCGCCTGGCCGAGTCCGACTACGCCCTGCACGCGGCGGTGGTCTCGAACCTCAACGACGGCCGCGCCGAGCAGGCGGTGGCCCTGGCGGAGCGCTTGCTCGAGGAATACCCCGACAGCCGCTACGTCGCCAAGGTGCGGCTGGCGATGGGCGAGGGCCTGCTGCGGCAGGAGCGCTACGCGGAGGCCGAGGCGGCCTTCGCGGCCTCGACCGCTGGGGAGGCGGTCGACGACGCCCACCTCGCCCGGGCGGCCTCGAGGGTCGGCTGGTGCCGCTACCTGCTCGGCGACCCGGCCGGCGCCGCCGGCAACTTCGCCGCCGTCGCAGGCGGGCACCCGGACAGCCCGGAAGCCGAGGAGGCCGCCTACATGGAGGGCCGCTCCCGCTTCGAGAGCGGTGACGAGCCCGGCGCGCGGGCCGCCTGGACCCGCTACCTCGAGCGCCACCCCGGAGGCGGCCGCGTCTCCGAGGTGATGTTCCGGCTCGGCCGAATGGCCGGCGGCGCCGAGGGCTTGGCGCAGCTCGAAGGACTGATCGCCGCCCACGCCGGCTCGGCCGAGGCGCCCAAGGCCCTCTACGAGCTCGGCGAGCGCCTCTACGCCGAGGGCCGCGTCGCCGAAGCAGAGGCGAATTTCGTCACCCTGCTGACCGCCCACCCGCGACACCCGCTGGCGCCGGCGGCGGGCTACGCCCTGGCCTGGTGCCAGTTCGACCTCGAACGCTTCGAGGACGCTGCCAGCCTGCTGCCGCAGGTCGCCGAGGCCGCCAAGGCCGCCGGCGATCCCGAGCTGCACCGCTCCTCGCTCGAGCTGCTGGTGTGGGCGGCGAAGGAGGCCGGCGACGCCACTGGCGCCGCCGAGGCCTTCCTCGGCTTCGGCCAGACCGGCCCCGAGGAGGCCAGCTACGCCGCCGCCGCCAAGGTGGTGGCCGCCGCGCTGCAGGAGGCCGGGGACGCCGACGGCGGCTACGCCCTGCTCGGCGCCGCCCGCAAGCGCGTCGAGGACCCAGGGCTGGCGTCCGACCTCGAGGTCGAGCGCTGCTACCTGGCGCTCGACGCCGGCAAGCCGGCCGAGGCCGAAGCCGCCGCCCGCGCCGCCCTCGAGGTGGCGCCGGAGAACCCGGTGGCCGCCGAAGCGGCCTTCTTCGTCGGCGAAGCCTGGTTCGCCGCCGGGGAGGACGGCCGCGCCGTGCCGCTGTACGCCGCCGCGGCCGCCGTGGCCGGCCACCCGGTGGCCGACCGGGCCCTCTACAAGCTGGGTTACGCCGAGCTGCGGCAGGAGCGCGCCGAGGCGGCGGTCGCGGCCTTCGCCGCGCTGATCGCGGATCACGCCGACAGCGTGCTCTACGGCGAGGCGCTGTTCCTGCACGGCGAGGCGCTGTTCCGCCTGGCGCGCTTCGAGGAGTCGGTGGCCTCGCTGCAGCGGCTCCATCGCGAGATCCCCGAGCACCAGGCGATCGACCGCTGCCTGTTCCGGCTCGGCGTCGGCCAGTGCCAGGTCGAGGACTGGGAGGCCGCCTCGGCCACCCTGGCGGAGCTCGCGCGGCGCTTCCCCGACTTCGCCAACGGCACCGAGGGCGAGCTGTGGCGCGGCCGCGCGCTGGCCGCGCTCGACCAGCGCCGCGCCTCCCGCCAGGCCTTCGAGCGCGTCCTGGCCCGCGACCAGGGCGTACTCGCCGCCCGCGCCCGCCTCGGGCTCGGCAAGCTGGAGCTGGCCGCCGGCCAGGTCGAGGGCGCCCTCAGCGAGTTCCTGAAGGTGGCGGTGCTCTACTCCCAGGACGACGAGGTCGCCGAAGGCCTCTACTTCGCCGGCCTGTGCCTGGAGCGCCTCGGCGACCCGGACCGCGCCGCCGACCAGTACCGCGAGATCACCACCAAGTACTCCAAGACCGCCTACGCCGCCCAGGCGCGCGAACGGCTGCAACAGATCGAATCCGAGCCGCGATGACCCCTCTCCTCCTCGTTCAACCCGACCAGGAGGGCGGCGCCGCCGGCATCGGCTCCCTGTTCGACATGATCGCCAACGGCGGTCCGGTGATGTGGCCGCTCGGCCTGTGCTCGGTGCTCGCGGTGGCCTTCATGGTCGAGCGCGGCATGCGCCTGCGCCGCGGCGCGCTCGGCGGCCGCGAGAGCGGTCGCCAGGTGATCGACGCCTACGACGACGGCGGCGCCCCGGGCGCGCTGGAGCTGTGCGACAGCCAGCGCACGCCCATGTCGCGCATCCTCGCCGCCGGGCTCAAGCGGCTCGACCAGCCGCTGCTTGAGATGGAGAAGGCGGTCGAGGACGCCGGCGCCCGCGAGCTGCGGGTGCTGTCGGCCAAGCTGCGGCCGCTGGTGGTGATCGCCGCCATCGCGCCGCTGCTGGGCCTGCTCGGCACCGTGTGGGGCATGATCCAGGCCTTTACCCAGATCGCCATGGCCGACGCCCTGGGCAGGCCCGAGCGGCTGGCGGAGGGCATCAGCTCGGCGCTGATCACGACCGCGGTCGGCCTGTCGATCGCCATCCCGTCGCAGGCGGCCTACTACTTCTTCCGCAGCCGGCTCGACCGCTTCGTCACCGCGGTGGAGGAGACCTACGGCGAGATCGCCGACCGCCTGCTGCGCGGAGGCGGCGCGTGAAGATCCCGGACATCGCTCCCGACGAGGAGCCGGCGCTGAGCCTGACGTCGATGATCGACGTGGTGTTCCTGCTGCTGATCTTCTTCATGGTGTCGACCACCTTCCTCGACCCGGAGCGGCAGGTGGAGCTGGACCTGCCGGAGGCCGCCGAGGCCGGCGCCGCGCCGACCACCGCCGAGGAGATCGTCGTCAACGTGCTGCAGGACGGCCGGCTGTCGGTCGGCGGCACAATCGTCGACGAGGACGGCCTGCTCACCGCCCTGCGCCAGGCCGCCGCGACCAACCCGGACATGCAGGTGACGATCCGCGGCGACCGCCAGACCCACCACGAGAACGTGGTGAAGGTCATGAACTCCTGCGGCGCCGCCGGGCTCAGCAACCTCGCCGTCAGCGTGCTGGAGGAGAATTGAGCCGCGCTCGATGAAGCACCTCGGCAAGAACCTCGTCATCGTGATCGCGCTGGTCGCGGCGGGGTTCTTCCTGGCCTATCTGCGCTTCCGGCCCTACCTCGGGCAGGAGTCCGGCTACACCGACGGCGAGCGCCGCTACGCCGGCGACACCTTCCGGGACGTGCGCTACGCCGTCTGGGAGGACCCCGAGGCGCTGGGCGGCGAGGTCAACTCGCCCGGCTTCGAGGGCCGGCCGGCGGTGTCGCCCGACGGCCGCTGGCTGGTGTTCCCGACCGGGGAGCGCGGCCTCAACAGCGACCTGTGGATCGCCGAGATCGTCGACGGCGAGCCGCGTGAGCCGCAGCCGCTGCGGGCCGTCAACAGCGACCGCGACGAGTGGGCGCCGGCCTTCGGCGCCGACGCGCTCTACTTCGCCAGCGACCGCCCCGGGACCCTCGGCGGCCTCGACCTGTTCCGCGCCAGCTACCAGGACGGCGCCTTCGGCCCGGTCGAGGCGGTCGGCCCGGGCATCAACAGCGCCTTCGACGACACCGACCCGGCGCCGCTCCCGGGCAGCCGGGCGCTGGCCTTCGCCAGCGACCGCCCACGCGGCGCGCGCCGCGACTTCGACCTGTGGCTGGCTCCGCCCGACGGCGGCGCCGAGCCGCTGACCGCCCTCAACACGCCCTTCCAGGAGCGCGAGCCGGCCTTCGTCGGCGACGCCCGCACGCTGCTGTTCGCCTCCGACCGGGCCGGCGGCACCGGCGGCTTCGACCTCTACCGCAGCGTCAGCGACCGCGGCGAGTGGCTGCCGGCGGAGGCGCTTCCGGGGCTCAACGGCGCCGCCTCCGAGCGCGGCCCGTCGCCGTCGCCGGACGGCTTCGCGCTGCTGTTCGCGGTCGAGGACGGCGCCGGCGGCTCGGACCTGTTCCGCGCCCGCTCGCGCGAGCTGTTCCCGGTGCCGGGCAGACCGATCGGCTGGGTCGACCTGGCGGTGTTCGCCTCGCTGCTGCTGCTGGCGCTGCTGGCCTGGCTGGCCAAGCGCTGGGAGGCGATGGACCTGCTGTACAAGTGCGTGCTGGCGGCGGTGGTGCTGCACATCCTGCTGCTGCTGTGGTTCCGCGGCCTCTACCCCGAGAGCGGCGGCGTCGACCTGCCCGAGCGCGACGCGCTGTTCCGCATCAAGCTGGCGGCGGTGACGGCGCCGAGCCGGGCCGCCAACCGCGCCTTCGGCGGCGAGCTCGACACCGACCGCTCGGCGGTGGTGGTGGCCGATCCGCGGCGGACGCGCGCCGAGTTCGAGGACGCGCCGGCCGAGGCCGCGCCCGAGCGCCAGGTCCAGCGGGTCACGGCGGCGGCGGCGGCGGCGCCCGGCCGCCAGCTCGCCGAGCACCTCCGGAGCCAGCTGGCCGAGGCCAGCGACACGGTCGAGCAGATGAGGACGCCGCTGGAGCAGATGGAGCGCCGCTCCGAGGACGCGCCGCGGCTGACGGTGCGGCTCAGCGAGGACGCCTCCGGCGCCGAGCGCAGCGCGCAGGCGCAACGCAGCCCCGAGCGGGCGGAAAGCGCCTCCCTGGCCGAGGCCGCGGCCTGGCCGGTTTCGCGGCCGCAGGAGCGGCAGGCCGCCAGCCTGGCGCCGGCGCCGGCCTTCGAGAGCGCCGCCGCCAGCGCCGAGGCCTCCGAGCGCCAGCGGGCCGATCCCCGCTCCGCCCTGGCCGTGGCGCAGCCGGTCGAGCGCGTCGAGCGCTTCGCCGGCGAGGCTCGCGAGCTGAGCCTGGCGGAGGCCACCGCCACCCGCCGCGAGTCCGGCCGCAGCGTCGCCGAGCCCGCGAGGCGCGGCGGTGCCCGCGGCGACCCGCTGGCCGCGGCGGGCGGCGGGCCCGCCACGGCCCCCCGCGGGCCGCCGGCCCCGGGCCCGGCCGGGCCCCCCCCCCCCCCCCGGCCCCCGCCGCCCCCGGGGGGCCCGCCCCCCGGGGCGCAGCCCCTCCTGGTCATGCGCGGCATCCCGGAGCGGCCGGCCGATCCAGCCGCCGCGGCGCGGGCCGAGGCGGCGCCGGAGCTCGAGCTGGTGGCGGCGGCCTCTGCCCCGCCCTCTCGGCGCGCGCCGCCGGAATCCGCCGCCGGTCCCGCGCGCAAGCTGCCTTCGGCCGAGAGCGCCGAGCTGGGCGCCGCCGAGCCCGGCGCGCTGGCCCTGACCCGGTCCAGAAGCCGCGAGCTGCCGACGGGCGGGCGTCCGGCGACCGCCGACCTCGAGCTGCAGCCTGCCAGCCGCGGCCTGCCGAAGGTTGACCTGCGCTCGGTGACCGAATCCGCCGTGGAGCTGGCCGCCACCGAGCAGAGCGCCGAGGTCCTGACCCTGCTGGCGGCTACCAGCACGGCGCGGCCAGACCGCCTGCGGGAGTCCGGCCCGCGCCGCCGGCCCGGGCAGGCGGCGGTGCCCGACAGCAGCGGCGTCGCCCTGCCCGACGACGCCCGCTTCGAGCGAGCGGTCGAGCAGCCGCTGGCCCACGGCACCGGCCCCGCCAGCACGCCGGGCTTCTCGCCGCGCCGGCGCGAGCTGCCGTCGATCGCGCTGCGCGGCGGGGACGAGCCCTTCGCCGCCGGCGGGCGCACCGAGGCCGCCGCCCGCAGCCCCGCCCCGCCCGCGCCGCCCCCCGCGCCGACCCCCCGCCGCCCCCCGCCGCCCCCCGCCCCCCCCCCCCCGCC
>JACKQG010006588.1_pt1 | contig 12145 bp, 9 predicted proteins | sample 8237621 | NCBI WGS metagenome assembly JACKQG01 (sample SAMN15677084, study PRJNA649215) | marine metagenome | biome: marine; feature: Black Sea; material: saline water; isolation source: suspended particulate matter (SPM) from the Black Sea western gyre | collected 2013-06-09/2013-06-10 | depth...
GTACATCAGTAAATAATCCAGTGATTATTTTCCAAACCCTACAAGCGATTGTGGGGTTTGCTGTATCTACTCGTACCACATTTTAGAATTTGAAAATCGTAGAGACAAAACACCAAGTTGATTATTGTTTAATTTATAGTTGTTAATTATTAACAAATATTCTGTAAATTATATCAATGAGAGAAAATCAAAAATCTATTTTACGAAAAATTGCATTGTGGGTCCTCACTCTAGCCATTCTGTTTCAAATTGATTTAGAACCACCGGTTATTTGTTTCGAATCTGATGGGCATATCAACATTGAAACAGCTTGTGATTCAAGTTGTGAAGTTCCAATTCAACAAACAGCCGACTCTCAAAGTGATTGTTTTAATTGTTTCGATATCAAACTATGGAATTATAGTCCAGATTTAATTTTAATCACCAACAACACTGATATTGATTTTAAGGTAACACAAATCACTCAATATTCTGTATTAGTCGATGAGTTACCAGAACTATGGTCCCAAGTTCAAAGAACTAGAAATTTACCAAACAAAATCCCCCCACTCATAAAGACAACAATTCTCCTGATTTAAAAACCTTTCTAAGATTAGATTTAATTTGAGTTGAATATCATTGAAATTCAATTCAATTTGTGTATTTAATAAGAATTAGAAAGGGAAAAATGAATACTATTCATCGATGTCTTTTAGGCATCATTTTATCATCTGTTTTATTTGGAGAAAACCTAAATTTATCCATACTCACCGATTTGGTTTTAAATCAGAATATTGCCATTAAATCTAGTGAGAAAGAAATCAACATAAAGTCGTCTGAACTTTTACAAAGTAAGATGTTTGAAAATCCAAGTATTGAGATTGCAACTGGGTTTGGGAATGAAACAGAAGTGTCCACTATGTTGAGTCAAACCATTCCAATAGGTAGAAAGCGACGGCATAATATCCACTTGCACGAATTGGAACTGGAGCGAGCAAAAATTGAACACACTAATATCCAGAGTCAAAAATTGACGGAAGCATATATGCTATTTGTTGAAGTTTTGCAATTCCAAGAAAAACGGTTATTGCTGGAAAAGCAAATTGAAGTTTCCGAAGAATTGTTGATTGCGGTTGAGAAAAAAGTAACAGCAGGGAAACTCTCAACTGCTGAAATATCGAGAGCAAAAATTCAACTATACCAAGAAATATCAGGTTTTAGGAAAATTGAAAATACACTTCAAATCAAGTGGAAAGAACTTGAAACATTTTGGAGTGAATCACAACCAACTTTCACTCAAGGAATTGGTAATATCGCTACATTGTTTGATTATCCGTCGGTGTTATCGATTGAAAACTCTCTTGAATATAAACAAGCGAAGATTCAAGTTGATATCCAAAACACTGCTATAAATTTGGAAAAATCAAATCGAATTCCAGATATTGAAATTGGTGCTGGAGTCAGACAATCTGATTTTACAGATAACACATTAAATTTTGGGTTGTCAATTCCACTTCCAATTTTTAATCGGAATAAGAATAATATCAACATTGCCAAACTTCAATTAGATAAATCAACATTAGATTTATCTGACCAATCGTTAAAAATTCAAACTAAAATATCAAATATTGAACACAAACTGAAAGAGTTGAAAATTGAAATTGAAGTACTGAAAAATGATATTATCCCCGAAGCAAATTCAGCATACTTAGTTATCAACAATGGATATTTGAACGGACGATTTACATATTTAGATATCGTCGATGCAAAAAAAATGTGGTTTGAAACCAAAAACCAAATATTAGACGCATTAGCTGAATATCAAATTGAAATTTTGAAATTACGACATATTTCAGGCAACATTAACCAAAATTTATTAGGAGAAAATTAAAATGAAAAATTTACTATTAAAACTATCACTATTTATTCCAAACTTAATTTTTGCACACGGCGTGTCTGATGCAGATAAAGTTGAAATGGTTCAAGGCAAACTATTTGATTTTTTCTATTTAGGTGCAAAACATATGATAACTGGATATGACCACATTTTGTTTTTGATTGGTGTAATCTTCTTTTTAACAAAATTCACTGACATTGCAAAATTCATTACTGCATTTACTATTGGACATAGTGTTACTCTTGTTTTTGCTACATTTTATGAGATAAATGCAAACTATTATTTGATAGATGCCGTAATTGCATTCAGTGTAATCTACAAAGGATTTGAAAATCTTGATGGATTTAACAAATGGTTTTCGATTGAAGCACCAAATAAAACTGCAATGGTTTTATTGTTTGGACTGATCCACGGATTTGGATTGTCAACCAGACTACAACAGATAGATTTGGGACATCACGGTTTATTGTCTAAAATTATATCTTTTAATGCTGGTGTAGAAATTGGGCAAATTGGTGCGTTGGTAATTGCATTCCCTCTATTGATTTTACTTCGGAAACAAGTTTCAAATATTACTAAAATAACCAATATTGCCCTGATGTTTATTGGATCACTTTTACTCATTTTCCAGTTAAATGGATTTTTTACAACAGATATCAACCCTGAAGTGATTGAAGAAAAACAAATTGAAGTAAAAGTAGAAGAGCCAAAGGAGAGGGAAAAAGTCGATGAAAAATCTCATCAGCATTCACACGGCAATGAAACTCACAAGAACCATTCACACTAAATTTAGGAGAGATTAAAATGAAATCCACAATAATTAGCATAGTATTAACTGCATTCATCACATTTTTTATTACAAAATCGTTGGTTGTAAAACCAGATGAATGCAACACGAATCAAACACAAGAGGAACATAACGAAATATCACCAGAAACTTTACAAGAATTTGGTGTTGAATATTCGATTGTTTCTGGCGGAATATTGACACAAACTATCGAATTACCAGGTGAAATTCAAGTTGATCCAAACCGATTGGCACATATTACCCCGCGATTTGATGGTATTGTAAAAGAAGTTTACAAATTTATAGGTCAACCCGTAAAAACTGGAGATTTGTTAGCGATAATTGAGAGTAATGAGAGTTTGTCGGCTTATGAACTTCGCTCATCAATTGACGGAGTAATTATCGATATGCACTTTACTAAAGGTGAAACAGCACGAATATCTGAGAATTACTTTGAAATTGCAGACCTGTCTGAAGTGTGGGTGAATTTGAGTGTGTATCAAAAGAATTTGTCAGAAATCAACAATAATCAAACGGTGATGTTTTCGATGAACTCACAAAGCGTAGAGGGTCAAATTTCATTTATCTCTCCAACAATTGATGAACATACTAGAACTGCTATTGCACGCGTGATTTTGGAAAATACAAATGGCAATTTTCGACCGGGACAGTTTATATCAGGGAATGTGATTTTGAGCCAGTTAAAATGTGATATTGTGATTCCAAAATCAGCGATCGAAACTGTTAGTGGATTAACTGCTGTGTTTCGCGAAGATGAACACGGATTTGAACCAGTATATGTCAAAATTGGGAAACAAAATCACGATAGCGTTGAAGTATTGTCCGGATTGACTTTGGGGCAACGATATGTGTCAAAAGGTGGGTTTGTGCTAAAAACCCAAATGTCAAAATCGTCGCTCACCGAAGCAGGCTGTGCACACTAAATTTAGAAAGGAATTCCAATGAAAAAATTTACTGAATTTGTGCTATCAAATCGAATGCTGATTTCCACAATGTCATTGATGGTTATTGTTGCTGGATATATCAGTTTTAAACAATTGCCTATTGATGCATTTCCAGATGTATCTCCAAACTTGGTTCAAGTGTTTACTACAACCGAAGGACTTGCACCAGAAGAAGTTGAAAAATATATCACATATCCTGTTGAAGTTGCTATGAATGGACTTCCAAATTTGGAGAAAATTCGTTCTGTATCAAATTTTGGGTTATCGATTGTCAATATCTATTTTGAAGATGGTACGGATATTTATTTTGCACGACAATTGGTCAATGAGCGGATTCAAGAAGCACGAGAACAAATCCCTGAGGGATTCGGAGAACCAGAAATGGGTCCAATTTCAACGGGAATGGGATTGATTTTATTTTATTATTTAGATGATGAAAGTGGTCAATATTCTTTGGAAGAACTCCGCACAATACAAGATTGGGTTGTCAAATTTCATTTACAAACAGTACCAGGTGTAACAGAAGTATTGGGTATTGGTGGATATGAAAAGCAATATCAAGTAAATATTAATCCAATGGCATTATTGCAATATGATATTTCAATACAAGATGTGATTGAAAAGATTAAATCCAATAATCTTAATGTAGGTGCACAATTTATTGAGAAGAATTCAGAGGAGTTTATTGTTCGATCTGTAGGATTGGCATCTGGAACTGAAGATATCGAAAACATCATTTTGAAATCTGAATCAGGGACACCGGTTTTACTCAAACAAGTAGCCAATGTAGAAATTGGAGGTGCAATCCGGCGAGGAATTCAAACACGCGATGGGATTGGCGAAGTGATTTCAGGGATGGTGGTAAAATTATATGGAACGAATTCTTCAACGGTTATCGGTCAAGTAGAAACGAAAATGGAGGAAATTAATAATATTCTGCCAAAGGGAATTAAAATAGTACCGTATTATGAGCAAAAAACATTGGTAACTGCATGTGTGAAGACTGTTAGTAATGCACTGCTTCAAGGGATACTGCTTGTTGTTGTTGTGCTTGTCATTTTTATGGGTTCAATCCGTCCGAGTATTGTGGTTGCCTTGTCAATCCCATTTTCAGTTTTATTTGCAATGATTGGGATGAACTATTTTAACATATCCGCAAATCTGATGTCGTTTGGAGGACTTGCCATTGCAATTGGTATGTTAGTTGATGGTTCGATTGTTGTAGTGGAAAACATAGAACGAGTTTTGAAATCAACTAATGTGAGGACTTCAAAATTCAAACAAATATCCAAGGCGTTTTTGGAAGTAATTCAGCCGGTTAGTTTATCAATTATTATTATCATTGTCGTATTTCTACCTTTGTTTACTTTAGAAGGAGTTGAAGGTAAAACATTCAGACCATTAGCATATACAATTGCAATTGCGATGTTAGGTTCGTTGATTTACGCTATGATTATTGCTCCTGTTTTATCATCTTATTTATTGAAATACAAACAAAATAAAAATGTTGAAGAAAATAACTTCATTGTTCGTGCCTTAAACAGATTTTATCAGCCAGTTATTACATATTTCGTAAATAATCGTGCCTATGCGTTAAGTTTGGCTGGAATTCTGATTGCAATTGGAATGTTTATTTTCCCAAGATTAGGTTCAGAGTTTACACCCAAACTAAATGAAGGGGCAATTGTAGTTCGAGTGTCGATGGCTCCATCAATTTCGTTGAGCGAAAGTAAAAATATGACTTTAGCAATCGAAAAGAGATTGATGAAGATACAGGAAATCACATCTGTTGTTACAAGAATAGGACGAGGAGAAGTAGGTGCTCATGCAGATCCTGTAAATAGTGCAGAAATCTATGTTTTATTGGTTGATAAATCAGAATGGCGATCCGATGCCAATCAAGAGGATATTGAGAATACGATCCGTGAAACATTGGAAGATGTACCTGGAGTTCTGATTAACCTCACTCAACCAATAACAATGAATGTGGATGAATTATTGGAAGGAATCAAAGCCGAACTTGCCATTAAATTATTTGGTGATGATTTAGAACAATTGAAAGCAAAAGCCGACGAAATTGCAGATGTAATCAGAGAAATTGAGGGAGCAGATGATGTGCAAGTTGACCAAATATCAGGAACTCCACAACTACTAATGACAGTTGATAGAAAAGCGATTGCAAGATACGGAATCAATATTTCTGATGTGCAGGAAATAATTCATTCTGCAGTTGGTGGCGAAACCGTAGGAGAGATTTTTGAAGGTAATCGAAGATTCGATATTGTAGTGCGTTTCCAAGAAAATTATCGAGATAATGCAGAAGCAATATCAAACATAGTTATTCAATCTGAGGATGGTGCGTATATCCCACTTTCTGAGTTAGTGCAAATGACAGAAATTATTGGACCTCGTCAAATTACACGAGAAAACAATCAACGATTTATAACGGTTCAATGCAATGTGTCGGGTATAGATATTGGCTCGTTTGTGGAAGAGGGACAAATCAAGATTACAGAAAAAGTAAAATTACCATTTGGGTATTTTGTTTCGTGGGGTGGGCAGTTCCGATTACAACAAGAAGCAAACAAACGACTTGCTATCGTGGTTCCGATTACATTAATTATAATATTTCTACTATTATTCAGTAGTTTTAATTCGTTGAGCAATTCACTATTGATTTTGTTGAATATCCCGTTAGCATTGGTCGGTGGTATTGTAGCATTATGGTTGACTGGTCAAAATTTATCAGTACCATCTTCAGTTGGATTTATTGCATTATTTGGAATTGCATTAGAAAATGGAATGGTGTTATTGTCAGTGATGAATCAGTTAGTGAAAGCTGGGACATCTCTAAAGGATGCATCAATTTTGGGTGCAAAACTTCGAGTTCGTCCCGTGTTAATGACAGCACTAACAACAGCATTGGGCTTATTACCCTTGTTATTTGCTACTGGAACCGGTAGTGAAGTCCAAAGACCACTTGCCACAGTGGTTGTGGGTGGTTTGGTAACATCAACCATTTTGACTCTACTCGTCATTCCGGCATTGTATGAGTGGTTTAGTAAAAGAAAAATAGGTTTTTAAGCAGGACACTACATTTTATTGGTTAAAAGTTGCTTGTTTTAGAATAACTGTATTAATGAACTAACGGCATTTTAGATAATGAAAAGGTTAATATTTGTCTGTATGTACATTTGTTCTCTTTGTCATTTGCCGAACTATCACAATTTACTGTGGGTTTGATAACAACAACCATTTTGATAGGATTAGAAGAAATGCTTAAATTCCTGAGTGGAGATTTTAGAAAAATATAAAGATTTGCTAATCCAAAAAAGATACAGTTCAAATACAATAAAAACATATTGTAATTATTTCAAAGATTTCGTTGTCTTTTTTGAAAATAAAAATTTAGATGGTGTAACGACAGATCAAATAAACTCTTATATTTTAGAATTGATAAAACTAAAAGATGTTTCAATCAGTCAACACAATCAACGAATTAATGCTATCAAATTTTATTATGAAAAAGTGCTTGGCAGAGAAAAACAATATTATAACATTTATCGACCACGAAAAGAGCATAAACTACCAGATGTTATAAGCAAAGAAAGTATTTCTAAAATTAAGAATCCAATAGATGATTTATTGGAAGTCTAATAACATGGTAAACATATACTTCGGAATTGGGTGTATATGTTCACCTTTTAATATTGACAAATGCGATGTATGTGTAATACATATACACAGTCGTTACCCACCGCTGAAAAAAAAGAAAATAATTGCATTTAATTGAAAGATTATTTATACTTTTGGCAGATACTGTATAAACAAAGATTGTCTAAATGAAAGCATTGAAAGACATAATAAGAGAAGCAAGATTACAACAAGGAATTGTGTTAAGAGAAGTAGCATCTGCAACTGAAATTGACCAAACGATTATAAATAAGTTTGAACTTGGTGAACGAAAACCATCAAGGGAACAAGTTGAAAAACTGGCTGACTTTTACAAATTAGACAAAGACGAATTAATAATTGCTTGGAAAAGTGATTTGGTTTACAACGACTTAAAAGATGAGAAGTTGGCAAGTCAAATATTAAAAATAGCAGAACAGAAAATTGAATATTCTAAAAAGGGTAAATAAGATATGGCAACAAATACAAAGAAGGATAAGTTTTACAGTGTTTTAAAAAACATTTTTATCGGCGCTAAAATTGAAGGCAATTCGGGTTATGTAAACCTGATGCGAATAAAGAATAAATATTATCAGGATTTTAAAGGACAACTGGCAACGGACATTGACAAAAAATTGGATGAAGTAGGCAGAAACTTTGAAGAAGAACTTTATAATAAACTATATACATTCTTTAAAAAATATTTCTCTGAAAGCGGTTCAATTTATTTTTCTTATACACCATTACAAGAAAAAGTTTACGAAAGAATTTACCGAGATGATAAAGATGTAATGCTCTTTTGGAAAACCAATATGCTTTATTATGTAAAAACCGAAAGGCTTTACCAAAATATGGACTTCCAAGATGAAGATAACCAGATTTGGTATCATTTTGATGTTTTAGAATTAGAGCATAAAAAAAACAACGAAAAGAAAGAACTGATTTTTGAATATGACAAATCTCATTTTGAAGACAATAAACGGGAAATATTCTTTAAAGTAAAATACTCAAAAAACGGAAGTAAAACAAAGATTGACGATATACTTAAAAAAGTAAAACGCTCTGTACGTGCTTTATCTTCATACAAAGAAGCAGAATTAAAAAGAGCATTGGGAATTTTCCTTAAGCAAAGCGAAGTTGATTATTTTATTAATAAAAATGCCCAAGAATTTTTACAGGAACAATTTAGCCTTTGGGTAAAAACATACATTTTTGATGATGACACTGTTTTTGAAGAAGCAAGACTAAAACAACTAAAAGCACTACGTGATATTGCATATAACATTATTGATTTAGTAAGCCAGTTTGAAGATGAATTAGTGAAAATATGGAACAAACCAAAATTCGCCCATTCATCAAATTATGTAATTACTCTTGATAAAATTGCTGAAAAAGATTTTGTTTTACTTGAAAAATTACTAAAACACAAAGCCATTGCCGACCAAGTAAAAGAATGGCAGAAATTAGGAATGTGCAAGGACAAATTTAATGTTGCTGATATTTTTAAAAAAGAAGAAAAAGAGAAGGAATTATTTGAAAAAGGAAACCAAAGTAAACTAAACCAAAAATTGCAATTTTTACCATTAGACACAAAATACTTCAAAGACCTTGAATTTGATATACTTGCTCTTTTTAATGATTTGGATAATCAATTAGATGGTTGGTTAATACATTCAGAAAATTATCAGGCGTTGAATACTATTAAACATAAGTATTATAATCAAGTGCAGACAATATTTATTGACCCACCTTTTAATTTAGATAAAAATGCTGATTTTAGTTATTTGGTAAATTACAAAGACAGTACTTGGCTAAGTTTATTAGAAAATAGATTACCCATAAGTAAACATATTTTAAAAAACAATGGTAATTTTTTTGGAAGATGTGATGAAAATGGTAATAACTATTTCAAAAGTGCATTAAATAAAGTTTTTGGTGCATCAAATTACAGAAATGAAATAAAAATTAATCGTTTCCAAAAAAGTTCAAAAGGTTTAACTAATACTACTGAGAGTTTATTTCTTTTTGCTAATTCTGAAAATTCAGAAATATCGCCAATTACTAAACAACGTCAGTGTATTTATTGCAAAAGTGAGGTTGAGAGTAAGTGGCAATGGTCTCATTCTGCTGGGGCAAGTGATATAGCAAAAGAATTTTTAATTGATGAGAAATGGACATTATTACATCCACCAAAAGGAAGACATTGGACAAATAGTCAAGAAAAAATAATTGAATTGACTAAACAGGGGCAAATGAGAATAAATAATACCATTTCATATACAGATTGTAATGGTGAAAAATTTAATTTTTGTCCTGAAAGATTACAAGACCCAGATGTTTATATAGATGATAATTGGACTGATATACCCGGTTATGAATTTGGAGTATATACATTTCAGAATTTTTCAACTCAAAATTCAGAAGTATTATTAAAAAGAGTTATTCAGTTATCAACAGGCGAAGGAGATTTGTGTTTGGATTATTTTGCTGGTAGTGCAACAACACAAGCAGTTTCTCATAAACTAAAAAGGAGGTGGATTGGAGTAGAAATGGGTGACCATTTTTATAATATAGATGTACCAAGAATGAAAATGGTTATTGGTGGAGATAAAAAATATATATCAAAAGATGAAGATGTTAATTGGAAAGGTGGTGGTTTTTTCAAATACTACGAATTAGAGCAATACGAAGAAGCCTTACGCAGTGCTAAATATGAAGACAAAGGAGCATTGCCCAAAGATATTTATCATCAATACTTATTTTTCAAAGATTTAAAATTGGCTGATGAAGTTATAAAACTTGATGATGAAAGTAAAAGCATAAAAGTTGACCTTACAAAACTTCACGACAAAATAGATATACCCGAAACATTGAGTTTTTTAACAGGAAAATTCATTAAGCAAATTTTAAAAGATAAAGTTGTTTTTACAGACGGTAGCGAGATTGAATACGCAAATATTGATTATAAAATTGTAAAACCTTTAATTTGGTGGTAATATGGAAAAACAAGAGGCAATTAAATTGTTTGAGCAAAAGCAAGTCCGTACTCACTGGGATGAAGAAAACGAAAAATGGTATTTCTCAATAGTTGATGTAGTAGGAATATTAACCAAAAGCATTAATCCCAATAATTATTGGAAAGTACTAAAAAGCAGATTAAAAAAAGAGGGTAGCCAGTTAGTTACAAATTGTAACCAACTGAAAATGCAATCTTCTGACGGTAAATTTTACAAAACAGATGTTGCAGATACAGAGCAGTTGTTACGCCTTATTCAGTCAATTCCTTCGCCCAAAGCAGAACCGTTTAAACTTTGGCTGGCGAAAGTAGGTAATGAAAGAATTGAGGAAACCGAAGACCCCGAGCTTGCTTTTGAACGTGCAATGGAAACATATCTTAAAAAAGGGTATAGCAAAGAATGGATTAATCAACGGCTGAAAAGCATTGAAGTTAGGAAAGAACTAACAGATGAATGGGATATAAGAGGGGTAAAAAAAGGTTTGGAATACGCAATACTTACCAATGAAATTACAGAAGCATGGAGTGGGTTTGATGTTAAGAATTACAAAAATTTTAAGAACTTAAAAAAAGAAAATCTACGTGATAATATGTCTAATCTCGAACTGGTTTTAAATATGCTAGCCGAAGCCACAACTACAGAAATTTCAAAAGAAAAAAAGCCTGAAACTTTTGAGCAAAATAGAATTATTGCCAATCAAGGTGGAACAATTGCAGGAAATACCAGAAAAGAAATAGAAGAAAAAACAGGCAAAAAAGTAATAATATCGGCAAATGCAAAAAAACTTCTAAAAGAAAAAAACAAAGATGAACAGTAGCATTTTATATCATATAGCGAAAAATATAGATTTTGAAGCTTTACCTGTTCTTTGGAAAGATATTGATTTTAATAAATTTTCAGAACACAAATCGCTTTATCCGTATCAAAGAGAAGCATTACAAAATGCAACAAAAATTATTTATAAGTTTTACGATAATTTCATAGATAATGAAACAGCAAAAAAACAATTTCTAAAACTTAATGAACAAAACGGTTTAAATAAGGATTTACAAACACGGTTCTTTACATATTCAGATACAGAAAGTACAGCCTATAATATTCTGTCAGAATATTTTGAAGAAGAAGATTATAAACTTTCTGCTTGGAATTTCATTAACAGAATGAGTTTTTGGATGGCAACAGGTAGCGGAAAAAGTGTTGTTCTAATCAAACTTATTGAGTTGTTACAAAACTTAATGAGTAATGAAGTACTACCCGATAACCGTATTTTGTTTTTAACACACAGACCTGATTTAATTGAGCAGTTGCAAGAGCATATTGTTGAATTTAACGAATATGCCAAAAAAGAAAAAGGCATTGAATTTATTGTTAGGGATTTGCGAGAATTTCCTGAACAAGAAATGAATGGTAATTTGTTTAAAGACACACAAATCAACATCTATTTTTATCGTTCCGATTTAATTTCTGATATTCAGAAAGAAAATATCATTGATTTTAATAACTATGATAACAATGGTAAGTGGTTTGTAATACTTGACGAAGCACACAAAGGAGACAGTGAAGAAAGTAAGCGAAAACAGTATTACAATATTTTATCAAGAAGTGGTTTTTTATTCAATTTTTCAGCAACCTTCACTGACGAGATAGACATACTTTCAACGGTTTACAATCTCAACCTAGCCGAGTACATAAAACAAGGTTACGGAAAACACTTATACTTATTCCAAGAACAATTCAAGAATTTCAAAACAACAGAAGACAATAAAGATTTTGAAGAAGAAGAAAAGCAGAAAATTGTTTTAATGTCTTTAATTATGCTTGCCTTTGT
>JACKQG010006589.1_pt1 | contig 12144 bp, 9 predicted proteins | sample 8237621 | NCBI WGS metagenome assembly JACKQG01 (sample SAMN15677084, study PRJNA649215) | marine metagenome | biome: marine; feature: Black Sea; material: saline water; isolation source: suspended particulate matter (SPM) from the Black Sea western gyre | collected 2013-06-09/2013-06-10 | depth...
CGAGTTTCCTCATCATAATGATGCTAAAGTAAAAATCCTTACCTAGAGGACCAGGTTTTTCAGAACTAAAAAAATTTCCCTTGACATGTGCATTTGTGTGCATTAATGTACAAGTATGGAATTACAATTGACACCCAAACAAATTAAAATCGCAGAAGAACTGGTGGAAGTCTTTGATTCAAAGTTTTTCAAAACCTTGAGCGAACCGGTTCGAGTTCAGCTTTTAAAGTTCATTATGCTGAACGGACGTGTTGACATCGGAACGATTGCCGAAAATATGCCCCAGGACCGGTCGGTTATTTCCAGGCACCTAACTCTCATGCACGAGGTCGGGATTTTGCAATGCGAAAAAGAAAGCCGCCACATGTTTTACGAAATTAATGCCCAGGCATTTCTCGACAAGCTGGTAAATATTACGGAAAAAATAAGAACATGTGTGGCCGAATGCTGCCCTTCATGCATACTGTGAATGCATCCGGGCTTTTTTTTGAGCAAATATATGCATATGGGCGCATGCACACACGGTAAATTAAATTCCAAATAACAAATTTCAAATATCAAACAAAGAACAATGACCGAAATGGAGAAATTACAAATATCAAATTACAAATTACAAACAAATCACAATGACCGAAATTCAAAATAGCAAACTTTGGAATTTCCTTGAGATTTGGTGCTTGTAGTTTGGTATTTCCTTGGAATTTGGTGCTTGTAGTTTGGAGCTTGTTTGTTTTTTGGTGCTTGGAATTTGTGATTTTAGACACAAAACTCCAAGGCAGAGCCGGAGAACTCTGACTTGGCCCAGAGGACCAGGTTTTTCAGGACTAAATAAACAAAAAAGGAGAGATAAAAATGAAGACCAACGACAAAGAAAAAATCCGGCAGGCGGTTCGCGAGAGTTATGGTAAGGTAGCCTGTGCCGGCGCAGTCACTCTACAACCAAACCAGCCGGCAGCCTGCTGCAGCCCGGCAGACATTTCCGCCGAAACCGGCCCGGCCGCACCCTGCGGTTGCGGGGAACTGGACTTAACGCCGGAGCAAATGTCCGCGGCCATGGGTTATACCAAAGAAAATTTGGCCGGCGTCCCGGAAGGTGCCAACCTGGGGCTTGGTTGCGGCAACCCGGTGGTTCTGGCTTCCCTTAAACCCGGTGAAACAGTGGTCGACCTGGGGAGCGGCGGTGGTTTTGACTGCTTTCTGGCGTCCGAGAAGGTGGGTGCCACCGGAAAGATCATCGGTGTGGACATGACGCCGGAAATGATCACTAAAGCCAGAAACAACGCTGAAAAAATGGGGACAGATACTGTTGAGTTCAGATTGGGAGAAATCGAACATCTGCCCGTTGCCGATAACAGCGCTGATGTGATCATGTCCAACTGTGTAATTAACCTTTCACCTGATAAACAGCAAGTATACAGTGATGCCTTTCGGGTGCTCAAGCCTGGTGGACGCTTGGCCATATCGGATGTTGTAGCTACAGCCCCGCTTCCCGAAGAAATGCAGAAAAACCTGGCGCTTGTATCCGCCTGCGTCGGCGGAGCTGCTACAATTGACAATACCAAAGAAATGCTTAAAAACGCCGGTTTTGAAAACATCAAAATCGAACCCAAGGATGAAAGCAGGGACCTTATTAGCATGTGGGCCCCGGGACATAATGCCGGGGACTTTATTGTTTCGGCTTATATTGAGGCCCAAAAGCCTTTTCCTGATATCTCATGAAAAATTTCATGGCTATTTATTAGGAAAAATTCAGATATAAAATTATTGCAATATTGTGTATCCTTTTTTAAAAGACTTCGTCTTAAATAAATGGTAACCGTTCAGAGGTTGATCCATCCATGGTATTAACCCAATAAAGCAATGGTTAAAAAAAAGCGCAGCGCTTAACCCTGAACGGGGAACTCCTTGGCGCGACGTAGCTTCAGCGTAGGCGGCTGAACCTGTGAACGTTTACAATAATTGATAGGGGCAAATAGAGATGGACAAACTTGAGAAAATGTTCGGATCGATGGTGATTAAGCAGCGCTGGTGGATCATTGTCGCTACTGTCCTGATTGTAGCGGCTGCCGGCGGCGGGATGCAGCATTTGAAGTTCAACAACGATACGCGCGTCTTTTTCAGCAAAGAAAACCCTCAACTGCAGGCCCTGGAAGCCCTTGAGAATACTTACAATAAAACCAACAATGTACTTTTCGCCATTGCTCCGAAAAACGGGGATGTTTTCACACGCGAAACCCTGGCAGCGGTGGAGGAGTTGACCGAGCTTTTATGGCAAATGCCTTATTCCAGCCGGGTGAATTCTATCACTAATTTTCAGCATACCCGGGCCCAAGAAGACGACCTGATCGTCGAAGATCTGGTACAGGGCGCCGGCAATCTGTCGGATGATGATCTGCTGCGAATTAAACGCATCGCTCTTTCCGAACCTCTGTTAATGAACAGACTACTCTCGCCTGCCGGGCATGTTACCGGTGTTAGCGTCATCATTCTCGCGCCTGGCAAATCTTTGAATGAAACACCGAAGGTAGCCGCGTTTGCCCGCAAAATAGCAGACGATTTCCGCAAGAAGCATCCCGGCATCAAGTTGTACCTTACCGGCGGGGTCATGATGGACAATGCTTTCGGCGAGGCCGGCCTCAAAGACATGACCACCCTGGTTCCGTTGATGTTGCTTACCCTGGTCGTCATCGTCGGGCTTTCCCTGCGTTCTTTTGCCGGAACTTTTGCTACGCTCATCATTATTCTGATTTCTATGGTTACCGGAATGGGGATGGCCGGTTGGTTGCGCATTATGATAACCGCTGCATCTTCCAGCGCTCCCACAATTATCCTCACCCTGGCCGTAGCCGACAGCGTACATGTCCTGGCAACGATATTCCAGCAGATACATCAGGGCAATTCGAAATATGAGGCCATCGCGGAATCTGTACGGATCAACCTCCAACCGATATTTTTAACCAGCATCACTACCGTCATCGGCTTTCTGACCATGAATTTTTCCGATGCCCCCCCTTTCCGCGACCTGGGAAACATCGTGGCTATGGGGGTTTCGGCGGCTTTTGTATACTCGGTTTTATTCCTGCCGGCCTTGATGGCTGTTATTCCAGTGCGGGTAAAACCAAAGCCGGACGAGGCTGTTTGTGCCGGTTGCGACCGGTTGGCGAGTTTCGTGATCAACCGGCGTAAAGTCGTATTCTGGGGGTCACTGGTTGTCATTGTAGCACTGACCGCCGGGATGCTGCGAATTGAACTCAACGACAACTGGATCAAATACTTTGATAAAAGTTACGACATCCGCCGGGCCTCCGATTTTACCGAGGAAAACCTGACAGGGTTTCATATCATCGAATATTCTTTGGAATCCGGCGAGACCGGCGGCATCAACAACCCCGATTTTCTGACAACAGTGGCTAAGTTTGCCGGCTGGTATCGACAGCAGTCTAAAGTTGTCAACGTAAATACGATCACCGACACCATGAAGCGTCTTAACAAAAACATGCATGCGGATGATGAATCCTATTATCGGATCCCTGAAGAGCGTAATCTGGCTGCTCAGTATTTGCTTTTGTATGAGATGTCGCTCCCCTTTGGCCTTGATCTAAACAACCAGATCAACGTCGACAAATCGGCGACCCGCATGATTGTAACCTTAAAAGATACAAGCACTACAGAGCTGCGTGCAACGGACGAAAATGCGCGTGCCTGGCTGCAGGCCAACGCACCGCAAAGCATGTTTACCTATGGCTCCGGCCTGTCGGTTATCTGGGCCCATTTGTCCCAACGCAATATTAACAGCATGCTGGGAGCATCCTTTGTAGCCCTGGTGTTGATTTCAGCCATTCTGACATTAGCTCTGCGCAGTCTTAAGTTAGGCCTTGTCAGCCTGATCCCCAACCTGACGCCGGCCTTGATGGCCTATGGGATATGGGGCCTGACGGTGGGACAGGTCGGGCTGGGCCTTTCGGTCATTGCAGCCATGACCCTCGGCATTGTTGTAGACGATACCGTTCATTTTATGAGCAAGTATATTCGCGCCCGGCGCGAACACAATCTGAATCCGGCCGGGGCTGTCCGCTATGCTTTTAATACCGTGGGCACGGCCATGTGGATTACAACCCTGGCCCTGGTGGCCGGTTTTATGGTTCTCGCCCTTTCCGGCTATAACATGAATGCAGACATGGGACTGCTGTCGGCTCTAACCATTTCACTGGCATTAATTTTGGACTTTCTGTTCCTGCCCACCTTACTTATGAAAGTTGAGGGAAAAAAATATGAACTACTCGATAAAAAGGCTAACGCGACAACTATTGACCGGCATGATTCTGTTTTCGCTCCTGTTTCCGTTGGCAGCAGCAGCCGCGACTCCTGAAGAAAAAGGTCTTGCCATCGCCCTGGAAGCAGACCTGCGCGATGAAGGTTTTAAAGACTTTACCGCCGATCTGCTCATGATCCTTAAAAATAAGCACGGCCAGAAGAGCGTTCGCAATATTCGCGTCCGCACCCTGGAAGTAGCAGGCGACGGCGATAAAAGCCTGACTATTTTTGACAATCCCAAAGACGTTAAAGGCACGGCTTTTCTGACCTTCAGCCACAAGCAGGGCGACGATGATCAGTGGCTCTATCTGCCGGCATTAAAACGGGTCAAAAGGATCAGCTCCCGCAACAAGTCGGGCTCCTTCATGGGCAGCGAGTTCGCCTATGAGGACATCTCCAGCCAGGAAGTGGAGAAATACACCTACAAATGGATCCGCGATGATGTTTACGACGGCCGGGAATGTTTCGTGGTGGAACGTTACCCGGTAGACAAAAAAAATTCGGGCTACACCCGGCAGGTGTCCTGGATCGACAAGAGTGAATACCGCCTGTGGAAAGTCGAGTATTACGACCGCAAGAACTCGCTTTTAAAGACCCTAACCATAAAAGCGTACCAGCAGTATCTGGACAAATACTGGCGGGCGGACCAGATGTACATGGTCAACCATCAAAACGGCAAAAGTACGGACCTGGTCTGGTCCAACTACAAGTTTCAGGTCGGACTCAAGGCTAGGGACTTCAATAAGAACAGTCTCAAGCGTGCAAGATAATAAAATCGCTTCGCGATTTTATGAAACGCGGCTGCGCCGCTATATTGGGCTAAAGGTTTATCCGCCTCCGGCGGGCTACAATTCCTGAATTATCAAGTTGCAAGTGAGCTAAGGTTGTAAAACTCTGCATATGTGTCTACGGAATTCGAATCGAACAATACTTATATCTCTAACGGCATTAACCTTGTCTCTATTTTTTGTGTTTGTGTCTGAAACTCCGGCCAACGAAGTTTCGGGCTATGTGGCGGTCCAGGGCCGGTTTTTCCCGCACCCTCCCTTAGACCCCGAGCAAGAGAGCAAGGACGGATCGATTGCCGCCCAGCCGGAGTATTACCACGAATGGGAAAACGGCTCCAGCTTCACCTTTGTACCTTTTGCAAGGCTTGACAGTGCCGATTCGGAGCGTACTCATTTCGACATTCGCGAGCTGAACTATCTGCACCTGGCCGATGCGTGGGAGCTGCGCGTGGGCATCGGCAAAGTATTCTGGGGGACAACGGAGTTCGTCCACCTGGTGGACATCATCAACCAGACCGATGGGGTGGAGTCGACTGACGGCGAGGAAAAGCTGGGACAGCCCATGGTCCATCTTTCCATTCCCAGAGATTGGGGGGTTTTGGACCTGTTCGTACTGCCTTATTTCCGGGAGAGAACTTTTCCGGGCCGCAACGGCCGCCCGCGCCTTGCAACGGTGGTGGATACCGACAACGCCAGGTATGAAAGCAGTGACGAAGAGCATCATACAGATCTCGCTGCAAGGTACAGCCATACCATAGGCGACTGGGATTTCGGCATCTATCATTTTAACGGCACCGGACGCGAGCCCACCCTGATTCCGGGCCTCGACAGTTCCGGCCAACCGGTTCTTATCCCTTTTTATGAACAGATCAATCAGACCGGCCTGGACCTGCAGCTGGTGGCGGGCCAGTGGCTGTGGAAGCTGGAAGCGATTTACCGCACCGGCCGGAGCGAGAATTTTTTTGCCGGCACCGGAGGCTTTGAGTACACACTCGTGGGAATCGCTGAAACCAGTCTGGATTTAGGCCTGCTGGTAGAAGGAGCATACGATGAACGCGGCAGCAGGGCCACTACCTATTTTGAAAACGACGTTATGTTCGGCCTGCGCCTGACCTTAAACGACGCTGCCAGCTCAGAGCTTCTGGCAGGATTCAGCCGGGACTTAGAAGGCTCTTCCAGTGCTCTAAGCCTTGAAGCCAGCCGTCGTTTCGGCGACAACTGGCTGCTTTCCATAGAAGCCCGGACCTTTTTGGGCCTGCCTGAAGACGATCTTTTCTACAGCCTGAGAGACGACGGTTTTATTCAACTGGAGTTAGCCTATTATTTTTAACCTTAAAAAGGAGGGAGGGTCTTTTGTTTGCAGCTGAAGAAATACTCGATATGGCCATCCGCATAGAAAAAAACGGGGAAGCCGCTTACCGTAACGCCATCGAAAATATATCAAACCCGGCACTTATTTCCTTGCTGGAATGGATGGCGGACGAAGAAGTCAAGCATGCCAAATGGTTTTTGGAATTGAAAGAGGAGGTTGCAACACCTGCAAAGAGCCCGTTTGTGCAAGAAGTGGGGCGGGAATTTATCAACGGCGTACTGGGTGAGCAGAGTTTTTCCTTAAAAGATGTCGATTTTTCTCAAATTGACCGCATCAACGATCTGATTGACATTTTCATTGAATTTGAAGAAGACGGAATTCTTTTTTACGAGATGCTGCAACCGTTTATTCAACACAAAGACAAGCTCGCACAGCTGGACGAAATTATTGCCGAAGAGAAACGCCATATCGAACAACTCCGGAAATTTAAGGAAAGCGAGACGCCGTAAAAAACCAGCAAATCAACCTCTACTTTGCGTTGAAATAAATTATATAAGGATATCACTCCAACTTCTTCACTCAATCGCTTGAAACTTCTTCATGAATTTCCTGTCGATATAATCCTTTATGATAAATGCGAGTCTTCCGCCGAATGTAAGCCACTTTTTCCGCAAAACCCCTTTTCCACCGCCCATATTAAATATTAACAGATAGTCGCCACCCGGGCTAAATACCTGAAGCGGTTCTCCCTCCAACGCGGACATCAAGTTGTTGTATAAAACTGGATTTTGACGAACGGCATATACTCCCACCTTATCAAGGGGTTGGTCCTTAAAATAAATGCAATCGCCGCCGCCAAACATTTCCGGATAGGCGGTGCTCTGTAGATGGGAATTGACCAGCATACCTCCATCCGGTCCCGTAGGGATGCCGGATCTTTCAAATATGGCATTCGGCCTTACGCCCATGGCTATAAATATAAAATCCAGATCGTATCGCTCTCCGGACTCCAGGATGATGCCATCGGGTTCAATGGTTTGAATGTAGCCGTTTGTATGGATTTCTACACCCCTACTTTTAAGGGATTTTTCAACCCGAGTTCTTACCCCCTCCGGGAAACTTACCATTAGACCACTGCCGGCAAAGATTTTTACACGGGGTTGATTTTCTCCATGCTCGGATGTCAGCTGCCAGATGTTTCCAGCAATCTCCGCGGAAGAAGGTCCGCCACCTAGAATCCCGATAGTGATGGGTTTTTGTGAAGCCAGTTCCTTGATTCTGGCTTGAGCTTCCATGAGTCTTTCAATGGGTTTGACCGAGTAAATATTCTCGGTATCTTCCGAAAGGTTCAACCGCGGCACGTAGCTGCCCGCATTGAAGGAAACCACATCATAGGAAACGGTTTCCCCGGATTCCAATTCAATTTGTTTTTCATCGGGTCTGACACGAACAGCTTTCCCCAGCACAAAAACACCACCCTGTTTTTCTACCACATGTTTAGTGGCAAACCGGATATCGGGTGGAGAATAGGTCCCTCCCAGCATACCGGGTCCCATTCCGGAATAATAATGGTGCTCGGAGGGACCGATGACCGTCACGCGGTGGCCTCTTCCCACAAAAGCATTAATATTGGCAAGGGTCACCATATGGGCATGACCACCGCCGACAAGCACCAGATGTTTTGCCATGGTTTAATCCTTTTTATCTTACAGCTGAGAGCTTTGCCATTACTGCTTTACTTTACAAACTGTCCATCAATTTCGCCAGTTGCTCCAAATGTGCCCGCTCTTCCTCTGCGATTTTTTTCAGCGCCCTTTGACTTCGTTCATCTTTGGCGCGATTCGCAGCCCGGGTATAGAGATCCAGCGCTTGGGCTTCGATGGACATGGCAAGACCGATAATATCCGACGAAGCATTCCAATCCGGTTTGTATAACCCGATATACTCGTCAGTGGTAAGTCCCCCTTCCACGGCCTTTTCCACCCGTGCCGATTCAAAAGTGTCCCGGTTAATTTCTTTGCCGGTGATCTGAATGTATTCTTCTAATATGCGGTTTTGATGGAGCACTTCGATATCGGATAGCTTCCGAAATAGGGATTTAACCTCATCGACTGCCACTTTATCGATCATGGTAAGATAAAAGTCACGCAAACCAGCCTCAAGAGAATAGGCATTGATAAGTGTCTCTTCAACGGATTCGTAGCCCGTAAGAAGATCCAGTCCCTGTTCTTCCGATCCGAAAGCCACGGGATCATCCCAAGCCTTAATACCACCGGACATATTGATGACCTGATCGAATCCTTTACCGGCAAGCATTTGCGAAGCCACCCGGCTTCGTCCGCCGATAGCTCAGTAGGTCAACACCGGTTTGCTCTGATCAATTTCGTCCAATCTTTTATCAAGCTCACCAATGGGAATCAATTTTGCACCGGGGATATGATTCTTTTCGTACTCACTGGGTTGACGAACATCCAAAAGGGTAAATTCATCCTGGGCTTTTCCGGTCATAAATTCTTTGGCGGCTTCAGAATTCATGGATTGAACAGGGGTAAAAAACTGTTTCCAACGCATCACGCACTCCTTGTCTATTTATGTCGATCTTTGAAAAAAATGCAGTCTAAAAGGAATCGGTTTCCTGAACTCGTGCCATATCTCATAGGTATAGTCAACAATCACATTCGCTCTAAATCTAAATAAGTTGAAAAAGAGACGTTTTGGGTTAATCAAAAACGCAAAATTTGCGTTGAAATAAATTATATGATATCAGAAAGATAACGGCAATTAGTTTATACTCATTGATATTTACCGGGGATGGCAAGACATCGTGAACTTAAAACCGGCCTGGATCAGAATAAAATTATACAATATATTGTGTGAGGGAGATGATTACAGTTTTCCAATAATGTTCCATCGACAATGCAACTATGTTAATCATAACAACACTCTGAAACCATTAAGATCTTTTACCATTTAATCATCATCCATTTTCACTTGTATAGCCCAACAACTGTATCTGATGAAGACTGACAAAAAAATGCCCTAAATGCGGTAAAATGACAGGACAAGAGATTCCACGAAGATGGTGGATGTATTTAATCCCTTGGATTAAAAATTATTACTGTCTGGAGTGCTATCACGAGTTTGCAATAATATTTGGTAATATAACAATTTGAATCGCGTCCGTTTCGAGGCGCATAATTTTACAACCGTCTCGTAAACCAAACGCTGTTTGAATGCAAATAATCATTATAATGTTCAGCAGTTTAGGCCATCTGCCCAGCTTACCGCTTCCATATAATGATGAGGGAGCTTCTTTTCATCACTACTTAACCTGGCGGCTGTTTTTGAGACCAGCTTCCATTCGCCTTTCTCATAATATTCGGCAAGCTTGAGATAATTCCCCAATTTTCCTTTTCCATGGATGAGGGCGCTCTTGATATTATTCGAAAGCGGAAGTTTTTCCAAAAGACTCTCCATTGAATCATCCATCATAGCGTCAATGAGTGAAAAAAGGCCCATAGTAAAGAGTTCGGAGGCGTCTACTTGGGAATCACTTGCATCTCCTATGAGCTCACAGAATTTGGCCCGGATGATGGAGACCTTGATAAGCTCATCGGGCTTACCAGAGACCAATCCCGCCATAGCGATAAGAGATAAAAAGCGCCTTATCCCTGTCTCTCCGATCATGATGATTGCCTGTTTGATGGAAGAGACCTCATTGATTCTTCTGAAATAGGCTGAATTGATCATGCGTAACAACTTATAAGATACTGATAAATCTTGGATTATATGCTTTTCCAGTTTGTCGAAGTGAACATCCTTGCGGTTGGCCTCGGCCATGATCTCAAGGAGTTGTATCTGATGTGTGGATAATTCTTTCCCTTTTAGTATTTCCGGTTTACTGAAAAAATAACCCTGAAAATAGCTGAATCCCATCTCAAGGGCGCTTTTGAACTCCTCATAGGTTTCTACCTTTTCTGCCAATAGGGTGACGCCGTTTCTTGGCAACTTTTTGACGAGTTCGTCAATATCCGCCAAGGGAGTTACCCTTAAATCGATCTTTATGATATCTGCAAGGGCAATCAAGGGTACTCGCTCTTGTGCATAGATAAAATCATCCAAAGCGATGGCGTATCCAGCTTTTGCGATCTCCCTGCATGCTTCAACCACGTCTTCCCGGGGCTTTACATCTTCGAGGATCTCAACAACGATCCTGTCATGGGGAAACATTAGAGGGACTCGCTGGAGTAACAGGTCCTGAGTAAAATTAATGAAGGCCTTTTTGGGGCCTGTAATCGTTTCAATTCCAATCGAGAAAAAGCTATTAGAGAGGAGCTTTGAAGTGGCTATATTCCCGTCTATCTCCGGGAAAAAGTTGGACATACTCGTCCTGAAAAGAAGTTCATAACCATAGATTTTTTTACTTTTATTGAAAATCGGTTGCCTGGCTACATAAATTTCCACATCTAATCCTTTATCTGTTTTATGCTAAAGGTCGGAAGGCGATTTAATTACAAAGGACATGCAAAAAACATGCCTGAAAATTGCACTGCAATCGTGTCCACTGGAACAGAGCGTATTCTTTTCGTTCTCGACTTAGATAACGGCTATGACCTCCAACTATCTTGAATTATGTGATATCAAACTCGCATCGCCGCTGATTACCCCAAAGGTAGAAAGTCTGGACCAAGTTGGAAAATCCCATATCTTGTACCCCAGCCTCTTGAGGCCAACTTGAAGGTTCCTTCACCGTCACAATGCCAATCCTAAAAATATATTGATTTTGTTACCGAATCTTGTATAAGCTTTATTAATTCCCAGGAAAAAATTCAGTCAAGGAATCTTCACTTGCATTTTCAATAATGCTGAAGCTATTTTTTCAGATAGCCGATGAGAAATATATCTACTGATTTTGTTTATTCAAAAGTTTTTGAATAGGATAATAAGAATATGCGAGGGACATCCATATCGGTAATAATAGTTTTTTTAGTTGCAAGCTTTTTGGTCGGTTGTGCAACTACTCCTTTAATAGAGGCAGTTCGCAACGATAATGTAAATTCTGTAAATGCTCTTATTGAAAAGGGCGTAAATGTAAATGAAGAAAGTTTTGGTGACGCTCGAGGACCTTTGGATTGGGCCGTGGAGGCAGGACATTTTGATATTGTTCGCCTTCTTGTTGAAAACGGCGCAAAAACTCAATATCACGGTTCTGCTCTGCATTGTGCAGCCCAATTTGGCCATACAGATTTAGTGCGTTTCCTAATAAAGAACGGCGCAAATGTGAATGCTCAAGATAGTCAAGGACATACTTCCCTGCATTTAGCAATCTGGAAAGGTCATGTCGAAATCGTACAGATGCTACTCAACAATGGAGCCTCCACAAGCATTAAAAGTATAAGTGGCTATACACCTATGTATTATGCTCAAAAATATGGTAACACATATATCGAACGTATGTTAAAGAAAGCTGAAGAAGAGTATTATTTGACTATAGAGAGGTCTGGTTCTTCTGTTACTAAAGAGGTTCCAATTGCTGGACCGGCTGAGCAGTCGCCCGCAGTTTCGGATTATGTGCCTGCCACATCCATCGACTTCGGCTCCTACCATGCCCTTGTAGTAGGCAATAACGACTATCGATACTTGCCCAAGCTTAGCACAGCGATAAATGATGCCCAAGCCATAGCCTCTCTTCTTCAATATAAATATGGGTTCAAGGTTAAGCTCCTTATG
>JACKQG010006590.1_pt1 | contig 12142 bp, 8 predicted proteins | sample 8237621 | NCBI WGS metagenome assembly JACKQG01 (sample SAMN15677084, study PRJNA649215) | marine metagenome | biome: marine; feature: Black Sea; material: saline water; isolation source: suspended particulate matter (SPM) from the Black Sea western gyre | collected 2013-06-09/2013-06-10 | depth...
GGCTGGTCTGCGTGTAGGCTATGAACAAGCCCTACGCGCCTTCAACCCGCACGGCATCAACCGGGTAATCCTGTGCTCCGACGGCGTCGCCAACGTGGGCAACACAGGCGCAGAATCCATTTGGGAGCAAATCTCAGCCTACGCCAGTGAAGGCATCACTTTGACCACCATTGGTTTTGGTATGGGCAACTACAACGACGTGCTTATGGAGCAACTGGCCGATAACGGAGATGGTTTCTACGCCTATGTGGATACTCTCAAAGAGGCAGAAAACTTGTTTGTTGAGAATCTCACCAGCACCTTGCAAGCCATCGCTATGGATGCCAAAATCCAGGTGGAGTTCAACCCCGAGGTGGTAGCTCGCTACCGTTTGGTGGGTTTTGAAAACCGCGCCATCGCTGATGAGTCCTTCCGTGACGACCGCGTCGACGCCGGAGAAATCGGCGCCGGGCACAGTGTCACGGCGCTGTATGAAATCAAACTCCAGGAAGGTGCTCAAGGAAGAATTGCCTCTGTCTTCCTGCGCTGGGAAAACCCCGATACCCACCGTGTAGAAGAGATCAACCAAAACATCACCGTGGATAATCTGGCTGACTCATTTCACAAAGCATCTCCTTACTTTCAGTGGGCCGTTATCGTAGCAGAATTTGCAGAAATCTTGCGAGAGAGTTATTGGGCGCAAGACAGTTCTTTGGCAGATATTTTGGAGGAAGCTCAGTGGGTAAGTTGGTACCTGGATGAGAACTCTGATACGCACGAGTTCATCGAGATGGTGCGTCAGGCCCAGATGTTAGTTGAGTATTAGGTCGTTTGTGCTTAAACTGCCCCTTCTCAAAACCAGCCATATTTGATAGAATTGCAAGCTTGCGAGACGACCTCGGTCTGTTAGCCGGGGTCGTTGTGCGTATGATAGGAATTGAATTATGAAAGTTGAACGAACAGATCTACGAAATATCGCCATCATCGCCCATGTTGACCATGGCAAAACCACCTTGGTGGATGGCTTACTCAAACAGGCGCGCGTCTTTCGAGAGAACGAGCAGGTTCTCGAGCGAATCATGGACTCAAATGACTTGGAGCGCGAGCGTGGTATCACCATCCTGGCGAAAAATACCGCCATTGAAATTTGGGACGAAACCACCAAGCAACAGGTAAAAATCAATATCGTTGATACGCCCGGCCATGCCGATTTTGGCGGCGAGGTCGAACGGGTGATGAATATGGTCGATGGTGTGTTATTGCTGGTTGACGCAGCCGAAGGTCCCATGCCGCAAACCCGCTTCGTGCTTAAGAAAGCGTTAGCGATGGGCCACCGCGCCATCGTTGTGATCAACAAAGTTGACCGAACCGGTGCTGACCCCGAACGGGTTCTTAACCAAACCTTTGATCTGTTCATCGAGCTGGGTGCCACGGATGAGCAAGCTGACTTTCCTGTCATCTATGCGAACGCGGTTACAGCGCAAGCTAGTCTGACCCCTGATCTTGGTCCAGATCTACAACCACTCTTCGATGTCATCAAGGAAAATATCTCTGCCCCCCTAGTGGATCCAGATGCCCCGTTGCAAATGCTGGTTACCACCCTGGGTTACGATGAATACCGCGGCGTTACCGCCGTTGGCCGCATATTTGCCGGGAGGATTGCAGCAGGCCAACAACTGGCTCGTATTCAAGTGACAGGCGAAATTCTACCTGAACAAGCCCGCTATTTATACGTGCATCAAGGATTAGATCAGGTTGAAGTCGAACAAGCCGAAGCTGGAGAGATCATTTCTCTCGCGGGGCTAGAAGGCATTTCCATCGGGGAAACACTGGCCGACCCAGAACATCCCCGGGCCCTGCCATCGATCAAGATCGAGGAGCCCACGGTGCACATGTCGTTTGGTGTCAACAAGTCACCATTCTCTGGGCGTGAAGGGCGCTGGGGGACGTCTCGGAAAATCCGCGAACGTTTGTTTGAAGAGCTGCGTTCCAATGTCGCTTTGCGTGTGGCTGAAACCAACAGCCCAGATACATATTTGGTTTCGGGGCGCGGCGAACTACACTTAGCCATCCTCATCGAAACCATGCGCCGTGAAGGATACGAATTTCAGGTATCGCGTCCTAACGTAATTTTGCGCACGGATGCCCAAGGAAAAACTCAAGAACCGTTTGAAGAAGTTTATATCGAAACAAACGCAGAGAGCGCGGGAACGATCGTAGAAATGCTAGGTTCGCGCCGCGGAAAAATGTTGGATATGCGCAATCAAGCCGATCAGAGTGTGCTAATAAAATTTTTGGTTCCTACGCGCGGATTGCTGGGCTTTCGTTCCAACTTCTTAACAGCCACACGCGGCGCTGGCGTGATGCACACTCTCTTCCATGATTACATGCCCATGGCTGGTGCTATCAACGGGCGCGCGTCGGGCTCGCTGGTCTCCTGGGAAAACGGTGTTACCACAACCTTCGGATTAAAAAATGCCGAGGAACGCGGAATGCTGTTCTACGAACCAGGCACGGATGTATATGCTGGTATGGTAGTTGGTGAACATCAGCGCAACGGTGATCTGGATGTCAATGTTTGCAAGAAAAAACATCTTACCAATATGCGCGCCGCCAGCGCGGATATTGAAGTTCGACTGACTCCGCCCCGCAGAATGAGTTTGGATGATGCCATAGAATATCTAGCAGATGACGAATTGCTCGAAGTGACCCCTGAGAATTATCGCATCCGCAAACAAATTCTCTCAGCCAAAGAGCGCGGACGACATAACAAGAGCGCCAAGAAAGCAACCACTTAGCTTTAGAAGAATCTAGCGTTCATCAGCACCAATATCAGGAGCTGCACCCTGGGGGCGCGAGTCGCCGTCGATGTCGGCAGTCACTTCAGCCAGTGGCACGGCCTGATCGATGGCAGACGCAGCAGATTCACTCAAATGCAAATCCCCGCTGGGGGCATCCAGGAACCAGCTCAAATCGGCGGCCGTGATATTCCCCTCCCCAACGCCGGCGGCCCCATCCCGGTCGAGCCAGATATCCAAATTGGTCAGATTATTCACAAAGCGTCCCGATGTATTCGCAAAACGGGCTTCCATGCTCCACACCAGGGCGCTGTTGGGATGCTGCAAAATGACGGTGTTATGGGCCACCAGCCAATCAGTGGCATAGGCCATCTCAATGGCGACATCGTGAGTCATGTCGGTATAGATGAAGTTATTGCGCACAATCCCCCCAATGTGATCGCCCGGCCCGCCGCCAGCATTTCCAAAGGCTATGCCTTGGTAGCAGTTTAGCAGCGTATTGCGCTCCACAACCGTTCCCGAAGAGCCGTTCCAAAAGAGAATTGTGGGGGCCGGGTCATCCGTGGCCGTGCGGACACGCTCCCAGCGATTATCTCGCAGCACCCAATTATGGGCATTGTGGGCGCTGATGCCGTTGGTGTAATTATCGGGCGCGCTGGTCGTGTACTCCAGCAACGAGCAGGCTAAAAGCCCATCATCGCTGCTGTCACCAACGGGATTAACCTTGACCAGTTGGTCGCGGCTATCTACGATGTGCAGGTTGTAGAGCACAGGCCGGTCTGCGCCCTGGATGGCCACGCCGTGATCATGCGCGTTGCGGATGGTCAAATCGGCAATGGTCACATCGTCCGCCTCGACCATGACCCCAAAATATCCCTCATCCATACCGCCAAAATCCAAGATCACATCGTCGCGATCTCCGCTGGCTCCGCGCAGCGAGATGCCGTCGTTGACAATATGCAAGAAATCTCCCATGGGGTAGATGCCAGATTCGATAAGGATCGTAGTGCCCGGCGAGGCGTCGTGCGCCTGGGCGCGCAGGTCAGCTTCTGTGGAGACAGATACTGTAGGCCCACCAGAGGCGGGCAGTGGTGGGCAAAAGGAACCAACTCCGGCGGGCGAGGCTGGTTCTGGCAAACTTGAAGTCTCTGCTCCTGCCGATGATGCCGAAGCATCCACTTCAATCTGGAAAACATGCATCACCGATTTATACTCGTCGGCCAGCCTTTCGATCACGTAAAGCAGTCCGTTAACGCGGTCAAATGACGCTGCGGCAACGATATCACGCTTGTAGTTAGCAGGATCTAACTCTGGCGCCAACATGTATTCATCGAGCACCAGAGTAGCATAAGGCTGCGGCTCCCAGCTATCTATCTCGCCGCGGGCGACAGCCGCCAAATCCGACGGATCGTAGAAGATGATTTGCGCCTGGTAATCTTCCGCCCAGAAGCCGCGGTCATCATAAGGCCATTCGGGAAGATCAGGGCAGGTGGGTGGATCTTGTTCGGCGCACTCATAATCCCATACGACACCGTTAGCAAAGCCGTACCAGGTGCTGCCAATGGCTTTAGTGCCCACAAAAATCAGCGCCGATTTGTCCCCTGCGGTCAGCCAGGCTCCACCCAGCCAATGATCGGAGTCCAGGCGGTCATTTACGGCCATTGTCTCATCGCTGACGATTTCGGGGTTGCCTGGCTCTTGCACCCCATAGCGCAGCAAGGGCGTAATGCTGGTCAATGTGGCTCCCGATGCGGGCGGGTTGCCGTCGTTCCAGGGTCCATATGCGAACAAGGCTGGACCTCTGCCGCTCCAGGGGCCTTCGCGCGCCCGCCCGGTAGCTAAATACTGCCCTGGGGCATACTCATCGGCCCACTCACGAGGGATTTCGAAAATATAATCGTTGGTGGTGTAATTGGTATACCCATCGAAGATCCAGGTCCCAACAGGCTGCGGGTTCGATAAATCTAACTCCGCCCAACCATGAGAAGGCTCGAAAGCCTGGATATGCTGTCCCCAGGCGAAGTGTAATTTATTCGTGGTCTGCTCATACTCAATGCCCAAACGCGGCAGGGCCAGATCTTCGGTGATCGCACCACCGGTGATATCGGCGAAAGGCTGCAAGGTATCGGCAAAATTGAGATCGTCCAGGTTCTTGGAGATCACTGGCACGGGGATGCTGATCTCGGAGACCATCAGCGTATGGTCGTGTCCCACTCCATACAAAGAGCCGGGAAAGCCATCATTGGATCCAGCAGGGTCCCCACCGGGATAATACGTCAGTCCGTGGCCGCTGTACTCCCAATTGGGATCATCGGGAAGACGGAAAGCCCCCAGGTAAACTAAATCTTCCGGCTGGATGACCTGGCCCGAGGCTGGTTCTTCACTTTTAGGCGGAACTTCAGATTCCTGTCCAGTTGGTTGCAGCTCCTCGGAGGCGGGTTCTACTCCCTCAGGAGCAGCAACCTCAGGTTCCAGACCAGCAGACCCCGGCAAATTACACGCCAGAATCAGACTCAAACCGAGCACAATCATCAAAAGGTACTTTCCCCAACGCATGGTGTCCTCCTTATATTATCATCTGGCTTTATTATGACAGTATACAGGAACCGGATTTCAAGAACAATCCCCCTTTGGATTTAGATCAGAAACAGCACTGCTACACCGGCGATTGCAATTGCAGTCCCCACAATAACTCCCCAGCCATAGCGCTCCTTAAAAACAAAGTAACTAATCGGAAGCAAAAAGACCGGCGGCAAAGCCATCAGCGTGCTGGCAATGCCGACCTGGGCGCGCTGGATGGCCAGCATCGAGAACGACACACCCAGAAAGGGGCCAAAAACGGCACCGATCACAATAAATAATAATCCACGACGATTGTTGACCACAATTTGAACCGTTTCTTTTGCCTGACCTTGTAATAATGCGATAATCCACAAAACCACCGCCGCACAAATCATGCGGATGATATTCGCAGAGATCGGCGAAAACTCACCACCGAGACCATTCTTAGCCAAAATCAAGCCAGACGCCTGGCCAATCGCGCCTGCAAGACCGTAGAGAATTCCGCGGGCATAGTTGGGATTTTCAGCTTTGTTAGCATCATTTTGTTCCATCACTACCCATACAACTCCCCCTAGAGTGATCAAGACGCCGATAATCTGTACCCATCCCATTTGTTCCCCCAGGAATATCCAGGCCAAAAAGGCGGCAAAGATCGGGACCAGGCTCATCATCAACATCGAGAGGCGAGGTCCAATCCACACAAATGCCTGGAACAGAAATACATCCCCTAACACAAGGCCAACCACGCCAGAGAGTCCCAGCCATAACCAACGATGGGGTTCTGCGTAGAGCGGTATTGGGATGCCCAATGTGATCCAATGCGTGATGCCCAAAAATACAATTGCAAAGAGCAAGCGTGTGCGGTTGAGCACAATCGAACCAACGCGTCGTCCGGCGAGAGTGAGAAAAACCGAGCCGAAAGAAAAAGCTAATGAAGTTCCTAAAGCAGCCAGTTCACCAATCATTTGTATCCCCAAGTTAAGAGTTTGAAATTATGAGTTGCAAGTTGCAAGTTTCTAGTGTCATGTAATGAGATGCCCATGCCGTGTGATGTAGGGTAACTGGATATACACTGACCACTAATGACTGACCACTAATCACTGTCCACCACCCACTGTTCCATTTCCCATAAACTCTTCGGCAGTGGCATGGCCAGGCTGGCTGATACCTTCACGCTTGATTACCTTCCACAGGGTCAAAGCCAAAATCTTTATATCCAACCAAAGCGACCAGTTATCAACATACCAGACATCCAAACGAAATTTATCTTCCCAGGAGAGCACATTGCGCCCATTGATTTGCGCCCATCCAGTGATCCCTGGCAGCACATCATGTCTGCGGGCTTGCTCTGGGGAATAACGGTTAAGGTATTGCACTAAAAGAGGGCGCGGTCCCACCAGGCTCATTTCACCACGTAACACATGGAAGACTTCTGGTAATTCGTCAAGGCTGCTGCCGCGCAAGATTCTTCCCAGCCGAGTAAGGCGCTGCGCATCAGGAAGCAAATTGCCTTCTTGATCACGTTCGTCGGTCATACTACGAAATTTATATACTTTGAATAACTCTCCCCGATAACCAGGTCTGACCTGACTAAAGAGAATTGGCTTCCCATGATTCAATCGCACCAAAATTGCTACCAGAAGCAATATCGGCGATATTACAAGCAATCCTGGAATTGTCAAAACCAAATCGAAGATTCTCTTAGAGGCCGGAACACCTTCTGGAGAAAACATGCCGAGATTTTATCATCATCGGGCAGTTATGGTATGATTCCGGCGATAAAAATTCCCACGAAAGAAAGGGCCCAATTTGAAGAAAACAGCATCCACCAATACTTATCCTCTCGTCCCCATGTCATCGCCTGACCTGACAAAAACTGAGCAAGAGGTTGTTCAGGCAGTTTTAGAAACAACTTATCTCAGCATGGGGCCAGAAACCACGGGTTTTGAAGAAACTATTCGCAATTATACTGGCAGCCGGCATGCCATTGCGGTCAACTCTGGAACAGCTGGCCTGCATTTGTGTGTGCGAGCAGCAAATATTAAAGATGGAGATTTAGCGATTACATCACCCTTTTCATTTGTTGCTTCGGCCAACGTGTTGCTGTTCGAACGTGCTGTGCCTATATTTGTAGATGTTGACCCGCTGACCGGCAATATCGACCCCCTTTTAGTTCAACAAGCCGCCAAAGATCTGACTGCCGGGGGTGCTACTGCCCAAAAATGGCTGCCCCGTAGTGGGGTCACTAAAGGAGCCAAATTGAGAGCATTGCTCCCCGTTGATGTTTTTGGACAACCGGCAGAAATGGACTCGATTCGAAAGACAGCCCAAGAATTTGATCTGGCAGTGATCGAAGACTCATGTGAAGCCCTGGGAGCTGAGTATAAAGGGCATCATGCAGGGACATTGGGAGATTTCGGTGTCTTTGCCTTCTACCCTAATAAACAGATCACAACCGGAGAAGGTGCGATTATCGTCACCGATGATGACGAGGCCGCAGACTTTATGCGCGCCCTTCGCAATCAAGGACGTTCACCAGGTGACACCTGGCTTCAACATACTCATTTGGGGTATAACTATCGCATCGATGAGATGAGCGCTGCCCTGGGGCGTGTGCAAATGGGACGCATCGACGAAATTCTTAATAAACGCGAACAAGTCGCTATGTGGTACGCGGAGCGGCTCACCGAAATCCATGGCATCGAGACGCCACAAATTCTCGCTAGCACTACACGCATGAGTTGGTTTGTATATGTGATTCGCTTTGCGCCAGAGATCAATCGAGATCAGGCAGCCAAAATGCTAAAAGAGCGCGGCATCCCCAACCGACCCTATTTCATCCCCATCCATCTGCAACCATATATGGTCGAGAGATTCGGCTTCCAAGAAGGCGACTTCCCAATTACAGAAGATTTAGGTCGTCGTGGATTGGCGATCCCATTCTCGGGTGTGATGACGGAAGATCAGGTGGAAATCGTCTGTCGATCCATTCGTGACGTGATAAATACAATCCAATAATTCGAACTGATTGGCAAACCCATAGTATAATTCCGACGAATTGTGTCCAAATTTCATATAGGAGCATGCTATGAATGTCGCTATGTGGCGAAAAGCTTTAAATGTGATTCCGCGCATCACAAAAGATGAGTGGAATGAACTCGATATCATATCAAGATGGTTGATAGCCACTCGAGCAGCCGTCTTCGTGATGACTTTCTTCTCTGCGGCTTTGGCGGGAATTTTTTCGTATAGAGCTGGAAATTTCGATCTGGGGCTATGGGTGTTAGTAACCTTGGGGCTAATTCTTGCCCATGCAACGAATAACCTGCTCAATGATTACACCGATTTCACACGCGGCGTCGATCAGGACAATTACTACCGCTCTCAATACGGTCCTCAACCCTTAGTTCATGGGCTATTGGATAAAAAAGGACTGCTGACTTATGCTGTAGTAACCGGCTTATTATCAGCCGCTTGTGGTGTGGCTTTGATTTTCTTGCGCGGGGAATCAACGCTATTATTAATGGGCTTGGGTGCTTTCTTCGTTTTGTTCTATACCTGGCCTTTGAAATATATCGCTCTTGGAGAGATCGCTGTACTCATTGTTTGGGGTCCCTTGATGATCGGAGGGGGTTATTATGTGATCACCGGCGGGTGGGATTGGAACGTGGTCATCGCCAGTATGCCGTATGCTTTAGGTGTCACTGGCGTAATATTTGGAAAGCACATCGACAAGTTCGATGTCGATAAAGCCAAGAAAATCCATACGCTACCCGTCGTTCTTGGTGAGAAATTTTCTCGATTTACCGTCATCGGAATGCTGGTGTTCCAGTATCTTTTCGCTATCTACCTTGTCGTGACAGGCTTCTTTACCCCTGTGATGTTGATTGTGGTTCTCACTTTGAAAACGTTCATCGAAATATGGCCCATGTTTCAGGCACCGAAACCCGCAGAAAAACCTGCAGATTTTCCCGACGTTTGGCCAAATTATTTCGTGGCAGCAGCATTTCAACACAATAAACGCTTTGGGAGCTGGTTTCTGCTAGGGTTGATTGTGGATACAGTTTTGAAGCAGTTTTTGTTTTAGATCGATGATGGGTGCATCTCCTTGAGAAGATGCACCCATCCATTCATTATTAGGGGGATTGGGCCGCTTTCACAAAGATCAGTTTAGCCAACAATTGTCCGTCATCGGTTTCATAGGCTCCGACAAGGGCAAACGACCCTTCCACAAGATCACCTAAACCAGTCAGCTCACTCCCTCTTGAGCGAAAAGCAGTTTCTTCGTCCACCAGGACGGTCATTTCTTCACCATTCCTAGGCTGAAGACTGATTGAATCAACTCCAACAGCAGTGATCTGGCCCAGAGCTTTGACATCGTAATTAGGCAGGTACTCAGCATCTCCAGCGATGACACGAGTTGCTAAGAATATGCCGTCATCTTGGAGAGCGCCATAAAACATGGCAACCATATCGGACTCTAAATCAACGAGGCCAGTGATTTCGCCAGCGCGGCTGTTGTAAGTGGTATTTTCATCAACTGCGATGACAATCTCTCCGCCCTGGCGATCCAGAATGGTGAAAGCCCCTGCCGCAGGGTTTACGGCAGTTATTGTTCCGGCGTGGAAATTGGCAGCTTGAACGTTGACACCAACTACCAGTTTTGCCAGCACTTTCCCACCCTCAGCTTCAACACTACCGACACCAACCGACATTCCAACCTGCAAGTCATTCAAGCTAGAAAGTTGGCCAAAGAAGCGAGTCGTATCATCAACCAAGAAGGTGTGCTCCTCACCAGAATTTATTTTTATTGTGAAATTATCTGTATCGATATCAATTAATATGACCTCACCGCGAGCTCGTTCTTCTGCCCATTGATTGGGATCGTAGTTATCTGGGAGTAGGATTACGAAGCGTGCTATGGGGTACCCTTCATCATTTCCAGGCGCAAATACGGCGATTTTGCCGCCGATTTCCAAAACTTCAAAACCAGGCTCCTCAACTTCTGATGATCGAAAGTTAGTGGTGTCATCAACGAAGTAAGTGAATAGTTCACCTTTCTGATTCTGCATAGTAAAACTATCATCAGCGATGGCAATGACTTCACCATATTTGCTCTGGGCTTTGCCTTGAGGCGCGTCCTCAGCAGCTAGAGCGACACCACTCAGCAACAGGGCACATAGAATTGCAACTACCAGAGGAAAATAGAGTTTTCCAAACATTGTGAACCTCCATTGTAAATTTATCTGTCGTGATTAAAGATAATGGCAGGAGGTCATCAAATATCTATGGGATTGTAAATTCCCGGTAAAAAGAAACCTCCCAGAGGATTGATCCCGCGGGAGGTGCACGAACCACGCAAAATACCAGATTAATCAGCCATTCTTGGGGAAGACAATTTCTTCCTTTCCCGCTAATTTATCCTGAATACGTTGCACGACAATGTCGAGATGCCCTTTCTTATGGACAAAATCCAAATCGTCAGATCGAATCGTTAGAACAGGACAAACATCAAAGGATGCAATCCAATCATCATAGAACGATTCCAAGAGAGCAAGATAGTCATCTGTAATTCCACTTTCCATCTTTCGGCCACGGCGTTCAATACGTTCCATTAGCACAGACACTGGTGCATTGAGATAGATCAAGAGATCGGGGGAAGGTAGGCCACCTGTAACAACATCAAAAAGGCGGCGGTAAGCCAGGTAATCTCTCTCTGAGAGATTGTCTAAATGATGTAGTGCCCGCGCAAAAATGTAGGCATCTTCATAAATGCTGCGGTCTGCAATGGTCGATTGGGGGTCATGCGCCAGGTCGACATGCTGCTCAGCTCGGTGTCCTAAGAAGAAAATCTGCAAGTGGAAAGACCATTTCGCCATATCTCCATAAAAGTCCGAAAGATAGGGGTTATCAGCAACAGACTCAAAAGCTGTTCGCCAACCTAATCGATCCCCCAAACGCTCTGTCAACGATGTTTTTCCAGTACCAATATTTCCAGCTACAAGGACAAGATGTTTTGCCATGAATGCTCTCCAATAACTGTGTTCTTCAAATGACTTTATTCAAAACTAATGATCACGATTATAGCATCAGAATTCTCTTGTTGTTTTCACGCTGACTTTGGTACGCGATACCAATAACGATATAGATCCTGAAAACCTAGCTTAGTATACAAATGACGGGCGGGCATGTTGCTCTCCATGACTTGCAAATATGCCTGTTCTGCGCCTTGCTCCTGTCCCCAGTTCAACATCTCCCTGACAAGCTGAGTGCCAATTCCTTGATTGCGATATTCCGGATGGGTGACGATATCAAATAGACCAATTAACTCATCTTGAAGGACTCCAAGTCCACAGGTGGTAGGTTGACCTGAAATTTCACTTGATACAAATAATGGAGTGGTGGGAATATTCTCTAAGATTTTCTTATGAAGAGGCTGTTTTTCGGGGCTATATCCGCTCAATAGGCTGAATATCTTCAGCCAGGGATTTAGCCTATGTTTCATGAGTATTCCCTTTTTGGAATTTGTTGAATCCAATGCGTTTAGATCCAACCCCATAACGCGGGTTGGATGAAACTTTTCATAGCCCCGTTCGGCTAACGCAGAATCTAGATCACTCGATTCAAAAGGTTCGATCAACCTGAATATTGGAGAGAGTCCGCGCCGATTATAAACTCGCTCACAATGCTCGATCTTTTTTTGCATCTCGATTTTTGCAGGGTAGATTGGATTAACCGAGTTCGCTCGTTTGGTATACCCATTTGCAAACCTTAAGACCCAACCATCATAAGTAATTTGGCTC
>JACKQG010006591.1_pt1 | contig 12142 bp, 9 predicted proteins | sample 8237621 | NCBI WGS metagenome assembly JACKQG01 (sample SAMN15677084, study PRJNA649215) | marine metagenome | biome: marine; feature: Black Sea; material: saline water; isolation source: suspended particulate matter (SPM) from the Black Sea western gyre | collected 2013-06-09/2013-06-10 | depth...
TGAGCGTGGACAATACTGCCAGCTGCAATGACGGCGACGCCTGCACCACGAGCGACACCTGCACTGCCGGCGCTTGCCTGGGCGGCGCGGCTCCCAGTTGCGATGACGGCAACGGTTGCACCGATGACAGCTGTGATTCGGCTTCAGGCTGCATCAGCACTGACAACACGGCCTCCTGCGACGACGGCGACGCCTGTAGCACGAGCGACACCTGCACAGCCGGTGCCTGCCTGGGCGGTGCGGCTCCCGATTGCGATGACGGCAACGGCTGCACCGACGATGCCTGCGACTCGACCCTGGGCTGCCACAGCATGGACAACACGGCCGATTGCGACGATAGCGACGCTTGCACCACGGGGGACACCTGCGCAGGTGGAGCCTGCGTGGGCGGAGCGGCTGCTGATTGCGACGATGGCAACGGCTGCACCGACGACAGCTGCGATTCCGCCACGGGCTGCGTCGCGGCCGCCAACGAGGAGTTCTGCGACGACGGTGACCCGTGTACTGGCAGAGATGTGTGCGTCGAGGAAAGCTGCACGGGCGAATTCCTGGTCGAGGAATGCTGCGGCGATCCCGATTCCAGTGGCTGGGTGGGAGTGTCCGATGCGCTGCGGATTCTCCAGAACGCTGTCGGCATGGACGTAGTCTGTCCCCTGGCCCTCTGCGATGTGAACGGCAACGGCGTAATCACTTCGAGCGACGCGCTGATGACGCTCATCGTGGCCGTGGGTGGCGAGATGGAGATGGAGTGCTCTATTCGCGAGCCCACTGGACGTGGTTCGGGCACTCGGTAAGTCTTGCACGCGCCGGTTACTGCCGGCCGAGGGGGACACGTGAAATTCGGACTGCTGCAGATATTTCAGAACTTCAGGAGCCAGGTCAGCGACGAGCGCCTGTGGCAGGAAGAACTCGAGCTGGCCCTGCTGGCCGAGGAGCTTGGCTTCGACTCGGTCTGGGCCGTTGAGCACCATTTCAACGACTACTCTGCCTGCCCCGACAACCTGCAATACCTGTCTTACCTGGCCGGCCGCACCGAGCGCATCCAGCTGGCCACCGGCGCAGTCATCGTGCCCTGGAATGATCCGCTGCGGGTGGCCGAGAAGATCTCGGTACTCGACCAGCTGTCGGGTGGCAGGGCGCACCTGGGGTTGGGGCGTGGCCTGGCCAGGCGCGAGTACAAGAACTTCGGCATAGACATGGACACTTCGCGCGAACGCTTCGACGAGGCTGCCGCGATGATACTGGACGCACTCGACAGCGGTTTCATAGAGGGCGACGGACCGTACTACCCACAAGCTCGAACCGAAATACGTCCGCGGCCGAGCAGGGGGTTCAGGGATCGCCTGACCTGCATCGCCATGTCGCCCGATTCGGTTGATGCCGCGGCCAGGCTGGGCGGGGCCATGGCGGTTTTCTCGCAGACGCCATGGGAGATCATGGCCGAGGAGCTGGATCGTTGGCGAGCGATGTACCGGGAGCAACACGACAGCGAGCCGCCGCCGCCCGTAACCGCCGACATCGTTGTCTGCCACGCTGACCAGGCACGCGCCGCTGAGCTCGCCGAGAGTCACGTCGTGGGCTATCTCGCTACGGTGCTCGAGCACTACGAGCTGATGGGCGAGCACTTCAAGCGCGCCAGGGGCTACGAGATGTACGCGACAGCCGGCGAGATGATGCGCGAGATAGGGCTGGAAGCGGTCAGGCAGCAGTACCTCGACGTGCAGGCCTGGGGCGATCCGGCCCAGGTGATTGATCGACTGCGCGCCCGCCACGAACTCATCGGTGATTTCGACCTCAACATGTGTTTTCGCCACGCGGGCATTCCCCTGGAGGACGCAGTCAATGGCATGAAGCTGTTCGCCGAGAAAGTTATACCCGAGTTCCGCTGAGGGGCGCGTGTGCTGAGGCAGGGCGGCGCCGTCAGTCGGCGAGTTTGAGCTGGCCGGCCAGAAGGTCGGCCACGAGCTCGAGGTCGTAGGGCCAGCTGTAATCAATGCTCACCCCGGGGTGGCGCTTGCGCGTGCGTTCCACCAGCTCGGGGATGTCTTTTTCCGAGTGCGAGCCGCCGCGGGTAAACATGGTGGTGAGAAGTCTGAGCTTCTCGACTCCCTCGGCCACCAGCGCGTCAATTACCTCGTCGGGTGAAGGCGCACAGAACTCGTTGTAGGCGATCTCGAGCCTGCGCTCACCCAGCCTCAGCGCCAGCGCCCGTCCCACGGCTTCGAGCCCGGTCTTGTAAGGGTCGCTGTCGTCGGTTCGCGGCCAGGTCCTGACCAGGTGGTCGAGTTCGGCCTCGCGCTCGCACATGTCTTGCCGGCCCTCGCGCTCGCGGGCATGCTCGAGACCCTTGAGTTCGGATACCTGCTCTCGTGGAAAGTCGCTGGGCACTCCACCGTGCCCGATCAGTACTACTGCTTCCGAAATGGCCATGCCCCACTCTGTGTACAGCGGCAACTACAAGCAAGTCGGAGATCAATCGAGCGGCGGGGTGTTCGAATGGTGGCGGCAAGTTTTTGTCGCTCGTACGCCGATGTGCCTGCGGCTGTTCTACAAGAAAACAGGCGGTTTTCCCGGTCGCAGCTTAATGGGCTACTTCCGGGTCAGGCCATTCTGGCACGACCGTTGCTCTTGAAGTCGCTAGCTCAAGCCGATTAACCCAGCGGGCGAGCCTCGGCGAAGACAAAATGAAAAGCACCTGCGAGAACATGGAGGAGATCATGAAGACAGGATACCCGGTACGGCCGTTTCTGACGGCACTGGCGTTAACGGTATTGATGGGCACGGGGCCGACCATGGCCGTCGCGGCCTGCGGAGATTTCAATGGCGACGGTAATACGTCGGCGGCTGACGCGCTCGGAGTACTGCGCGCAGCCGTGGGGCAGGGAAGTTGCGACCTGGTGCGCTGCGACGTCGATTCCAACGGTGCGGTAGCGGCCTCGGACGCGCTCAGGGTGTTGCAGGGCGCGGTAGGAGCGGTGGTGGTGCTCGACTGCCCCGGGGTTGCCGTCAACAGCATCGATGATCTTCCGCGCGCGACCGGAGCGGTTGTGGGTGAGGTGGTCCAGGGGGGGCTGGTATACGGCGGCCTGGCTTACGGCGGTGCGGCGGCCCTGGGTACCACCACCGGCATCAGCCTGGCCGACACGAGCAACGCCTTCGGTTCGACCAGCAGCATGGCGGCCTGCGAGTTCACCAACATGACGCGCATAGCGCTCACCTCGGCGGCCGAGGCCGACAAGATGCTCTGCTACATACAGAACACCTTTGCCGGTATCGAGCAGGATCCGGCCAACCCGGTGGATATATACGACGGCCTCGATCACGTCTTTGAGCTGGCCTTCGCGATGCCCGAGGGCATGGGGTCGGGCGGACCCGGCCAGGAAGAAATGCACGGCGGGCCGGCCCGCGTAAAGATGCGATTGGTGCGTGGCGATGACGGTACTATTTCCGGGTTCAACATGTTCGCCTGTGAAGAGGACGCCCAGGGCGGCCTGTCGCAGAACGAGTACGTGTCGCAGACCATCGACAACACCGAGTTTACGATGCTCGCCAAGGGTATGTTCAGTGACCCCTGGGGTGGTGGAACCAACTCCCACCAGGTGCAGGTGACGGGGTCTCTCAACGACGCCGGCGAATTCGTGGGCAGCAAGTCCATATCGATGGGCCACAGCAGCAGTTGGCCCGGTGGCGGCAGTGGGTTTGGCGAGATGGTGGCAGTGCAGGGTACCGAGCAGATGGACATCACCGGCTACGACGCCGGTGGTTATGGCGAAGGCGAGTGGGCACGCACTTACTCTCACTCGGTAATCGCGCGAGCTGAACTGCTCGACAACAACACGGCGGGGACGGCATACGAAATTGGCAACCTGGCGGTGGGTCACGGTGCAGCCAAGGTGAGCATGCGCGACGGCACCCAGTACGAATGGAACGATTTTACCCGGGTGGAAGGCTGGGACGGAGACACCCGCGAGGTTGACTACGATGTTTCAGAAGAATTTGTTGATTACGTGGTCGACGCAGAAGTACCCGAGGCGTTGAGCTCGCTGGACATCGTTTTCAGCCAGGAAGAAAGCTGGGACTGTTCTGACCCGACCGAGGCAGTTGTATCGGTAGACATGATGGCCCTGGACCAGCAGTGCTCACACCTGGAAATCGGCAGGGAGTGGCTCAACTGCTTCGACCTCGTGCAGGGCGTGGGTGGAACTCCCGGTGATCCGGGCCCTGGTGGCGAATATTGCGACCCGGTCGTGGACCCGAACTGTTTCTGAGCTGTTCCTCCCTCGCCGGAGGGCCGTCGCGCGTCATCCCCTGGCGCGCGGCGGCCATATCTTTCAGTCGCCTCGTGTGAGCATCCGCTCGCACTTTTCCTACCGCCTGCGCTTGGCTGCTCTCCTGTCCACCCGTTCGTCAACGAGTCCCAGTACTCTATTGAGAGCCTGGAAAACCAGCCAGCGCAGTGGCTCGGGCGGTGTGGGCAGTCCGTTTCTTTGCCACAACACCGAACCCGGCCCGTCACCACCGTCCATCATGTCGACCAACACCTTGCCCGCGTAGCTCGCGTGCGCCAGCCCGTGGCCGGCGTAGGCCAGGGAGTGCAGGATGTTTCCGTGTCTGCCTCCGCGCCCGACTCGCGGCAGAAAATCCATCGCAAGAAAAATCGGCCCACCCCAGTGCCGCTCAACTGCTACATCGTCGAGCTCGGGAAAGCGCTGCCGGAATACCCGTTCCAGCCCCTCGGCCACGCGGCCGTTCACGTCGGCAAGGGCGCGGTTGTTGAAGCCGTAGCGCACCCACTTGGCCCCGCCCACTATGCGGTTGTCTGCCGTCAGGCGATAGCTTTCGAGCGCCTCGTGGGCGGTGTAAATCCCCTCGCGCCCGGTCCACGGCAGGCGCGAGAGCTGCGAATCGCTCAGCGGTGCCGTGCGAAAAAGCTGCACCTGCAGTCGCAGGCCGCTCGAACCCAGGCCCAGCGAGCGTGCACCACTCAAGCGCGCTCCGCTCACCGGGGGGCGGCCCGATCCCCGGCTGAACAGGGCCGGCGTGTAAGCGTTGGTGGCCAGTACCACCCGATCAGCCTCGAGCCTGCCGCGCTCGCTGTGCAGCACGGCGGTAGGTCTCGAGTCGTCTATGCCGGCGACTCGACTCTGATCAAAAACAACGACGCCAGCTTCAAGCGCGGCTTGTCTCAGGCCGCGACAGTAGCGTGCCGGGTCAAGCACTCCACCGTTGGCTTCAAAAAAACCGCGCGTAAACGAAGCGGGCAGCCTGCGCCTGCCCATCTCGGCGCCATCCAGCAAGCAGCCCGGCAAGCCGTTGTCGGCCGCCGCTGCCGCCGCGCGGTCTATTGCCCGGTGCTGGGCCGGGTCTACTGCAGCCACCACGTTGCCCACGGCTTCGTAGTCGCAGGCTATAGCGTGCTGCGAGATGAGGCTCTCAACGTGCAGGATAGCCGCGTCGCTGTAGGCCAGCAGGCGGGCGGTCTTGTCGGCACCGAAAAGACGCAGCAGGGTCGGCACGTCCTTGCCTATGGTCGGGGTCAGGTGGCCGGCGTTGCGCGCGCTGGCACCCAGGCCCGAGGTCTCGGCCTCGAGCAGTGCCACCGACGCTCCGGTTTGCGCCATCTCCAGCGCGGCAGACAGGCCCGTCAGGCCGCCACCCACCACGGCCACGTCAACGCTGTGATCCCCCACGAGGGGGGGTGCGTAATCGAGTTCGACTTCGGCCAGCCAGGGGCTCGGAAGACTGTCGCCGCGGGCGCCCACGCGGGTAGAATAAGGTCGTGGCGGAACTCCATGCAAGGGCCGAGACACTTTTGAGCTTTACAAGGGGCCGGGCTCCAGGCTAACAAGGGGATAGGGGTGGACAGGACAAAAGGTGGAGCCGCGCCACTTCTGTCCATCACCTGGAGGGATCCATGATCCAGTTAGTACTGAACAGGTCGGGCCGGGCAGCTGCCGCGGTCGCCGTGGCCTTGTTGATACTGGCGCCCACTGTGGCGCTTGCCGGGCCCGGCAAGCAGGACAAGGTTCAGCAGAAGTGCATCGGCTCACTTGGTAAGGCCGGTGCCAAGGTGTCCAAGGCCAGGTCGAAGGAGATTTCGACTTGCCTCAAGGACGCGGGCAAGGGCGCATACCCAGCTGGCAACGGGGTGCAGGCCTGCATGGGCTCAGACCCCCGCGGCAAGGTCGCCCGGGCGGCGCAGAAGACCCGCGATCAGCAACAGAAGCGCTGCTCAACACGGCCCGGGTTCGGCTATACCGACGCCGACGCGGTGAACTCCATGGCCGAGAACGCGTTGGTGGGGGCCGTCATCGAACTGCTGGGTGGTGATCTCGACGCGGGGGTCATAACCAGCAGCGCCGGCAACCGCTGCCAGGCCGACCTCTTCAAGTTCACCGGCAAGGCGATGAATGCCGCGTGGAAGGACTACAACAAGTGCAGCAAGCGCGGTTTGAAGGACGGCAGCGTCGCTTCGCGCTCGCAACTGGAAAGCTGCGTTGTCGCGTTGCAGTTGTCGGGCAGCAAGACCGCCAGGGCGATAGCGCAACTTTCGGATCGGCTGGCCAAAAGTTGCGCTGGGCTCGATCTCGCTGACACACTTCCCGGTGCCTGCTCGGCAGCGGGCGACACCGGCGCCTGCCTCGGCGAGCGCGTGCACTGCCAGGCCTGCCGCATGCTCGCCGATTCGGCCGACCTTGCCCCTGACTGCGATCTGTTCGACGACGGCAGCGCCAACGCCAGTTGCCCCGACTACCCGGTGGTGTTCGAGAACATGCGGCAGCTGGCCACGACCGGCATCACCCGCTACGTGTTGCCTTCTGAGCCCTGCGCCGGCGACGGTAAGAACGGACTTGCACCCGACTGTTCGGCCGGCGGCATCAGCGGCCCCTGGGCCACCCTGGGGCCGGTACCGGGCAACCCGCTGGCAGCCGGGGACGCGCTGGAGCTGGGCGCCGGCACGCACGCCCTGGATAAACAGACCGCCTTGCAGTCGGCGTCGGGTACGCCGACGCAGCCAGTCAGGGTCAGCGCCTACCTGGGGCAGGCCGCCGTGCTCGACGGCGGCTGGAGCGATCTCGAGGAGCTGGGCAACCAGACCCCGGTGCTGCGCGTGGGCGCTGCTTACCAGCATTGGAAGGGGCTGGTGATAGACGGTTGCAACATGGTCTGCGTGCAGGTCAAGGAGGGCGGTGAACAGCTGCTGTTCGAGGGCAACACGGTGAGCGGCGGAGGCGAGGACGGCATCAAGGCCACCGTGTCATCGCTTGGTCTTTACCTGGACAACGAGTTCACCGATTTTCACAACGAGGCCATAGACGTGTGGCACACCCGCCACGCGTGGTTCGTGGGCAACGAGTTCCATCACAACAACAACTCGATCCTGCCCGAACCCAGCGAGGCGATGTGGACCAAGGGTGGATCGGAAAACATCCACATCGTGGGCAACGACTTTCACGATCTCGACCTGCACACCCGCGCGCTGCAGCTGGGCGGTTGCTGCTGGGCCAACTGGGAACAGCGCGGCGGTCTGCTCTGCGAAGGCGGTGTGCTCAGCTGCGACCAGTCGGGGGACTGCTGCGACTGCCTGGGCGGGCAGTGGGTGCCGCAGCCCGTGGCGCGGCAGGTCTACGCGCTGGCCAATACCTTCGACGCTGTGACCCTGGGCAACCCATCGGTCGAAGCACAGCAGGCCGTGCTGGGGGTTTCGGGCTGCTACGACTGCGAGGCAGCCTTCAACGTGGTGAGCGACAGCGACGACGCTTTCTCGGTCGCCCCCACCAGCGGCAACGGCAACCAGCCCTGCTGTGGCAGCCTGAACTGCAACGACCCGGCCACCGGCCAGTGCAACCGCCCGGCCGAGTGCAGCTACAGCGACTACCCGGCCAACGTGAGCTTTCACGACAACGTGGCCCTGGCCATCCGCCAGACCGCCACCGGCACGGGCGCGGGCAACAGCGCGCGCCTGTGGAACATGAAGAGCGACGTGCCGGCCTTGTCGACCGCCCTCAGTATTGACGCCAACACCTACTGCGTAGACGAGCCGGTGACCTGCCGGGTGGGAAGCACGGGCACCACGCCGATGATCTTTGCCGACTGGCAAGGGCTTGGCTGGGATGCCGGCAGTATCCTGGTGGACGAGGCATCCTGCCCGCCCTTGAGGTAAAATGCGGGACGGGCCGAACTGTTAAATACGGAAGGAGAAAAGCGAGATGGGAGTAGTTATACAGGGAGAGGTAACGCTACCCGCGGAGTTGGACTACTTTGCTCTGGCGGCGCTGCCCGGGCAGGTGGCCGAACTGGGCGGGGTTGTAGAAGGGCGCGCTGGCCAGGCGGTCAGGCTGGCGGCCCTGCTCGAGTCGGCCGGTGTCAGCGAAGGCGTCGACTGGATCACGTTTGAGTCAGACGACGGGGAGTTTGCCATCAGCGTGCATCTTGACGCGGTGGCCGACGCGGTGCTGGCCTACAGCCTAGACGGCGAGTCGCTGCCGCGCGAGCAGGGCGGGCCGGTGAGGCTCTACGTGGCCAACGCCGCCAAGTGCACAAGCGCCAGCCCCGACGAGTGCGCAAACGTGAAGTCGGTGACGACCATTACGTTGGCGCGCGAACGCGGCCGCGATACCCGTCCCAAGACCCCCCGCGAGCACGAGGCCCTGCACTCCGATCAATGACCCTCGTAGCGGTCCCGCTCAGGGCCCTGCTGTGCAGCCCGGGTCTGTCAGCGGGTCGCAGGGCGGTCCATTGCCGCATTCGCCCTCGTAGGCAATGCCCGCGCCGGCTGCCAGGGCCTCGCAGTGGTTGTTGTAGGTGACGTTGTCGCAGCCACACACCGGCCAGTAGAACTGCGGGCAGACCTCCGGTGCCGGAATACACATGCCGACGGCGCCGCTGCAGTCTCCCGGCGGCGCCACGCAGGCCTCGCCCGTAGCACAGCCGCTACCGCCGGGCACGCAGTGCTGCATGCAGGGTCCCGGGTGCGCCATCTGCGCCCCGGCCACCAGCAGCTCGCAGTCGTTGCCGTAGGTTACGTCGTCGCAACCGCACACGGGAAAATAGACATCGGGGCAGGCCTGCGGCACTTCCACGCAGTGTCCCTGCAGGTCGGCGGTGTTGCAGGAGCCGGGCGGCAGCACGCAGGCCTGGCCGTCGCTGCAGGCAATGCCGGCGAGTCCTCCGCAAACCGAGTCGCAGGCCCCGGGATGGGCAATGGAAACGCCGGCCATCATGGCTTCGCAGGGGTTGCCGTAGTCGGCGCCGTCGCAGCCGCATACCGGGTGGATGTTGGCCGCGGTCGAATTATCGGGGCAGGCCGAAGGCAGCGGTACGCAGAAGCCCGGCGCCGAAGCATCCCCGCAGGTCCCCGGCGGGTGCTCGCAGAAGCTGCCCGTGTCGCAGGGCACGAGATCGCTGCATTCGCTCGTGCAGGGACCCGGGTGGGCCAGGCGCACACCGGCGGCCAGGCGCTCGCAGGGGGTGGCGTAGGTCACGTCGTCGCAGCCGCACTCGGGCAGGTCCAACCCGGTGCAGTCGTTGGGCACCGGCACGCAGATGCCCTCGTTGGTGGCGGCGTCGCAGTGGCCGGGCAGGCCTTCGCACACCGTTCCGGTGGGGCAGTCCTCGGGACTGCCGTCACCGCAGAAGCTCACGCAGGGGCCGGGGTGAAACAGTCCGACGCTGGCCTGCTGCCTCTCGCAGTCGTTGCCGTAAGTCGTCCCGTCACAGCCACACACGGGCTCGTATACATCAGGGCAGACCGAGGGTGGCTCGGTGCAGTGCCCCACCGCCATGTCGTTTTCGCAGTGACCCGGGGGCGAGTCGCAGAACAATCCGTCAGCGCAGGCGGTAGCTGAGCAACCCCCACAGGCTTCGGCCCCGGCGCCCGGCTGGCCGTTCAGGCGATCGACCAGCGGGTCGATGGTGCCCGCGATAAGACAGAACAGGCAGTCGGTGAGGTCGCCCGTAGTGTCGAGCTGTTGTGTGCACTGGCCGCTGGGGTCGGGACAGGTGGAACCCAGCTCGAGGTCCGCTCCGTTGAGGCCCGTGCAATCACGGTTGAGCTTTTTCAGCGAGCGGGTTTTCAGGCGCGACAAGCGCGAGTCAAGCTCGCCCGAGGCGCAGCCGGCGGTGGCACAGCGCAGCACCTGCTTGCCGCGTTTCTTGGCAAACACGCCGGCCTCGCGGGTTACACGCGCGCGGCAACCCGGCGCGTCGGCCGCGGCCGGCGCCGGTGAGACGGTCAACATAAACAAGGAGACTGTGGCCAGCAGGCCGGTGCGCACGACGATTCGTTTCATGGCAGGTTTCCTCCTCGCGACGGGCTCGTGCTCGTCGCGCTCGCTACCCCGGGCTTCGGCCCGGGGGCCTGTTCCACGGCCGAGACTACTCCCGTGGCCGCCGGTCAGTCAAACTCGGCCAACCAGCATACGGTACTGGCGGATCTCGTCGGCCAGTAGTTGTTCGAGGAACTCGCGCTGTTGGCCGGGGATCGAGCTGCCGCCGGCCGGGTTGACGCGCCGCTCGGCCAGGTCGCCCACGTAACGCGGGTCGTCCGACACGCCCAGGAAGCGCATGGTTTCGCGCAGCAGCTCGGCAGGTCGCTGCGACACATCGTCGTAGAGTAGCAGCAGCGCGTTGCCCGTTTTCAGGTGGCGCCGCCAGCGCTCGATGTTCTGTTGATAGCGGGCACAGGCCAGCTGGTAGGGGTCGGCGAAGAACTCCTGCCATTGCTGGTCGCTCACGTCGTCCATCTTGCGGCCGGCGTTACGCACGAGGTCCTTTTGCGCGTGTGACCATGCGCGTTCCACGGGGTCGCGCAGCATCATGATTATCTTGATCGCCGGGTTGAGAGCGGTGATCTCGGCGATGACCTCTTCGGGAAGCGCCGCGTAGCTGGCCGTAGCCTCTCCTCTTACCCGCGGCAGGTACAGGCGGCGGTGGCGCGCGAGGGCGCGGGCTTGCTTGTAAATCCAGTGCTGGGGGCTGTCGCTGAAAAAGCGAAGGTAGTAGTCGATGCGGTCGCTGGTAAATTTTTTATGGTCGCGCTCGCCCAGGCGATTGAAGAAGAACAGCTCCTTGGGCTCGGAGAAAAACACCTCGGGGTGTTCTCTCAGGTTGGCGTGCAGCCAGGTGGTGCCGGTGCGCTGCGGGCCTACGACCATGAAGTCAGGAAACCGCGCCAGCGACGTTCCCGTTTTGTCGGCACGCACGAGCTTGAGTTGCTCGGCAAGCTCGACGCTGACAGTGCGCGGTCGTGCTGTGTCGGTGGCGGTCACGGTATTACAGTATGCCACGCCTTCAGGATTTCTGTTGCGCACGGACCACGCGTGTCACCAGCAACAGGCCCACCAGTAGTGCCATCGCCCAGGGCAACAGCTGTTCGCCCTTGCTCAGCCAGAGAAAATGCAGCCCGGCAGCCACACCGGCGGCGTATGCCAGCCGGTGTATTCGCCGCCACGTCGGCCCACCCAGGCGTTTTACTGCCGCACGGCTGGAGGTGGCGGCAAGCACGCACAGGCAGGCAAAAGCGGCCATGCCGGCGGTGGCAAAGCGGCGTTCGGCTATGTCTTCGAGCATGGCCGAGCTGTCCAGCTGGTGGTCGAGCACAAACCAGGTCGCGGCGTGCAGGCAGGCGTAAGCGAACGAAGACAAGCCCAGCCGTCGTCGCCAGGGAGCTATCCACGGCGCTGATTGTCGGGCGCTGGTGGTCGAAGCTGCCAGCTTGCGCAGAGGCGTGATGGCCAGTGAGGCCGCGAGCAGGGCGAAGGCCGTCATGCCGCTGCGCAGGGTTATTTCTTCTATGGGGTTGGCGCCCAGTCGGCCCGCTGGCAAGTCATAGAGCAGCAACGCCAGGGGCGTGGCGATGGCCAGCCAGGCGGCGGTGTTCGCCAGCCGGACAGCCCCGGCCAGCGGGGCCAGCGTCACTCGAGGTTCTCGCGCTGCAGGCCGCCACCGGGAGGCAGCACGAAGTGCATACCGTCGCGGCCGAGTATGAGCTCGACATCAGTGTCGTCGGTGCCGCGCATGAACACGCGTTCGGCCAGTCGGTTGGGCGGCCCCGGCACCAGGTGGGTGAGCACCAGCGTGGGCACCCCGGCGCGCCGGGCCGCGTCCAGGGCCTCGGCGGGCGGGGCGTGGTAGTCGAGTA
>JACKQG010005363.1_pt2 | contig 12139 bp, 13 predicted proteins | sample 8237621 | NCBI WGS metagenome assembly JACKQG01 (sample SAMN15677084, study PRJNA649215) | marine metagenome | biome: marine; feature: Black Sea; material: saline water; isolation source: suspended particulate matter (SPM) from the Black Sea western gyre | collected 2013-06-09/2013-06-10 | depth...
TGGATTGCCATGCCGACATCGAAGACGACGCCCTGTTCCGCCACCCGGAGATAGCGGGTCTGGAAAAAGAGGAGGGGCGTTTTGAGTCCGAGAAGAAGACTACCGAGTTCGAAGCCAAGGCGGCCGAGATAGACAGCGCCGACCACAGGGGCGTAGCCGGCCGGGTAATCGAGTTCGGCGGAGATCTGGGCCTGATCATCGGCGGCGGCGGAGCCTCTCTAACCGCCTTTGACGCGATAAAACAGCACGGCGGTGAGCCGGCCAACTACTGCGAGATCGGCGGCAACCCCTCTGTGAGCAAGGTGCGTCACCTCACCAGCCACATCCTCTCCAAACCCGGGGTAGAGAACGTTTCGGTGATCATGAACGTGGTCAGTAATACCCGGGTGGATTTAATAGCCCGGGGCATTATTGCAGGCGTGCTGGACGCGGGCAAGGACCCGGCCAAGGCAATCGCCGTATTCAGGGTGCCCGGAGCCTGGGAGGAAGAGGGCTTTAAGATCCTTAAAAAATATGGAGTGCCCTACGTGGACCGCACTGTATCCATCGATCAGGCGGCCAAGTTTGCCGTTGAAAGAACCCAAGGGTAGGTTAAAAGAAATGGCAATAGTGGCAGACAAAAATCTGAAGGTTATCATCCAGGGCATCACCGGGCGCGAAGCCGCCTCTTTCACAAAGGATATGCTGGACTACGGCACCCAGGTGGTAGCCGGGTGTACACCGGGCAAACAGGGCCAAAAGGTGCACGGGGTACCCGTTTATGACACCGTGCGTCAGGCGGTTGCCGATAACCCCGCCAGTGCCTCGGTGATCTCGGTACCCCCGGCCCTGGTGAAAGGCGCTGCGTTCGAAGCACTGGACAACGGTCTGGAACTCATAATCATTGTCACTGAGCGGGTACCTCGCCGGGATGTGGTTGAAATTCTGGAAATGGCCCGACAAAATGACGCCCGGGTGATCGGGCCCAACACCCTGGGGCTGATCTGCCCCCATGAGATCAAACTGGGTATGGCAGGAGGGCCGGTGGAAGATGTGAAGAAATCATATATGCCAGGCCCGGTGGGCATCGCCAGCCGCAGCGGCGGCATGACTACCGAGATCGCCAACCTGCTCACCACCAACGGTATCGGGCAGAGCACCTGCGTAGCCATCGGCGGTGACCCCATAGTGGGCTCCAACTTCCTGGAGCTTATTCCCATGTTTGACGCCGATCCCCATACCAAGGCGGTAGTGCTGTTCTGCGAGCCGGGCGGAGTGATAGAGGAAAGCCTGGCCGCCATGGTGGTGGAGCGAAACATCAAACTGCCCATCGTGGCCTTTCTGGCCGGCCGCTTTGTGGACGGCATGCCCGGGGTTCGCTTCGGGCATGCGGCCACCATCGTGGAAGGCGACAAAGGCAGCGCCCGAATCAAGCGCGAGACCTTCCTCAAAGCCGGCATCCATGTGGCCGACAAGTTCTCGGATATCGTACCCATCCTGAAACGTATTGAAAAAGAACTGGACATGGAGGAATGACATCATGGACTTTGGACCCATAAGGACCGCCCTCTTTGTCCCCGGTAACCGGCCCGATCGTGTGGACAAGGCCGTAAATGTTGGCGCAGATGCGGTTATCATTGATCTTGAAGATGCGGTGGCATTAAGGGAGAAGGCGGAAACGCGACCAATAGTCCGGGAAAAAGTTGTGGCTCATCGTGATAAAAGGATAATCGTCCGAGTGAACGGATTCGATTCCGGTTTATTGCACGGAGACCTGGCCGAAGTGATCGTGGAAGATCTTGAATGCGTCATGATCCCAAAAGTGGATGACCCGGGCCGTATCAGGGAAATACACCGATTGCTTCTGGAATTAGAGAAGGAAAAGGGGATGGAGCCGGGGACCATTGCGGTTATCCCTTTGATCGAATCGGCCAAAGCCGTTGAAAACGTCTTTAGAATTGTATCTGAAAGAACCGACCCACCGAGGGTCTACACTGTCGCATTTGGGGCTGCGGATTTTACGCTGGACATGGGTACGGAAATTACGATGGAAGGTACCGAACTCATATATCCCCGTTCTCGTATACCGATCGCATGCCGGGCGGCCGGCATAGCCCCCCCCCTGGATACGCCATATATGATAGATCTCAAGGACCTCGACGCGTTGAAAGCGGATGTCAGAAGGGCCAAACAACTGGGGTTTCAGGGCAAACTCTGCATTCATCCGAATCAGATTAAACCATGCCACGAGGTCTTTTCTCCCACCAAGGACGAAATCATTTATGCGGGACGGGTGATTAGCGCGTTCGATAAAGCAGAGGCAGAAGGCGTTGCAGCGCTACAATTAGATGGTAAATTTATCGATTATCCGGTTGTTGAAAAAGCCAGACGCATTATCAGTCTGGCTAAAATCAATACAACTTGATTTATAAAATCAGAAAGATGGGTAATCATGAGCGAATTCATTAGAGTGGAAATTGATTCCCGAAAATGTGTCGGGATCAAAGAATGCGGCGAATGCATTGGGGCTTGCCCCGTGAATATTTTCGGAAAGAAAGGCGACCACCCTGTTATTATTCAAAAAAACCAGGATGAGTGCACTCTATGTGATCTATGCGTGGAGGCCTGCAACCCTGACGCCATCGCCATCAAAAAACTTTATGAAAACAATTTATGACCTGAGGCTGTTTGCTTAGCAGCCATAATTCACACTGGCTCAGCAATGCAAATGCAATGGGTGTGGAGTAAATGAGGTGTGGTGAGATGCGATCACTAAGATCTGATTCTAAGGCGTTTTTCCATGGATAACCTAAGGGTTAAAATCAAAGAGCACGACTTTCAACCCGCTGTTTTGGGAGAGAAGGTTTCTCAGATTCTTAAGGACGCCATATTGGAGGGCATCCTCAAACAGGGTGACCAGCTCCTTGAAGTCGAGCTGCAAAAGCAATTCAGGATCAGCCGTTCTCCGTTGCGAGAGGCCTTTAGGAATCTTGAGAAAATTGGCCTGGTGGTTATCGTGCCCCGCAAAGGTACATTTGTTAAAGCCATCACCGAAAAGGACATCCGGGAAAATTTTCCTGTTCGGGCAACTCTCGAAGGGCTGGCTGCGAGAGAAGCCTGTTCAAAGATAACGGCAGAAGAGCTCAAAGACCTCAGAGAGGCTTTCAAGGGGATGAAGAGTGCGGGACAAAAGAAAGACGCTGCCGAGGTTTACAGGGAACATCACCACAGATTCCATAAGATTTTCATCAAGGCTTCTCAAAATGACACCCTTATCAACATATTGCGAACTTTGAGGATGCACAGAATATGGTACTATGTGTCCTATCAATATTATAGAGAAAACTATTCTGAAGGGCTGGCGGTGCATGAAAACATATTGCGGCTCTTGGAAGACAGGGACTCAGATGAAAAGGAAATTGAAAAGGTAATTCGAGACCACATTGAAAACCATCTGGATAAGTTCTTGAGGTATTTGGATGGTAGGAAGGAAATGTCGTAATATCCTGTGGAGAAGGTGGTTTTGGCCGAATGAGTATCTTTCCAAGAGAGATGGACCTTGAAAACTGCTGGCTTTAGAGTGATTGAGGAGTAGGCTGGACCCGCAGAATCGTTTAATCGGCACCCTTGCGGAGGTAATAATGGACAACCGTTTAAACAGCCTTTTCAGACCTATCAACATCGGCGGGCTCACCGCGCGCAACCGAATTGTAATGCCGCCCATGAACACCAACCTTGCCCATGGCGATGGCTTTGCATCTGACGACAACCGTGACTACTACGCGGAGCGGGCCAGGGGAGGGGCCGGCATAGTCATACTGGAAGCCATGTTCGTGGAATGGGCTGCCAAGCACCGCACCTTCGGTATGGGCGTCTCTGAAGATAAATACATTCCAGGCCTGGCCAAGGTGGCCCGGGGGATCAAGGAAAATGGCGCCCTGGCTATGGCCCAGATCAACCACAACGGCCGCCTGCTCTCCGAAGACGCCACCGGTTTGCAGACCGTGGCCGTATCCACCTTTGTAAACCCGGCCACCTCCGAAGTGTCGCTTGAGTTCTCCACCGAGGAAGTGCAGGAAATGGTGGGGAAATACGCTGCGGCCGCTCTCCGGGTTCGGGAGGCCGGTTTCGACGGGGTGGAGATACACGGTGCGCATGGCTATCTCCTGGCCCAGTTCCTTTCTCCCTTTACCAACAAACGCACCGACCAGTACGGCGGTCCCCTGGAAAACCGCATGCGCATGCCCCTGCAGGTGGTGCGCCGGGTGCGGCAGGTCTGCGGCAACGATTTCATCATCGGCTACCGCATCAGCGGAGAAGAATACTTCCAGGGAGGTCTCACCTTAGAGGAAACTACCCTGGCAGCCCAGGAACTGGAGAAGGCCGGGGTGGACCTGCTGGATGTATCCGGTTCTTCCCTCGAGGGCCCGCCCAAGCTGGCCAAAGTGATCCCCTGTTATTATCTGCCCCATGGCTTCCACATGCATGCCGCGGCGGCCATGAAAAAGGTGGTCAGCATCCCGGTGATCGGGGTGGGGCGTATCAACTGTCCGGTAGAGGCCGCAAGTTATCTGAACGACGGCAAGGCGGACCTGGTGGGGGTCGGCCGCCAGTTCATTGCTGACGCCCACTGGCCCAACAAGGCAAAAGAGGGGCGTTTAAAAGAAATCCGCCGCTGTATCGCCTGCAATGTGTGCCTGGATATTCTTCTCGCTAACAAACTGCCGCTGACCTGTGCGGTTAATCCCAGCACCATCAAGGCGGATGAACACCTGGCCCCGGCAGATACCAAAAAGAAGGTGGCAGTAGTGGGGGCCGGTCCTGCCGGCCTGGCGGCAGCCACCGTAGCCGCGGCCCGTGGCCATCAAGTCACCTTGTTCGAAGCCGGTGACCAGATCGGCGGTCAGCTTAATCTGGCTGCCAGGGCACCGGGCAAACAGGAGCTGGGCAGTATTTTGGAGTATTACAGCGAGCAAATCGCCATTACCGGTGTGGATCTGAAACTGGGAACCGAGGCCGATGTGGCAGCCATCATTGAATGCGGTGCTGATGTGGCCGTGATCGCATCCGGTGGCAAGCCTAAGTCCCTGGGCGAGACGTGGGAAGAAGGCGAAAACGTGTTCAATGCCTGGGACGTCTTATCTAACGCGGTGACCCCCGGCCACAAGGTCGTGATCGTAGGCGGAGGCCGGGTTGGTCTGGAGACGGCCGAATTTCTGCTGGAACAGGGCCATGAGGTGGTGGTGGTAGAGGCTGCTGCGCGGATCGGGGCAGACCTGGGGCTGACGGTACGTCCGGTGTTGATGAACCGGTTAATCAGAAGTGCAATTAACGTATTCAACAACGCCACAATTGCCGAAATCGCCGGCAACACTGTCACCCTGGACCGTATGGACGATATCATCACCTTACGCGGCGTGGACACGGTTCTGGTCTGCGTGGGCAGCGAGGCCAACCTCACCGTGGGCAAAGACCTGGATATTCCGTTGCACACCATCGGCGATTGCGCCGGCCCGGCCGGTATCATGGAAGCCATAAAGACTGGGGTGGAAGCGGGCCGTAACCTGTAGTCAAATTTGCCCCCCATAAGGTAGCTTTTTTTTGCTGGTCCAAGAAGTACGCTAATGCGAGTGCCTAAAGTTAAGGAACTTCGTGACATTTTCTCTAAAGATTGTTTTCACACAGCTTGCGCGACAAATCAGAATAAGACGTGCGGGTGGTATGTGGTCAAAGAATTCGACCGTTCTGTTTTCCAAGAGGCTCAGTAAAAGTCGCTGAGACAAGGCCATGATTGAGAACTTTTGACAATTTGAGAATCTTAAATATTACCTTGAACTTTAGGCATTTTAGCTCATTTTAGGCACTTTAGATCACTTATGGGCCAAGTAATTACTCAACTGGTAGAACCCTATTATGATACCGCTACCTGAGGTAGTTATTTTGGCCCATGAATAAATCTCTCTGAACCAAGCCCGCCTCATCTTTGGGGGTTCGGTTTGGAGAAAAATCCATTTTGGAGGAAAACAGATGACTGGCAACGGTTTTCATGATCGGCAACTGGCAATAGATTTGAGTACTGGGGCGGCATCGGATCAAAAGATAAGCACCGAAATTTTGAGTAACTTCGCCGGCGGTCGGGGGTTGGGCATCAAGTTTCTTTGGGAGATGGCGCCGGAGGGTATTGATCCTCTGGACCCGGAAAATCCCCTGATCCTGGCCATAGGGCCTTATACCGGGGCTGGCGTGTTCTCAGCCTTTTTCAACGTAACCACCAAGAGTCCCCTCACCGGTCTGGCAGCGGGCAGTCATTGTGGAGGCTTTTGGGGACCAGCCTTCAAGCGCACCGGCTATGATTGCATGACCGTAACAGGCGCTTCGGACAAGCCCGTTTACCTTCTGGTGGAAGAAGGCAAGGCCACTATCAAGGATGCCGGCCATCTCTGGGGCAAGGGCGTTTTTGAGACCGAGAAGCTCATCAAGGACGCTGAAGGCGAGGTGGAGATTCTGTCCATCGGTCAGGCCGGCGAGAACCTGGTTAAATACGCGGCCATGATGAACGGCCACCGCGCCGCCGGCAGAAGCGGGGTCGGTGCGGTGATGGGCTCCAAGAAGCTCAAGGCCATCGCAGTTAAAGGCAAGCTTTCGGTTGAATATGCTGATCCTGCCAAAGTGAAGGAAGTTTCCCGCAACGGCGGTAATCAAGCCATGGAGACGGGTAAGGCTTTTGGCGAATACGGATCATCCATGGCCTTCAACTTCTTCAACGAAGCCCACACCTTGCCCACCAGGAACTTCCGTGCAGGCTGTTTTGAGCAGGCCGGCAAGATCGACGGAGAAACCCTGAAGGAAAAATACTTTGTCAAGGACCGGGGCTGCTCCAAATGCCCCTTGAAATGCGGCAACATACACACCATCAAGGATGGGCCATACAAACTGAACGAAATAGAAGGTCCGGAGTATGAAACCTTGATGGCCTTCGGCTCCAACTGCGGCAACTCAAATATCGAGTCCATCCTCATGGCCAACTACCTGTGCAACGACTTGGGTCTGGATACCATCAGCTGCGGCGACACTTTCGCGCTTTTGATGGACCTGTTCGAACTGGGTATCATCAAAGAGACCGACTTGGACGGCTACTCCATGAACTGGGGTGAGCACGAAAACATCGTGGCCCTTATCCCCAAAATCGCCAACCGCCAGGGCGTGGGCGACCTGCTGGCCGAAGGCTCTTATCGGGCCGCCGTAACCTGGGGTGAGAAGGCTATGGTCAGGGTGATCCACGCCAAAAAACAGGAGTATCCGGGATACGAATTCCGCCGCTCCTTTGGCACCGGCTTCTCCCTGGTCACCAGCAACCGGGGAGCCTGCCATCTGAGGGCCGGGCTGTATGTAAATGAGCTCTTCCTCGGAGAATTCAAGGAGAGCGGTTTCGAAAGCAACATGCAGACTTTGCTGGACAAGGAGAACCTGCTTTGCCTGTACGATGCGTTCCTTTCCTGTAAATTCGGCGGAAGGAATGCCGGGCACACTCTCCCTGTACTTACCGAGTTGATGAATGCCCTGACCGGGTTTGACTACACTGAAAAAGAGCTGTCCCTGGTGGGCGAGCGTATCTGGAATCTGGAGCGGCTGTACAACCTGCGCGAAGGAGTTGAAGAAGACCTGCCGCCAGCGCGTTTTTACCAGGAGTCCCTTGATGACGGTCAACCGGACGGCGAAGCCATTACCCTGGAGAGGTTCATTGCGGCCCGAGCCAAATATTACCAGACCCGGGGTTGGGATGAGAATGGAACTCCCGGCGCTGATAAGCTGACTCAGTTGAGCCTGTAGGACGACAAATGGTTTCTCCGGCTGCCAGAGTCCATGTCCCGGCGGGGCCGGTGTTCTCCTCGCGGCCTCCATCAAAAATCCCGCGATTTCAGGGTTCGGTTTTCATCGGCTCGGATCCTTTTTCCTTTTGATCCACGCGCATAATTGCTTCGGTATCCGGCAGATGCCAGTCTGCAGTTTTTTCAACATGTTTGGCATATTTATAAAAGGTGGCTTCAAGATTGCTGAAAGCAAGCAAAAGCCCCGTCCAACCGTCCATGAACCCGAGTTTGAGAATATATTGTTTGATAAATGCAAAAAGGCCGTGAGAGAGGGCGATTCCCATCCCGGGTGTTTTATCAGCCGCGATCAGTTTTTTAGCGCCAAGATCGGTGTATCGATCAATTTTCTGAATCAGTTCAGATAATCCGGCGTATGGCGTCTGCCAGATAGCGTTTTTTAAATACCCCGGTTTGCGATCGGTCAATAGCTCATAACTTTCATGCACAAAATCGAGTTTATAACGCATGGCATCCTTTTTAAACAACTGGGGTTGCCGGTAATCCGGATAATAACCGGAAAAACGGATCCAGCGTCCCATGAAAAAATTTCGCCTTGGAACAAAAAACACATTTGAAGCAGTATCTTTTTCTATAATTTCGAGCACTTCATCACGCACCTCAGGGGTGCAGCGTTCATCGGCGTCAAGACTGAAAATCCATTCATAACGGCATTGCTCGATTGCCTTGTTTCGCAAAGCGCCGAATCCCTCAAACGGTTCCTGTATCACTCTGGCTCCAAGATCTTGTGCAATCTGTGCGGTCGCGTCCGAACTGAAAGAATCGGCTAAAAGAATTTCATCCGCCCACAACAGACTTTTAATCGCAGCTTCAATTTTTTCCGCTTCATTGTAGGCGATAACATATGCCGAGATTCTATCCATTCCGCTCTCCGAGAGAAAAGGATTCCAGGACTCAAGGGGTCGAGGGCCCAGGTAAAAGAAACGATTGAGCCTACCTCTTAAATCCTTAATTTCTATAAAAACCGGATAAAATCTAACCGGTCAGACTTTCGATGCGTAAAAAGTATAGCAACAACAAGATCTTTGACGCCTTGGAATGGATTGCCACCATGGCCTCCCATGTCTCCAGCAAGGGAGATCTGATGGTCAGGTACTATGGATACTACAGTAACGTATTCAGAGGCAAGCGTAAAAAGGGGGACAGCGATGAACTTATACCCTCCATACTTCTCCATCGGACATAATTTAAAGTTTGACAAACAGAATGCTCTCGCTTACCATAAAACCATACGATACATCTGTTTTTACTGTATTAGATGGAGGCAAAAATGGCACTTGTAAAGAAAACCATTGAATTGGATCAGGACCAGATCAATCGTATCAAAACAGCCTTGAAAGCCAAATCGGAAAAAGAGGCAATAAATGCGGTTCTCAAGCAATTTGACACAGATCTGGCATTGGCAGAGGTGACACTGAGGGGTGCAGGTAGTTTTGAGTTTGATGAGGTATAACGGAGTGCAGGAAAAAGTAGTCTTTGACACACACGTGTATATCGGGGTTTTTAATGCCGGCCTTTTTCAGGATGAGATCAATGGATTCAACAAGGTCATGTATCTGGTCCATCCTGTGCTCCACGAACTGTGGATAGGCGCCAAGGGAAAAAAAGAAGTCAATCATTTGATCAGTTTTGGAGCAAGATTTATCGAATTAGGGAGGCTTGTTGTCCCGGCAGCTTCTACGCAGATCCTGATCGGTAAAGTGTGTCAAAAACTCCGACTTTCCGGTAAACTTAACCCGTCCTATCCTCATATTTACAACGACGTTTCCATTGCTTTGCTGGCCAGACAGATCGGAGCCACAGTTGTAACCAGGAATATTTCAGACTTTGAGAAGATTCATAAGGTCGTAGATTTCAGTTTCCGTGACGTTTCAGGTTAAGGCTCCTCCCTGACTCTCTTGTTGATTCATCCCCCCTTTCCCCAAACTCGAAGGGTTCTTCCGAGGGCCTTATGATTGTCCGCATTCGAAACAACCGCGCCCTGCCTGTGGTCTTCATTGCCGATGATGCCGAGCATCAGATGGGGAGATAAGAAGTCCCTTTTCCAGAATCAGGCCCGTATGGGATTGGTCATTGTGTGTCAAGCCTTTATCAACCTCATGATATTGTGTCCATTTTGTCTTTGACGCACAGGGAGGATTTCGCTATAGTTTTTGTGCAAAAAGGAAAGTTCTTGTAAGAAAGGAGTTCCGCTGAATGTTTATCCTCACTCCCAGACCTGTGCGTTTGAGCAGTGCGGCTACAAGGGAATTTGCCTTCCTTCAAACTCAATTTTTCCAGAAAAACGTAGACCCGTGTATGAAAAATTTATCTTTTTCGAAAGTATAGCAGAGAGGTAATATGATGAGTAATGATAAAATATGGGATACATTTGTCACTGTTTGGGAATATGTTCTCTGGACGGTTGATCATGACAAGGTGACAGTTGGCCATTGCGTAATCGCTGCCCTGGTAGTGTTAGTTGGCATCCACGTTGCGCGGAATCTGAAAAGGCGTCTTCGCAGGCGGCTCGAAACGAAACAGAATTTAGATTCGAGCGGAAAGGTGGCCCTGGAGAAAATGGCCTTTGCCATAATGTTAACTGCTGTGTTCTATACAGCGCTGGCCATATTGAGAATCCCGCTTACGGTTTTCCACTTTGCCGTTGGGGGGCTGATGATTGGTTTTGGTTTTGGCGCACGAGAACTTTTCAGCAACCTGATCAGCGGTATCATTCTCATGATAGAACGCCCTGTCAAGATTGATGATATTGTAGAGGTGGAAAACGAGGTCGGCAGGGTCTTCAATATCGGTCTCCGGAGCTTTCAGATTCACACCGAGAACAATATAGATATCATGCTGCCGAATAGTGTGGTGCTGAATCAGAAACTGGTGAACTGGACAAAGGATGATCACATGATCCTTACCAAGGTTTCTATCGGAATTGGGTACGAGTCAGACATCAAAAAATCGACGGAACTGATGGTTGGGGCAGCTGCGAATGTCAAGGGCGTTCTCAAGGAACCGGCTCCCTTCGTACTTTTTAAGGAACATGGGGCGAGCACGCTCAACTTCGACGTTTATTTTGCTGTACAGGTGAAGAACAAGATGAAGAGCTGGATCTTTGAGAGCCAGGTGAACTACGGACTCAATGACACCCTGAGGGCTGCTGGAGTTAATATTGCTTTCCCGCAGCTGGATGTGCATTTGAAAGAGGATGTGAAAATAAACATGGAAACCAGGGAATAAACAGGAGGAACAATGAAGGCAGGGAATCAAACGAAAGGATCGGTAACTCCCACATGGGATCAGTTCAAGGAAGCCTTTGCGGTCTTTCATAATGACTATCAGATCGTGGGGCATCCGGGAGAACCGGCGGTTTCTCCCTTTGACGAGCCCCGGGAATATGGCAAATATTCATTGACTCAGATCCCTGACCTGATGACAGAAAAGGATTTTGAATCACAGATGGGCAGCATGAAAAAGATTCTTATAACGTGTATGGATAAGCGAGTTGCCCGCAAAATCTGGGAATCTGAAAATGGAGCAAGCGGCGAAGTTTTTCTCTTGGCTATTGGTGGGGGAGTCGTACAAAACCGGGAAAGGCGAAAAGCAATAGAAGTCATTGCCGGGTATCTGGCTCAGTTTCATCAGTTAAGAGAAGTTGTTGCTTCCGATCATGAGCATGTCTGTGGTGCTGTAAAATATTTCCTTGCTAATGTGGGGCTGTCAAATGAAAACGGCCTGCCCGGATTGTTGGGGAAACCACCTGGCAGTGAGGAAGAAAGAGAAATCATGAACCGTTTAATTTCACATGGCGCACATCCATGGATCAAGGAATTCGGAGATGACAAAGTTGTGGCCAAGGATGCTTATGTCAATGAATCCGAACGGGATGTTCAGGAGTTTCTAATTCAAATTAAGGATATAAAACCTCTGTCCATTGAGCAATTAGAGCATGAAATGCAGGCAGAGCTGATTGGTACGGCGGCCGCTTTAAGATCATAATATATCCGGTAAAGCCTTCAAGAAATATCATTTTCGCCTTCCTTGATCTTGACTAAGATTGAACATTTTTCAAAGGTATCGCCTCTTTAAGGTCTGCTATTTTTGCGTAGTTGTTCTTGACATCTTGCGAGTTTTTGCACGGCAAATCCTGGATAATAGATATCTCCAGGAAGGTACCCCTGTGGCAATGCGATATCAACATCCAAGCCCTTCACATAAGCTGGAGGCGGTCAAAGAGCACCAGGAAAAAATCAACATAAAAAATTGACTTTTTTAGGCAAAAC
>JACKQG010006592.1_pt1 | contig 12138 bp, 13 predicted proteins | sample 8237621 | NCBI WGS metagenome assembly JACKQG01 (sample SAMN15677084, study PRJNA649215) | marine metagenome | biome: marine; feature: Black Sea; material: saline water; isolation source: suspended particulate matter (SPM) from the Black Sea western gyre | collected 2013-06-09/2013-06-10 | depth...
TTTTTTGAAGTTTCAATAAATTTATCAAATTGTTCCTCTGAAATTCTACCTCTTCTAATATCATTTGATTTAATTTTAGACTGTTCAGCTAAAATTCTAGTTGATAATTGCTCCGATGACATTTCTAGTGAAAAAAAAGCAATTGAGGATTTTTTACCTTTTTCTTGTAATTTTTTTGCTGCATGAAAAGCAATGTTGGTAGCTAAAGCAGTTTTACCCATAGAAGGTCTGCCTGCAATTATTATTAAATCTGATTTATGAAGCCCCCCAAGTCTATCATCAAGATCTGTTAAGCCAGTTGGCACACCAACAATTCCTTCTTCATTTTTATAAGCATTAGAAGCCATTTCAATAGTAAACTTCAAAGCTTCATCAAATTTGACTAAAGAAGAATTAAAAGATCCTTTTTCTGCGAGATCAAATAATAATTTTTCAGAATTTTCTATGATGTTTTGACCGCTGATATTTAAGTCATTTAGTTTAGCCGTATCGATTGTATTTTCTGATATCTTGATTAACTCTCTTCGTACAAACATATCATAAATAATTTTTGAATATTCTATTGCTTGTCTAGATGATGTAGAAAATTTTGTAATTTTTACTAGGTACTCAGGTATGTTTATATCATCCTTTTCATTTTCAAAATAATTTTTTAAAGTAATAGGATTAGCCAACATCCCTTTGTAAATAAGATTTTCAATTGCATTAAATATTTTTTGATGCATTGGGTCGTAAAAATTTAGATGAGAAATAATTGTGTCAATTTCATCAAAGACTTCATTTGTTAAGAGGATTGAGCCAATTACAGCTTGTTCAGCTTCTATATTATTTGGGAGTTCATTAAAATTATTTTTAATTAAATTTAAATTCTTATTAATCACAAATAAACTTTATAGTAAGAAGAGTTAAAAACAATGACAAAAATAAATTGGGGAAAAAATTGTATAAACTATTGAATAGCTTCTTCAGCAACAACTTCTATATTAAATTCAGCCTGAACTTCTGAGTGTAGATTAACTTTAACTTTAAATTTTCCCAATGATTTAATTTCTTGTGGCAGTTGTATCATGGAGGGTCTGATATCAATTTTGTTTGTTGTTAAAATTAATTTTGAAATTTCAGTAGGTTTGACGGAGCCGTATAGTTCATTGTTTTCAGTGCTTAATTTTTTAATTTCATATTCTTTTTTATTGATTTGTTCAAAGATTTTTTTTGCGTCTTTCTTTTTTTCTTGATCTTTTTTTCCTAGATCAGATTTAATTTTATCAACTTGTTGTACATTTTGCTTGGAAGCGTATAGAGCTTTTTTTTTGACTATTAAATAATTTCTAGCAAATCCTCTTTTTACATCAATTATATCTCCTATTGATCCTATTTTTCTAATATTTTCTAATAAAATAATTTTCATTTAGATTAATGCTAAGTTTCTTGCTCGTTTAATTGATAATGATAGCTCTCTTTGTTTTCTTTGACATACATTAGTTACTCTTGAAGGTAGAATTTTGCCATTATCTGATACGTATTTTTTCAATAATCTAATATTTTTATAATCAATGATTGGTGCACCTTTTCCTGACAGTGGACATTTTCTTTTAAATTTGTATTTATCGGGTTGAAAAATACTTAACTTAGCAAAGTTACTTTGTCTCGTTTTTTTATTTCCAGCTCTTTTTTTTTTAAACATTAAATATTTTACCTTACTTTTCTTTTTTCAAATTCTTTATTATCGTCTTGCTTTGAAAAATAATTAGTTGTTAGATCAAATTTTTTGACTTTTATGGTCATATATCTCAAAAGATTTTTATCAATACGTTCATTTTTTTCTAATTTCTCAATTAATTTACTAGCACCTTTAATTTTAAAATGGATATAGTTACCTTTTTTATTTTTCTTAATAATGTAAGACAAGTTTAGCAATCCCCAATTTTCAGTTTTTACTACGTCGCCTTTATCGTTTTCCACTAATTTAGAATATTTTTCAGTCAATTGTTTTAACTGAGCAGGGCTAGCGTCTTGTTTTGCTATAATAGTATGTTCGTATAAATTCATTATTATTCTTTTATAAAAAATGAGGATATACTATTATAATTATTTAATTACAACACAAAAAACCACAACAAAGATAGAATTTTTAATGTTTTCGGTTATCTTTCCAGGACAAGGATCACAGTCAGTAGGAATGGCTAATGATCTTTATCAAAAATTTGATGTTGTAAAGAAACTATTCAATCAAGCAGATGATATTTTAAATTATTCACTGACAAAATTAATAATTGATGGCTCAAAAGATAATCTTGATCAAACAGAAAATACTCAACCTGCAATTTTTTTAGTTGGTTATTCAATTTTCCAATTAGCAAGAGAAGAATTTTCAATAGATTTAAATAAAGCAAAATTCTTTGCAGGACACTCACTTGGAGAGTATACAGCTTTAGCTGCGGCAGGATCATTAGGTTTTGCAGATACATTAAAACTTTTAAGAGTTAGAGGTAAAGCAATGCAAGAAGCAGTGCCCAAAGGGCAAGGAGGAATGATTGCTGTACTTGGTTCTAATATTGAATTTATTGAAAAAATTATTTTAGATAATAAAAATAATTATGAATGTTTTATTGCAAATGATAATTCAAATGGGCAATTAGTAATGAGTGGAACTATTAAAGATCTAGACTTATTAATTGTTGATTTAAAAAAAAATAATATTAAAAATATTAAGTTACCAGTTAGTGCACCGTTTCACTGCAAATTAATGAACAATGCAACAAAAATTATGAATATAGAAATTGAAAAATGTGATTTTAAAAATCCAAATAATACATTAATATCAAATGTAACAGGTGAAGAAGTTAATGATTCTTCTTTGCTAAAAAAATTGTTAATTAAACAAATCGAAAGCAGAGTTAGATGGAGAGAAAGTGTTAACTACATGATTAAAAATAAAATAAACAAATTTATAGAAATTGGACCAGGTAAAGTTTTGTCTGGATTAATTAAAAGAATAGATAAAAATGTTACAACTATTTCAGTTAACAATGAGGAAGATATTAATAAAATAAATATTAATGATTAGTTTTAAAGATAAAAAAATATTGATCACTGGGGCTACGGGTGGAATTGGAAAAGCATTAGTCAAAAAATTTCTATCTCTTGGAGGTAATGTTCTTGCAACAGGAACTAAAACAGAAAAATTAAATGATTTAAAAAAAGAATTTCCAAATATTAATATTTTAAAGTTTGATATTTCGGATCATTCAAAGATAGAAGAATTTATAGAAAATACTTCATCACAATTAGCTGGTTTAGATGTTTTAGTTAATAATGCTGGAATAAATATGGATAACTTATCTTTAAGAATGAAAGATGAGGAATGGAAAAAAGTGATTGATGTAAATTTAGGAGCAACATTTTTTCTATGTAAATATGCAATAAAAAAAATGTTAAAAAATAAATATGGAAGAATAGTAAATATAACTTCTATAGTAGGTCATACCGGAAATTTAGGTCAAGCAAATTATGCAGCTTCCAAAGCAGCGATCATTGGAATGTCAAAAAGTTTAGCTATAGAATATGCAAAAAAAAATATTACAATTAATTGCGTTTCACCTGGTTTTATCCAATCTAATATGACAGATAAAATTGTTGAGAGTATCAAAGCAGTATTAACATCTAGAATTCCTATGTCCAAGCTAGGAACTGGTGAAGATGTGTCAAATACTGTAGCTTTTTTATCCTCGGATGCTGCTTCATATATTACAGGACAAACATTACATGTTAATGGTGGCATGTATATGGGTTGACAAAGGTGAGTATTAATCTATTAACGAAATTAAAACATAAAGGAATAAAATGTCAGACGATATTTCAAGCAAAGTAAAAAAAATAGTTGCAGATCACCTGGGAATTGACGAAGCAAAAGTAAACGATGACTCTAGTTTTATAGATGATTTAGGAGCTGACAGTCTAGACACCGTAGAGTTAGTTATGGCTTTTGAAGAAGAATTTGGTTCTGAAATTTCAGACAGCGAAGCTGAAAAAATATTAACAGTTGGTGATGCTATAAAATTTATAGAGAGTAAAAGTAATTAATTTAAAACAAATGTCTTCAAAAGAAGATGGCATTATAGTTATATTATCATCTCCATCAGGAGCCGGCAAAACAACGCTTGCAAAGTTACTATCAAAGAAAAAAAATTTTAGCATTTCAATTTCTCACACCACTCGAAAACCAAGAGTCAATGAAATAAAAAGTAAGGATTATTATTTTGTAGATCAAGATTATTTTAAACAGTTAATTACCAATAATGAATTTTTAGAATATGCTAAAGTTTTTAATCATTACTATGGTACATCTAAATCTTTTGTAATTAAAAATCTAAAAAAAGGAAATAATGTTATATTTGATATTGATTGGCAAGGCACTGAAAAAATAAAAGAAAAAAAACTGAAATACCAATTAATTACTTTTTTTATATTACCTCCAAGTAAAAAAGTTTTGTTTGAAAGATTATCTAATAGAGATATGAAAGATAAACTTATTGTTGAAGAAAGAATGAAACAGTTTAACAAGGATATTCTTCATTGGAAAAATTATGACTTTGTGGTTATAAACGACAATTTAGAAAAATGTTATAATGAGGTCAGCAATTTAATTGAATCAAAAATAAACAAAATTAATAACACTTATGATGTTCAATTAATTGAAAGACATATTAATCAATTAATTACTTAATCTTTCATATTCTCTAGTTATATTGAAATAAGTTAATGGACTTAAGTTTTGAGGCCTTAGATTTACATTTAGATTAAAATTTGCGGCAACTTTTTCAGGGTTTTCAAAAATTTGCTTTAATGGGTTTTTAATCATTTTTCTTCTTTGATTAAAAAAAATTCTAGTTATTTTTTCAAGGTTTTCTGGATTTTTTATATAATAAAATTCTTTTTTTGGAACAAAACTTAATAATGTACTATCTACTTTAGGTTTTGGGAAAAAACATTGTGGACTTATATTAAATTCTTTTTTTATATTTAATCGCCAATTTGAAATTATAGATAACCTTCCATAGTTCCTGGAATTTGTTTTTGCCAGTATTCTATCAGCCACTTCTTTTTGAAACATTAAAATAAGTTTTTTGTAACATTTAAATTTTTCAGGAGTCGTTATCCATTGAGTTAAAATTTTCGTTGAAATATTATATGGTAAATTTCCAAATATAATTATTTTTTCTTTTGAAATATTATTTAAATCAAATTTTAAAATATCTTTATTTAAAATGTTAATTTTATCACTAAATTTTCCATTTAATAAATTTACTAAATTAGAATCTTTTTCTATTACAAAAATTTTTTTTGGATTTTTTTTTAAAATATACTCAGTTAAATTCCCAGTCCCTGGTCCAACTTCGAGAATTACATTATTTTTTTTAATGTCTCCTATATTTACTATTGATTTTATTATATTTTTATTTATTAAAAAATTTTGTCCTAAGCTCTTCTTTGTTTTAATTTTCATTTATTTTTTTTAAAAAAATTAAGGATTCTTTAAAACTAGCTGGATTAGATTTTTTTTGTCCCAACATTTGATTATTAGGACCGTGATCTGGAGAAATTCTAATAAATGGAAGACCAAGTGTTAAATTAATAGCATTAAAACCAAACAAAGTTTTTAAAGGAGTTAGTATTTGATCATGATACATGCCTATAATAACATCAAATTTCTTTAAATTTTCTTTAATAAACAAAGTATCTGCAGAAAATGGACCTTTAACTTTCAATGATTTTTTTTGCGCAATTTTTATTGCTGGTATAATTATTTTATCTTCTTCACTTTTATTAAACCTAGATTCACAATGAGGATTTAAACCTGTGACTGCAAATCTTGGTATTTTGTTAAATTTGTTTTTATAGAATTGATTAATAGTTTTTATTTTGTACACGATCATATTAGTTGAAATTTTTTTATGCACATTTTTTAATGGTATGTGAGTTGTCATTGGGCTTACAGATAATGATTTATTATAAATTAACATTACTTCATTGTTAACTCTTTTTGTTTTATACGCCAGGTATTCTGTAACTCCGATAAATTTATTTTTAAGAAAATGTTTTTTTGAAATCGGGCCATTAATTAACGCAAATCCATTTTTATTATTCATTATCTTAATTCCAATATTAAAACATTTATTAATATATTTAGAGGATTTAGTTGAAATTTTTCCAAATGGTTTTTTAATATTTAATTTAACATCAATTAAATTAATTTGTGCATTGTTGAGTTGAATTTTAGATATCTGATTTTGTTTTATTAAATTTATTTTAAATGCAAAATTCATTTTTTTCATTTGCATTTCTACAAGATTTTTTGAAGCAATTAAAATTAAAGGTTTTTTATATTTAGATAAAAAATTGGATTTTAATATTTTAAAAAAAATTTCTAAAAAAACACTATATGGTTCACCTGACACAATAATAATTGGTTTATTGATCATTGCTCGATCTTTGTATTGAATTTTAATTTATTAAAATAAATTGCTGAAAATTGATTTAATTGTCTGTTTCTATCATACTCAATTAATTTTTTGAACTCAGAATCAAAATCTAGAGTAATTTTTTTATCTTCTTTTTCATCTAATTTTAATATTATCACTCCTCCGGGTATATCAATTGGTTTTGTAAATTCACCGATTTGTAATTTATTAATTTCATTTACCACTTTTTTTGTTAGTTGATTTTCTCCTATCCATCCTATTGAACCACCTATTTTAGCAGATTCTGTTAAACTATATATATTTGCTGTGTTTTTAAAACCTATTTCAGATATGCTTTTTTTTATTAAGTTGTATTTTTCATTAATTTTTTCTTTATTTTCACCGCTAAAAAAAATTTCAGAAAGTAGATAATTTTTCTGAATTTTATTTACATTTATTTTTTTTTTAATTTTTTCTTCATCAATATCAATTTGTTTATGAAACTTTTCATAAATTAATTCATTCCATAAAACTTCAACTTCAATTTTTTTTTTTACATCTTCTATTGTTAAATTGTATACTGATAGATATTTTTTAAATTCAATTTCGCTACTTATTTTTAAACTAACATATAAATTTTTTAAAGTTTGATCTATATACTTGCTACTTTGATTAAGTTTAAAATATTTTTTTAATTCATTTTCTTTTATTTTTTCTCTTAAAAAAGAATTTTTAGCCAGATTAAAAATTTCTTTTTTTTTTAGAGATTTTAGATCAGTATTTAGAGCTATTAAATATCTATATTCTTCATTAATATTTATATTTGTTATAATTTCGTTGTTAATCTTCATTACTATAAATGCATTATTAGAAGCCTGTACAATATTTGTAAAAATATTAAAAAGAAAAAAAATAAAAAAAATTATTTTAATTAATAAAAAATTATATTTCATTTATTTTAAAGGAGAAGTTGTTGTTCCAAAAGGTTTTATAGTTATAGAGAAGAATATATTTTCTGAAGGTTTTAAATCACTATCTTCATAATAATTTTTGCTGTATTCAACTGCAGCAACCAAACAATCATTTTGATATTGGTATATTAAATTATAAAATTCTGTTAAATCTGTTTTTTTATTCTTTCTTGTACTGAAATTGATAGAATTTGTCTCATTAAAATTATAGGAAGTTTTATTTGAAATGTAGCTTTCATTCCCTATTAAATTATTTTCTTCTAGGTATTCAAAAGTTGTTACAAAATTATTTACATTAAATTCTGTCTTTATGGAGTCGTAATTTGACCTAGCCAAACTGTTGTCTAATGAAAAATTGTATTCAAAATTAAAAAATTTGCTAGGCTTTAAATAAAAATTTCCAACTATATCTGATGATTTGTTGCCAATTGTGCTTTTTGTAGGTAAATCCTCATTAGTTTCATCTCTAAAAACAGTCGCTAAATCTAGACCAATGAGTTTATTATCATTTTTATCAGTTCTTTTATATCCGCTTCCCAATGTAATAGATTGACCACCTTCAACTGTACTTGTTGATCCAATTCTATCAAAAGAATAAATATTATTGATATCTATTCTTCTATCATCATCTTTAATGTTTTTAGTTTTGTTTGGACTATATCTTAGTTGTAAAATGGGGGTTAAATAATCAATGTAATTTTCGTTACTTTTTTTCAAAGGATATGAAGTTTCAAATAAAAATGCGGAAAGAAATCTATATTGACTTTCACTAGTATTTGATGAATTTTGAGTTAGTGAATTTGGATTGCTTAATAAAATACTAAAGTCATTTTTTAATCCATTTTTATAAAAAAATGGATCAGATTTAAAATTTAAGCTATTTACAAGATTAGCTTCATATAAATTGGTATTATAGTGTTTTTGATAATCGCTAGTTTTATATGATAAGTCTCCACCAAGATTATAACCTGTGTTAATATCGTTAATAATAACAAAGGTAGGAAAAATAAATTCATATCTATCATTTTTTGGTTGACTCAAATTTTCGTAAACTTGAAATGATGAACTAACGGATAAGTCTTCTCGGGTGGCATCAAAACTTAGAAATGAACTTAAAGTTGAAGTGTTGTTTATCAAAGGAGATTTTAAATTATAGCTCTTTAAATAAGTGTCATTAGATACTTTTTGAAAGTTAAACTCCATTTTACTTGTATCAAATGCACTTAAACCTAAATTTATTATTGAATTTGAAAAGAAATGGTTTTTTGAATCGCTTGTTTTTAAACTAGTGTCAAAAATATGATCGGAATTTTTATTTGCTTGCCTATATTCGGATTGTAAAATTAAATTTTGATCAGCATATATTCTTGGTTTAAATGTAAAATCTTTATTATCGGAAATTACATGAAAATAAGGAATATTTACTGATAAACCAAAATTATTGGAGTTACTTAATGTAGGCATCAAGAAACCCGATTGACGTTTAACAGTTGGGTCAGGATGAAAAAATTTTGGAAAATATAACACCGGGACGTCATAGACTTTAAGCCATGCATTTTTATAATTAATTGTTTTTTTTAATTTGTTATGTTCAATTTCATCAGCTGAAATAATCCAGGGTGGACATTTATCTCTTTTTTTACAAGTTGTAAAAACTCCCTTTTTGAGTATCGTAGAATTTTTGTTTGAGTATAAAGAATTAGCTTTAAGTCTAGGTTGATTGTTTTTATTTCCAAATTTTGAGTTATCAAATTTTATTGTCACATCTTTTCCAGCAATTTCATTAGATGTTAAATCAATTATGACATCTTTAAAATTATATAGATCATTTTGATTATCTATATACGTAACTCCATTACCTCTTATTTTTTTTTTTAGAATATAATATTTAAATTTTTCAAAAGAGAATTTATTTCCATCATTATCATTAAACTTAGTTATTTCATTTGATGATATTTTCATTTTTTTTCTATTATAAATAATATTTTTTGAATTCATAAAATATTTATCAGCAACTACCGCATTCATCTTACTGTTGATCAAGATTTTTTCTTCATTTCTTAAATAAAGAATTTCTTCAGCATTAATAATTAATTGATTAATTTCATCAACTAATTTTATATTTCCTTTTGCTATTAAGGAAGATTTAGTTTTATTGTATTCAAACTTATCTGCAATAATTTCTACATTATCATTAGTTAAAACTTTTCCACCTTTCATAGCTTTTATTGTATCACCTTTATCTAAGATTTGAATCTCTGATGTTTCGAAATTAAATTCATCAGCACGTATTTTTGTTTGATTAAAAAAAATTGATAAAATTATTAAAAAAAATAAAATTTTATTATTTTTCATTTATCCTCACTAATCCTATGGAACTAATCAGACTTAGAATTAATAAAGGCATCCAAACTGATAAAGTTGCAGATATTTTTCCATTTTCACCCAAAAGATTTGAAAAATAATTAATATAATAAATAACAACTGATAATATAACTCCTAGTATTATGTTGAATATTTTGGGTTTATTAAATTTTATATTCAACATAATTATCCCAGCAAATACTGTCATTATTGATAAATAAATTGGATAAGCATAAATTTTTTCTAAATGTGTATTAATGTCTAAAGTAGAATATCCAAGTAATTTATAATCTTTTTTTAACTTTTTTAACTGCAAAAAGGTTAGTGAAGATAAATTTGAAAACAGATTATTTATTTTTTCTATATCAAAATGACTCTTGAAAATAATATTTTTAACATTTTTTTGTGTAAAGTTATTTTTTGAAATATTAGCATTTTTTATAACCCAATTATTTTTTGAAATGTCTACTTTTTTTGAACTTATATTTTGAATTAATTCAAATTTTTTATTAAATTGTGTAATTGAAACATTTATTAAATAATTTTTATTAATTCTATCTGCATTGACAATATTTATAATATTGTCAATTTCGTCTTTTATCCAAAGACCATTTTCGGTAATAACTGCTAAATATTTGTCATCGCCTGAGTAACTATTTTTAATTTCTAAATGTAGATGTTTCAGTTTTGATGAAAAAGTATAAAAAAATACTACAATCAAAAGTCCTAATAAAAACGAAACTAATGATATTAATTTTAATATTTTAAAATTTGTTAAACCATACCTTTTATATATATTTAATTCATTCTTTTCTGAAATTTTAATGAAAAAAAATTTTGTTGATATTAAAAAAATAAATGGGAAAATATCATAAATAACCGAAGGACTACTAAGAAAAGTTAAAAATATTGGATAAAAAAAACCTGCGTCTAAATCTTTAAAATAGCTTATTTCCTCAAACAAACTTAATATTATAATTAAACTGAAAAATACAAAAGTAATTTGCAGCAACAAACTTATAAAAGTTTTTGTTAAATATTTTTGATAAGTTTTTATTAACATTTGTTTTAATTTTAAGTTTTAGCTTTGTTAAAAAGATATAAATAAGTCAATATAAATAAAATAATTGGGATAAATATAAATATATAACTATATAGCGGTGTTAAACCTGAGTATCTTATAGATACTTCGGATAAAACAATAATTGCTACACCAATATTAAATAAAATAAATTTAAATTGTGTAAATTTATAATCATCTTTGGATCTTGTAATTAGCAAACATGCAATCACTGCAATTAGAGGAAAGTAGAATGGTAAATAAAATCTTTTGAAAATCTCCTGTTTAATATTGCTTAAAAAATGTTTATCACATCTTAAAGATCCAAAATCGGTATTTTGACTTTTAAAAAATTTTTCAAAGAATCGGTTTTCTTGTTTTTTTATAAATAAAAAACATTTTATTATCAAAGATGTATTTAATTCTTGAATTTTTGGAGTGACAGTTGTTTTTGTTGTATATTTTGAAAGATTAAATTCTGTTTTTTCAAAACTAAAAACCGTAACTATTTCACTATCATTGTTAAGAAATTTTCCATTATTTAATATTAAATAATTAGCACCATTTTGATTTACAATTTTTCCATTTTTTGCATAAATTATTTCTGATTGTAAACCACCAAAATCCTCTTTAAGAAATATATTTTTAAATTCACCATTATTATTTTCATTTTCAATAAAAATTGTTAGCCCACTAACTGTATCAATAAACTTTCCCGCTTTAATCAAAGATGGAAAAAAATCCACATTTGAGGATCTAATAAATGATCTTGCAAGATCTTGAGATTTTGGAACAAGATAAGCACTTAACGAAATTTGTATTAAGATATATAATAGTGAATATCTCATTATAACTTTTGCAAAGTCAATTTTTTTTATACCGATAGTCCAAAAAATAATTAATTCATTATTATTTTCGTATTTAACAATCATATAAAACAAAGATAAAAAAAATATGAAAGGTAAAATTCGACTAAATATTTTTGGCAAGTTTAGCAATGTGTATAAAAAATATACTTTAAAGCTATGTCCATCCTCAGATACAAAATCTAAAAAATTAACTGCCTGCACAACCCAGACAATTAAACCAATACTTAGAGAAGCTAGTAAAAGAAAACTTGTCAGATCTTTTAAAAATTTCTTAAAAATTAATTTTTTCATTGAAATATGCCAATTTTGAACATATATAACATTTCAACCTAAAGTATATATTTAAAACCTATGAGCATTCAAGTTGTCTATAAAAATAAAGCTAAATCAGGCAATCTAGGTGTAATTGCTTT
>JACKQG010006593.1_pt1 | contig 12137 bp, 10 predicted proteins | sample 8237621 | NCBI WGS metagenome assembly JACKQG01 (sample SAMN15677084, study PRJNA649215) | marine metagenome | biome: marine; feature: Black Sea; material: saline water; isolation source: suspended particulate matter (SPM) from the Black Sea western gyre | collected 2013-06-09/2013-06-10 | depth...
AATAAAAAAGCCCGATAAAAATCGGGCTTTTTTGTGTATGGAGGCCGGAACCAGAATCGAACTGGTCTAGATGGATTTGCAATCCACTGCATAACCGATTTGCTATCCGGCCAAGATGTGTGCAAAGGGTTATATAAAAAAAGACCTGATAAACAGGCCTTTTTTAAAATCTGGAGCGGGAAACGAGATTCGAACTCGCGACATTCACGTTGGCAACGTGATGCTCTACCAGCTGAGCTATTCCCGCAATAGAAAGTGAAATTATAGTGTTTTTTTCAAATTAGTCAAGCCCTAATTCAAAGATAAAAATCACTAAGATAGTATTATTTATTGACTTATCTGTGTATGGGAAAAATATTAGTCCCACCCATAGGTTCGGCGATTATTTTTCACAAATGCAGATAAGGTAATGGATGGTGCTAGGTAGGTGGTTTTTATTTTTGGATTAGGGCTAAAGCTGATTTAGGATTAATTGTCAAAAGTTTTAACCCCTTCTCTTAAATAAATAAAACCTGACCATAAGGTTAAGAAAGTGGCGGCCATGAGTAGTACAACGCCAATTTCAAAACTTGGCAAACCAAAGAAGGGTTGTTGATAGAGTAGGAATAAAATAGCAAAAATTTGCACGAAGGTCTTTACTTTCCCAATGAATGACACATTGACTGTTGAGCGTTGGCCAATAGTCCCCATCCATTCGCGCAGTGCTGATACGAGAATTTCGCGAGAGACAATAATGAGTGCGGCAATAGCGATGTACCAATGGGTGTCAGTGGGGTAGAAATCCACCAGAAGGATTAGCGCGACAGAAACCATGAGTTTATCGGCGACCGGATCAAGAAAAGCGCCGAGTTGTGAAGTCATATTGAGTTTTCTGGCTAAGTATCCATCAAGATAGTCAGTGGTACTGATAAAGGCATAAATGCCAGTCACCCAAAAATTAACCTGGGTAAAGATGCTCTCGGGTGCTTCAATATCAATAAAACCCTCTGGATTATATGCCGGCTGCAAGAAATACAATACTACGAAAGCTGGAATTAGTGCAATTCTAGAAAGTGTAATTATATTGGGTAGTGTCATCATGTGCGTATTCTATCAGAAGCTGTTTGGGCAGAAACGTTTTGATGTGAATTTGATGGTGGGCCCGACAGGAGTCGAACCTGTAACCGCTCGGTTCGTAGCCGAGTACTCTATCCAGTTGAGCTACGGGCCCATCAAGCGCGTAATTATCGCTAGGTTTGGGCAAAAGGTCAAGCGAAAATTGGTTTATTTTTGTAAAAGAGTGATGAGTTGATCTAGTTTGGCGATTCTAGAGCCTTTAACCAGGATGGTGGCACCAGTGTGATGGTTGACAAGATGTTTAGCCAAGTGCGCTTGAGAGTCAAAATGTTGTGCTTGGTAATGCTTAGCCAAGTGGCCAAAGCTATAGAAGTTAGGCGTGATGGCGCGGGCTAACACGCCAGTTTGTTGATGTAAGGTGATTTCATCTTTGCCAAGTTCTGCCATGTCGCCTAGTACCACAACCAGCTCACCCGAATAGGTTTTTAGGGTATTGAGTGCTGCTTGAATTGAAGTGGGACTAGCGTTATAAGTGTCATCAATCAAGGTGAATTGTTTTGTTTGAATAATGCTTAATCGCCCCGGCTCTGCTTGCGTAGCCTCCAAACCTTGTTTGATGAGTTGGATGTCAACATCAAGTGCAGCTGCACAGGCGCTAGCTGCCAAGGCATTATTGATATTGTGCTTGCCAATTAATTGCAGATTGATATCGATGGCTTGCGATTTAATATTTAATGTAAATTTAGATTGCTTAATATTGCTGGCAAAAACATCACCCCCCTTACCAAAGCTAAGATCGCCCGAATAGTTAGTGTTAGTATTAATAATATTAATAGAATCGGTTGAATAAATCTCACCCTTGGCTCTGATCAAATTTTCCTTGCTACCAAATTCACCAATATGTGCATCACCCGTGTTGGTGACAATAGCAATATCGGGTGTTACTAATTCACGTAGTTGTTTAATTTCATCTAAATGATTAGCACCCATTTCAATCACAGCGTATCGGTGTTTGTCTTCTAGGTTTAGTAGTGTCATCGGCATGCCTAGGTGATTATTTAGATTGCCTTGGGTTTTTAACGTGGGTGCAACTAATTGAAGAATATTAGCTAACAGGTTCTTAGTGGTGGTTTTTCCGTTACTGCCGGTAATGGCAATGGTTTTTGGCCGCAGGTTGTTTAGATGAAATTTGGCAATCTCCCCCAACGCATTTTGGGTATTGTTGACTCGTAAAATTGGCAGATCAGTGTCTACTTGTTTGCTGACAATAACACCAACAGCACCCATAGCTTTAGCTTGCTCTAGATAATCGTGACCATCAAAATTATCGCCAATAATGGCTAAAAAAATACCGCCATGCATTGGTTGTCGAGTATCGGTAAAAATTCCAGAAAATTCAACATTAGTGGCACAAGTGACATTTAATAGCTTGGCTAAGGTCTTTGTATTAGTTTGTAGCATTTTTTTTGTATTAGTAGTTACTCCCCCATTTATCTTTTTAAAAAAAATCTCAATAGGTTTAACGCTGCTTGTTTTTTATTTTTTTCAATCTTGCTGCTTCGATAATAGCAGCTAACACCATGTCATTGTCGTTTGATTCCAAAGTTTCATGGTTTAAAATTTGTGTGGTTTCATGGCCTTTTCCAGCAATCAGCAAACACTCTTCTTCCGCTAAGGTAATCACGGCATTTTCAATGGCAATCTGGCGATTTTCATTGATGATAACTTCATAGCTGTCATCAATGCCGCTGAGGATGTCATCAATAATGGCTTGAGGGTTTTCACTTCTTGGATTGTCATTAGTGAGAATGATTGTATCGGCTAATTTAGAGGTGATTTTGCCCATCTTGGCACGTTTGGATTTATCACGATCTCCGCCACAGCCAAAAACGACACGAATTTTATGTTCTGGGTAGTGGTTTTGTAGCGTGATAATGGCTTTTTCAATCGCATCAGGCGTATGGGCGTAATCTATCCAAATTAATTGTTGTGCATTTTTTTGCATTCTGCCCGGTGGTGGATTAAGTTGGTGTAGTAATGGCACAATTTGCTGTGTACTAAAATCTCTGGCTTTAAGCGTGTTGTATGCGGCCAGCACATTCATTAGATTAAATTTTCCTAAAAACGGCACCTCGAACACAAAGCCATCAAGCTGAGTGATAAAGCCATACTCTGTGGTTTTAATGTCATCAAAGTCATTAATTGAATAGGTTGTTTGAGAGGCGGCACTGCTGGCTGATTGGAAGCTGGAAAAGCTGGCGTCGTCTTTATTTAAAATGACATTCTTCAACGAATCTAGTTGGAACAGTTTAAGTTTCTCTGCTTGATAACGCGCCAATGTTTGGTGATAATCAAGATGGTCTTGAGAAAAATTAGTAAACACTGCTTGAGTGATATTTAAGCCCTGAATGCGGTCTTGAGCTAAGGCGTGAGACGACACCTCTAGAACCGCCGTATTGATGCCCTTGTTAGCATATTCATCCAGTGTGCGATATAACGTTAGAATATCAGGTGTTGTGTGATTTGACTGTTGCGAGCTATCTGAGATGCCTAAGGTACCAATCAAACCAGTTTTCACCTCAAGTTTGTTGAGTAATTGTGAGATAAAATGAGCAACGGAGGTTTTGCCATTGGTGCCAGTGACGCCAATAACTTCTACCTGGGTAGCTTGGCTGTAAAAAGTACTTGCAAGCGCTGGCAAATGGCTTGATAACTGATCAATACGAATGGCAGGTACACGGCACTCAACGGTTTGAGAATCAACCAATACAGCCACACAACCTTTGTCTATTGCTTGGTCGATGTAATCTATACCGTGACCTTTAGCGCCCTGTAGTGCAACGAACACGTCACCTTCTTGAAGGGTTTGAGTATCAAGAGACAATCCAGTGACGTCGAAATCAAATTGAGTGTTAACAATATTGCTAAGTAGTTGTGAAATATTCATGTTGAGTATTATAGGGGCACCTCTATAGGATTTATTGCTAATAACACCAAGTGGAATCGTAAGATTACCAAAAGATAAATTATTGACTTTTATCAAGTTTTTTTTTGCTATACTGCACGCTAGCTAGCCGTTTTTCTTGCTCCCTATTACTACTAAGCGTCTATCACTACAGGCGTCTCCTTGTTGGAAGTTGGTGTAAAATCGTTAGCTACTTGTTTCTTATTTAATATACTTAATTTTCCGAGGAGAGAATATGTCATTAACGCGTAGAGATTTTATCAAAGTATTAGGCGCTGGCTCAACAGCAGGTTTGATTAGTGGTTGTGGCCAAGATGCTTCAGCTAAGCTGGCTTCTCAAGATAACATGTACGAAGTGCCTAAAACAGGTAATGCGCGAATTTTGCATATTACTGATACGCATGGTAATTTATTACCTAACTATTTCCGCGAGCCAAATGTTAACCTAGGTTTTGGTGACACTTATGGTCAATTACCGCACGTGGTTGGCAATAACTTACTTAAGCAAATTGGGGTTAAACCAGGCACACCAGAAGCTTATGCATTCACCTACAATAATTTTGAAGAGTTAGCAGCTAAATACGGCAAAACCGGTGGTTTTGGCCAAATTAAAACCGTGCTAGAATCTTTACGTGAAAGTGCTGGCGGTGTTCAAAATACCTTAACGGTTGACGGCGGTGACACTTGGCAAGGCTCAGGCACGTCACTTTGGACGCGTGGTGCAGATATGGTTGAGGCAACCAATATGCTGGGTGTTGATGTCATGGTTGGACACTGGGAGTTTACTTACAAGGAAGAAGAAACTTTAAAAAATGTTGGCTTCTTTAAAGGTGACTTCTTAGGTCAGAACGTTAGAATTCTTGAAGATGCGCTCATGGGTGATGAATACCTAACCATGACTGAAAAGTTTGATGGTAATGGTTTATATGATGAAGATGAAGCGCTACCATTTAAGCCGTATGTGATTAAAAATGTGGGCGGCCATCGTATTGCGGTGATTGGTCAAGCTTTCCCGAGAACGTCAAATGCTAATCCACAAAAATACTTCTTCCCAGATTGGTCATTTGGCCTGCGTGAAGAAGAAATGAGTGAATTGGTTGCTGATATTCGTGAAAACGAAAAGCCTGACGCGGTTATTGTGGTTTCTCATAATGGTATGGATGTTGATATCAAAATGGCTTCTCGCGTGGTTGGTATTGATGCTATTTTTGGTGGTCATACGCATGATGGTATGCCTAAACCGGTTGAGGTTCAAAACGCAGGTGGCATGACTGTGGTAACGAATGCGGGCTGTTCAGGTAAATACATTGGTGTAATGGATTTAGACATTAAAGGTCATAAGGTAGTAGGCTACAATTACAAAATGCTGCCAATTTTGACTGACTTTATCAAACCAGACGCAGCAGTTGTGTCATTTATCAACAAGATGCGTAACACTAAATACGACAAGAATGTTGTTGAAGCGCGTAGTTCTGCAATGAGTAATAATCCAGATCGTGTTGGTAAAACTTATGATGAAATTCTAACTGAAAAACTTTGTTCAACCAATCAAACCTTGTATCGTCGTGGTAACTTTATGGGTACTTGGGATCAGGTATTGGTTAACTCATTGCGTGAAGAGCATGATGCAGACTTTGCCATGTCGGCGGGCGTACGTTGGGGTACCTCAGTACCAGCAGGGCATGATGTCACCATGGAAGATTTAATGACCAATACATCAATGACTTATGGCGAAACTTACGTCTCAGAGATGAAAGGTGCGCAGCTTAAGGAAGTATTAGAGGGTATTGCAGAAAATCTATTTGTACAAGATCCATACTTGCAATCAGGCGGTGATATGGTGCGTATGGGTGGCATGGATTACACCATTGATCCGGCAGCTACACTGGGTAATCGTATTTCAGAAATGAAAGACGATGCTGGCACACCAATTGATCCAAATAAATCTTACAAAGTATCTGGTTGGGCGCAAGTTGGCTCTGTGGGTAATGGTCGACTAATGTGGGACGTTGCTGCAGATTACCTGCGCAAGCAAGGTACGCTAGATCTTAAGAAAGTTAACCATCCAACTATTAAAGGTGTTAAGACCAATCCAGGTATTGAAAATTACGCGGGTGATTTAATCTAATTTTAAATAGGGATGGTCGAAAAAGCCCCGCCAGTCGGGGTTTTTTTGTTGCTGAAAAATACAATGAAATTATTACTATTATCACTACTCTTGATTTCATCCTTAGCGCGTGCAGACGTGATCAAGCCTGCTTTGATTGAGGTGAGTTTTTTTCACGACAAGACCGTTGAATTGTCAATTGATCTAAGTCTTGAAGCGATAATGACAGGGATTGGCACTCAATATAAAAATACAACTGACTCACCAAATTCTGCTCAATACGATGAGCTTAGAGCGTTAACACCCAAAGTGTTACGCCAGCGCTTTAAAGCTTTTGAGGCTGAGTTTTTAAACAGTTTTAGTTTGACCGTTAATAATACGCCACAAGTATTGATGTTAAGTGAGGCTGAGATTGATATTATTGGCTATAAGAAACGCCCAAGAAAAACCACGTTGACTTACCAAGCAACTATGAGTCAGTGGCCAGCAACATTTGCTTGGCAATATGGAGAAGCTTACGGTGATAACGCCTTGCGTTGGCAGATGTATCAAAAAGATACTTATAATTGGAGTCAATGGCAATGGTTGCGTAATGGTGATGGTAGCGGGTTAATCAGTGTAGATTATCCAGAGCCTGTATCAACAACCCAGCGATTGATTGAATTTATCGGTATTGGTTTTGACCATGTGATTCCACTGGGTTGGGATCATATTTTGTTTATTGTCGGCATGGCGCTTTCCTCACTATTATGGAAGCGTTTGCTTTTGTTGGTGAGTGTTTTTACTTTGGCACACACACTCACACTTGGGTTGGCAATGGTTGACATAGTAGAGGTATCTGCGCGTATAGTTGAGCCACTGATTGCTTTTTCAATTGCCTATGTGGCAGTTGAAAATTTGATAACCCGTCAATCCATCAAGCGCAAAAGTATTATTGTGTTTTTGTTTGGCCTGATTCACGGACTTGGGTTTGCCAGCACGCTAAAAGAGTTTGAGATGGCGCCAGATTCTTTTTTAACCACGTTGATTGGCTTTAATGTCGGTGTGGAATTAGCTCAAGTTTTGATTGTATTGTTTGTGGTTTTAACCTTGTTGGGGCTGCGCGCATTAAAATTAGATTACCGGAAACTGGCAGTCATACCAATATCAGTCATTATTTCAATAGTTGGAATTTGGTGGGGTATAGAGAGATTAATTGGTTAGCAATTGCAAGTATTTTTTCTTTCTATGAGGCAGATTTTACGAATAAGAAGGGCGTGTAGTTAATCTACACAACCAAGTGTTTGTAAAATCTAACAAAACTAGAAAAAAGACGCAGCAATTTAGATAATTTTGGCTTGCATTAAGGTGTGGGTGTTAATAGCCCCAACCACTTGATTATTGTCATCCACCACTGGCAAAGAATTTAAATTAAATTCATCCATTATTTGCACCGCCGCCATGGCGGGCTTATCAGATAGAATTGACTTGCAGTTGGCCGTCATAACCTCACCAACGGTAAGTGTTTGAATATTGTCATGAGTTTCTAATACACGACGCAGATCACCATCAGTAAAGATGCCTTGTAGTTCATTGTTTTTGGTAATGAGTACCATGCCTAACGCCTTTTGACTCATGACTAATAACGCATCCAATAGTTTGGTGTCAGCGCTAACGGCTGGGATATTGTCACCTGTTTTCATCACAGTACTAACAAAGGTGAGTAAGCGTCTACCTAATGCGCCTGATGGGTGTGAGCGGGCAAAATCATCCGGACTAAAGCCCTTATTGGTTAAGATGCTTACGGCAAGTGCATCGCCCATGGCGAGAGCAACCGTTGTTGATGAAGTGGGCGCTAGATTATGAGGGCATGCTTCTTTTTCAACGCTTACATCTAGGTGAATATCGCTAATTTGACCAATGGATGAATTAGGGTTGCCCGTCATGCCAATAATGGCAACACCAAGGCGTTTGATGACCGGTACTAATGTCATTATTTCATCAGATTCGCCCGAATAAGAAATGCAAATAGCCACATCATTTTGCTCAATCATGCCTAGATCTCCATGGCCTGCTTCACCCGGATGAACTGAAAAAGCCGGTGTACCAGTTGAGGCGAAAGTGGCGGCAATTTTATTACCGATATGGCCTGATTTTCCCATGCCAATTAAAATCACTTTGCCAGAGCAGGTTTGAATTAACTCGCAGGCTTTAACAAAATTTTGATCAAGCTGCTCAGTTAATTGTGTCAGCGCTTGCGCTTCTGTTGAAATGACTTGTTTAGCGGTGTTGAGTAGCGAGTCAGACATAATAATTTATTAATTGATATAATGATTGATTTTATCGAACTAAAGTCACATGAGTAGTGAAAAAATTAAAATTTTATTTGTCTGTATGGGGAATATTTGTCGCTCACCTACGGCCGAAGGTGCTTTTACAGCGCAAGTAGAAAAGCACGCTGTTGCGCATTTGTTTGAAATAGATTCAGCGGGTACGCATGCGTATCATATTGGTGAACAACCTGATTCAAGATCACAACTTTCAGCAAATAAATTTGGCGTTAATCTGTCTAATCAACGAGCACGTCAGGTGCATGAGTCAGATTTCTATCACTATGACTATATCGTGGCGATGGATGAATCAAATTTGGCTAATTTGCAAGCTATTTGCCCAATAAAGCAACAATCAAAATTGTCATTAATATTGTCCAATATTCCTAACAATCAAACCAAAGGTGTGCCAGATCCTTATTTTGAAGGCCGTTTTGATGAAGTGTTTGAGATGTTAAATCGCGCCAGTGGTTTTTTATTGGAAAAGCTACTGAAAAAGGCTTAAAACTTGTTGACATAAGCGCTCGTAACAAAGTATAATTCTCTCTTTTATTGCCCCAGAAAAAATAGCGGGCGATTGTAACAGTGTTAAATATATAGAAATTTTAAGAATTTTGGAGAAATAGCGATATGTCAACAGTTAATCAATTGGTACGTAATCCACGTAAAAAGAAGGTTAGTAAAAGTGGCGTGCCAGCATTAGACAGCTGCCCTCAAAAACGTGGTGTATGTACTCGTGTATATACAACTACACCTAAGAAGCCTAACTCAGCATTACGTAAAGTTGCTCGTGTAAGGCTTACTAATTCAGCTGAAGTTACTACTTACATTGGTGGTGAAGGTCACAATTTACAAGAACACTCAGTGATTCTTATTCGTGGTGGTCGTGTTAAAGATCTACCTGGTGTTCGTTACCACACAGTTCGTGGAGCGTTAGATACCGTTGGTGTTGATGGCAGAATGCAAGGTCGCTCTAAGTATGGTACTAAGAAGCCTAAGAAATAACAACAATATATAAAACAAGAGAAACCCTATGAGAAGAAGATCCGCTCCTAAAAGAGAAATCCTACCAGACCCAAAGTTTGGTGATTTAGTATTGGCTAAGTTTGTAAACATCTTAATGTTAGATGGTAAAAAATCAGTAGCTGAGAAGATTGTTTATGATGCGTTAGATACAATTGAAGCTAAAGGTAATGCTGAGCCAATTGAAGTATTCAAACAAGCCCTAGAAAACATTGGACCAATGGTTGAGATTAAATCTCGCCGTGTTGGTGGTTCAACTTATCAAGTGCCAATCGAAGTAAGAGCTGAGCGTAAGATTGCCCTAGCCATGCGTTGGATTATTGAAGCGTCACGTAAGCGTGGTGAAAAAGGCATGAAGCTTAGATTAGCAGGTGAAGTATTAGACGCGATTCAAAACCGTGGCACTGCATTTAAGAAGAAAGAAGATACTCACAGAATGGCTGATGCTAACAAAGCGTTTGCACACTTCCGCTGGTAATCGAACATTTAGATTTAAGGATTTAAGAAAATGGCAAGAAATCACCCACTTAGTCGCTACCGTAATGTCGGTGTTATGGCGCATATTGATGCTGGTAAAACTACTACGACAGAACGTGTTCTTTTATACACGGGCCGTACTCACAAAATTGGTGAGGTTCATGATGGTGGTGCAACCATGGACTGGATGGAGCAAGAGCAAGAGCGTGGTATTACTATTACCTCTGCTGCAACCACTTGTATGTGGAAAGGTATGGACAATCAATTTGATGAGCACCGTATCAATATTATTGACACACCGGGACACGTAGACTTCACGATTGAAGTTGAGCGTTCATTAAAAGTATTAGACGGTGCAATGGCATTATTCTGTGCAGTTGGTGGTGTTGAGCCTCAATCTGAGACAGTATGGCGTCAAGCAAATAAATACAACGTTCCTCGTATTGGTTTTGTTAATAAGATGGACCGTGCTGGTGCAGATTTCTTGCGCGTATGTGATCAAGTTAAAACACGCCTAGGTGCAAACCCAGTGCCAATGCAAATTGCAATTGGTGCTGAAGAAGACTTTAAAGGTGTTGTAGATTTAATCACTATGAAAGCCATCTATTGGAATGAAGAAGATCAAGGTGCTACATACGAAGCTAAAGATATTCCAGCAGAGCTACAAGACCTAGCTGAAGAAAAGCGTGAATTCATGATGGAAGCAGCAGCTGAAGCCACTGAAGAGTTAATGGAAAAATACTTAGAAGAAGGTGAATTATCTGCTGACGAGATTAAGGAAGGCATTCGTACTCAATGTATTGCTAATCAAATCATTCCAATGTTTTGTGGTTCAGCCTTTAAAAATAAAGGTGTTCAGGCTGCATTAGATGCAATTATTATGTATATGCCATCTCCACTTGATGTGAATCCAATTGAAGGTATTTTGGATGATAAAGATGGAACTAAAGCAGCACGTCCAGCTTCTGATGACGAACCGTTTGCAGCATTAGCATTTAAAATTGCAACTGACCCATTCGTAGGTACACTAACTTTCTTCCGTGTTTATTCAGGTGTACTTAAAGCGGGTGATTTTGTTTACAATTCATCAAAAGGCAAGAAGGAGCGTATTGGTCGTATGGTGCAAATGCACTCTAACGACCGTGAAGAAATTAAAGAAGTTCGTGCTGGCGATATTGCTGCTGCGATTGGTCTTAAAGATGTAACAACGGGTGACACGTTATGTGACCTGAAAAATAAGATTGTTCTGGAAAGAATGGAGTTCCCTGAGCCGGTAATTGCCTTAGCGGTAGAGCCTAAAACTAAAGCTGACCAAGAGAAGATGGGTATTGCGCTTGGTAAGTTAGCTGCTGAAGATCCTTCGTTCCGTGTGTCTTCTGATGAAGAGTCAGGTCAGACAATTATTGCTGGTATGGGTGAGTTACACCTTGATATTATTGTAGATCGTATGCAGCGTGAATTCGACGTAGAATGTAACGTTGGTGCGCCACAAGTATCTTACCGTGAAGCAATTACATCAATGGTTGAGCATCAGCATAAATTTGCTAAGCAATCAGGTGGTCGTGGTCAATATGGACATGTTCATCTACGTATTGAGCCTCAAGAGGCTGGTGCAGGTTATGAATTTGTTGACGAAATTAAAGGTGGTGTTATTCCTAAGGAATACATTCCTGCGGTTGACAAAGGTGTTCAAGAGCAAATGGAGAACGGTGTATTGGCCGGTTTCCCATTAGTAGATGTAAAAGTAACCGTTTATGATGGCTCTTACCACGATGTTGACTCGAATGAAATGGCCTTTAAGATTGCTGCTTCTAAGTGTTTAGCAGAAGGTGTTAGAATGGCTAACCCTCAACTACTTGAGCCAATGATGGCTGTTGAAGTGGTCACACCAGAAGAGTACATGGGTGATGTTATGGGTGATCTTAACCGTCGTCGTGGATTAGTAGGCGGCATGGAAGACCTTCCTAACGGCAAACAACTAAAAGCAGATGTTCCATTAGCAGAGATGTTTGGTTATGCAAACGACTTGCGTTCAGCAACACAAGGGCGTGCAAGCTATTCAATGGAATTCTCTAAGTACACAGCAGCACCAAAGAATGTTGCAGATGAAGTAATTGAAAAATTAAACAAGTAAGGAGTATTTACAATGTCAAAAGAAAAATTTGAAAGAACCAAACCCCATGTAAACGTAGGCACAATC
>JACKQG010006594.1_pt1 | contig 12136 bp, 10 predicted proteins | sample 8237621 | NCBI WGS metagenome assembly JACKQG01 (sample SAMN15677084, study PRJNA649215) | marine metagenome | biome: marine; feature: Black Sea; material: saline water; isolation source: suspended particulate matter (SPM) from the Black Sea western gyre | collected 2013-06-09/2013-06-10 | depth...
AGCTGGCGATTTACGCCGCAGACTCGCCGATCGGAATGAATCAGAGTTTCCCTAATATTGTCCGTCTGCGAAAACGGTTTTCCTTACGTCGAAAAGTGTGCAACACTCGATGATCGGGCTGCCTGGCGACCTCAAACCAATGATAAATCGCTGCGCAAGCGGAACTGAAGGCAAACGCTGAAAGAAGGAGGGACATGCTTTTGACCCTTGGACTGACCTTCGCTCACAAGAATAATTTGACTCTCCAATTAAGTCCGGCCCATACATGGTACTGCAATCAGGAAAGCGGGCGCCACTTTCCGTCGGCGAGTAGGTCGACGGTTTCCAAATTGCAATCTTGTTTCAATTGCAAAGCCTCTCCGATCCAGCGATGAATGAAATCGGAGGCGGATTTCACGCTTGAAATTAAATCGTAGGATTGAGCCAAGTGGGCGGCAATTGAAGCAGATAGTGCACAACCAGTGCCGTGTAATTCCGTGCCACCGGCAAGACGCTTTTGCTTGGTTTTGAATACGAATTTTCCTGCTTGCCAGAATTCGTCTTCAACTACATCCGCAGCGGCGTGCCCGCCTTTGATTAGCACAGCATTGCAATTCGAATAACTGAGACCATCGCCATATTCGTGAGTGTTGGGAGTAACAAGTGTGGCGATGGGAAAAAGATTATTCTGCATCGCATGCCAACCATCCTGGCTCAACAACTCCGCACCGGTTGATCGACTTGCCACCCGAACTGGATCCACCACTACAGGAATAGTTGAGTGCTTCGAAAGGACATCGGCGATTGCATTGACGAGGTTAGCATTACCAAGTGCGCCGGTTTTCACCGCGACGCTCCCGGCAACGGCAGCGGATCGCTCATTCAAAACGCCATGCAATTGAGCAACAATTTCATCCACCTCGACTGGATGAACCGACTGCAAGCCGCCATCATCCTGGACCGTATCCAGCGCGCAAATACCAACGAAGTCAACCCCCAATCGTCGGCAGGCGCGTTCATCCATCTGCAGGCCAGCACCACGACCGGGGTCGGAACCGGCGATGCTAATGACTAGTGGCATGGCGCGCGGGGTTCAGCTTGGAAGGCTCGACGGCATCGTTACCCTCAGCCGCTGACGCGACCGGTTACGTGATAACCGCAGTCCACGTACATCACCTCGCCGGTAATGCCGGACGCCATGTCGCTAAGCAAAAACGCCGCCGCATTGCCGACGTCCGCGCCGGTCACGGTCCGTCGCAACGGGTTCGACAAGGCTTGCGCATCCAACTTCTCCTTCAAGCCCTGCACCGCCGAAGAAGACAGGGTTTTGATGGGTCCTGCACTCAACGCATTGACGCGAATATTGCTCGGTCCCAAATCCTCGGCCAAATATCGCACACTGGCTTCCAGCGACGCCTTGGCCACACCCATCACGTTGTAACTCGGCACTGCTCGCACTGCGCCGATGTAACTCAGGGTCAAAATGGATCCACCCTCCGACATCATCGGCTCAGCGGCAGCCGACAAAGCCGCCAGTGAGTAAGCCGAAATATCCTGCGCAGTGTGGTAACCCAAACGGCTGGTATCAACGAAACGGCCTTGCAAATCTTCGCGCTGAGCAAAGGCGATCGCGTGCACGATGAAATCGATCTTGGGCGTGCGGTCGGCGATCATTTTGTACGTGGAATGAATGGATTCATCACTGGTCACGTCACAAATCAATGGCTCTGGGGCGCCGACCTCCTTGCACAAACGGCCCACTTTCTCGCGAAAGCGCTCGTTAGCCACACAAAGAATGACTTCTGCACCTTGTTCGTAGGCCGACTTGGCGATGTACCAAGCAAGGCTCATTCGGTTGGCAACGCCGAAAATGATGCCGGTTTTTCCTTTGAGAATCATGGCGGAGGGATCGAAGGGACGGGCATATTCTGATTGATTCGCCTCGTTCCAGCAAAGCCTTATCTGATTGCCCCTCAGATCCAAGGTTTTCCCGCACCCACCGTGGCTAGAATTTGGCCATGAGCGGACCGGGTTCCACCTCCCGTGACCTCGAGGCTCGCCTGGGCTACAAATTCCGTGATCGCAGTCTTTTAGCTGAAGCACTCACCCACGCCTCCGCCCAGGAATCTCACAATGAACGCCTCGAATTCCTAGGCGACGCGGTCCTGAACCTCGTCGTGTCAGATCACCTATACCATCAATTCGCGCAGGATCGCGAAGGCCGCCTGACTGAGCTGAAAGCGTTCTTGGTAGCACGCAAAACTCTAGAAGAAGTTGCCGAAAGACTGCAGCTAGGTACTGAATTGCAAATTGGCGGCGGCCTGGAAAAGCGCGGGTCGGTGCCGCGATCTTTACTGGGAAATGCGCTCGAGGCGGTGCTAGGCGCGATCTATTTGGACGACGATGGACAGCTGAATTCATGCCGTCGAGTGGTCAATCATTGGTTGACCGTCGAATGGTCGACGGTAGAAGGTCGCCAATTCCGCCGCGCCGCCAAACAAGAGCTGCAAACCTTGGCTCAACAGCAATTCGGAGCGCTTCCGACCTACACCGTTTTGCAGAGCTTTGAACATCCAGAAACTTTTGCTTTTCAGGTGCGTGCGCGCGTCGGCAAGCGCCATTTCCCGAGCGCTTGGGCAACTACAAAAAAAGAAGCCGAGCGTTTGGCGGCGTGGGAAGCCTTGCTTGAGTTGAGGGCAGACCATGCCGATTGATCATCTGCAGTCCATTCCGTCGTACAAAGCACTGCGCAAAAAATGGAATGGGCGCAAAAAAGGATTGCTGCGCTGGGGCGGCTTATGGGGTTCGTCGAAGGCTTGTTTAACCGCAGCCCTCGCCGCGGATTCGGATAATCCGTTGTTAGTCGTGGTTTCCGATCCACACGCCGCCGAAATGGCGCACGACGACCTGCAAGCTTTTGGTTGTGGCTCCGCTCCCCTGCCCGCGCGCGAAAGCAATCTTGGCGCCGAGCCCGAAGTGCTGCGCGAACGCCACCACGCAATGGACCTAGCTACTCGCGAAGGTTTCGTCGGCACTTTGGTGGCGCCGTTGGCTGCTTTAATCCAACCCGTGCCCGCCGCCGACGATACCGATTCGATCCTAGAACTCGAACAAGGCTTGCGACTGGATCCCGACGCCTTGATGGCGCAGCTGATTCAAATCGGCTTTGAACGCGTGCCAGCGATCATGGAAGCCGGTGAATTTGCGCGCCGGGGCGACATTTTGGACCTATTTGCGCCCGGCCTTGGTGAGCCGCTGCGTCTCGAGTTTTTCGATGATGAGCTGGAAAGCATTCGCGTCTTCGATTTGGGCTCGCAGCGCACGCGGCACCTGTTGCACAAGGTCAAAGTGCCGCTTAGCCACGACCTCAAAGCCGTCGCTGGTGAAGAGGACTTGTTGCCGTTAGATCGCTTCCCGGCCAACATGCGGGTGGTGATTTGGGAACCCTCGGCAGTGAATGAAAACGCTGACAAGCTGCGCTTTTTTGGTATGGAAGCCGTCACCGCGCTTAATCGTCATCAAAAGCTGATGGCCAAACGCAACGTGCTAGAAATGGCTTCGCTACCGGGCAAGGATGGCACCTTATCGACCCTCAGCGTCGAAGAATATTGCCGCGGGGTAGTCGACGGTGCAGCTCTACTGTGCCAACGCAGTGATGATGGGGAAAACGCCACCGTCTTCTGCGCCACCCACGCCGAAGCCGATCGTCTACAACAAATTCTGGCCGACGGCAACCGCTCCGCCGATTCGTTGGATTTACGCGAAGGTGGCCTGGAACGCGGCTTCCGCATCCCGGAAGCACGATTAACCGTAATCCATCACCGCGAATTTGTACCTGGCCACGGTGCCCACCGCCCCAAAGCGCGGCATCGGCGCAAGCACGAAACCGAAAGCATCGACAGTGTGATGTCGCTGCGCCCCGGAGATCCGGTGGTGCATGCAGTGCACGGCTTGGCGGAATTCCGCGGCTTGGAATCGGCCGAGCAAGACGGCGGCCAAGATTGTTTGCTACTGGAATTCGCGAACGGCGCTGCGCTGCGCGTGCCTGTTTCGCGGGTGGACCTAGTAGAACGTTACATCGGCGCCGGCGGTGGCTTGCCGACCCTGGACAAACTCGGCTCCGGCTCATTCGAACGCCGCCGCCGCAAGGTCGCCGAGGCGGTTGAAGATCTAGCCGCCGACATGCTCGAAATCCAAGCCAGACGCGCGGCGATTCCAGGCCGTGCATTCGAGGAACCAGGTGAATCGCAACGCGATTTTGAAGCGTCTTTCCCGTGGGAGGACACCCCTGACCAAGCACAAGGCACGCAAGAAATTCACGCCGATATGTCGCTGCCGCGGGCAATGGATCGGTTGCTTTGTGGCGACGTCGGCTATGGCAAAACTGAGTTGGCGGCGCGGGCGGCCTTCCGGGTGATGGATGCGGGTTTTCAAGTCGCACTACTTGTACCAACCACCGTTTTGGCCGAGCAACATACCCGCAGCCTGCAGCAGCGCTTCGCTGACTGGCCACTGCGGGTGGAGCAGTTATCGCGTCTGACTCGTCCGGAACAGCGCCGTGAAGTTCTGGCCGGTTTGGCCCAAGGTCAGGTGGATTTAGTCATCGGAACACACCGGATTTTGTCGAAGGACGTCGACTTTAAGCGTTTGGGTTTGGTCATCATTGACGAAGAGCAGCGCTTTGGCGTGCGCCATAAAGAGATACTGAAGAAAAAGCGCGCCCAAGTGGATGTGCTCACGCTTTCGGCGACGCCAGTACCGCGCACTTTGCACATGGCGATGGCAGGTCTGCGCGACATCACCACTTTGTCCACCGCGCCCGCCGGACGTCAGGAGGTCCACACCGAAATTCGATACGGCGACGAAAATCAAATGATCGCCGAAGCGTTGCAGCGCGAACTCGCGCGCGGCGGCCAAGCGTTTTTTGTCCATAACCGCATCAAGAGCCTACCGCGCATCGCCGACAAGTTGGCTGACATGGTGCCGGGCGCGAAAGTGGTGCACGCACACGGCCAAATGGAACCGCGCGAAATGGAAAAAGCGATGCTCGCATTCGTGCAAGGCAAGGCCGACATCTTGTGTTCCACCACAATCATCGAAAGTGGCTTGGATATTCCAAACTCCAATACCATTTTCATCGACGACGCCCATCGCTATGGCTTGGCCGACTTGCACCAGTTGCGCGGCCGAGTCGGACGTGCGTCCCAACGCGGTTATTGCTATTTAATGATCCCGCGCGGGCAGCCCTTGCCGCTGGATGCACGTCGGCGTTTGAAGGCGGTGGAAGAGTTGCGCTATTTGGGTGCGGGCTTCCAGATTGCGATGCGCGATTTGGAAATCCGGGGCGCTGGCAACTTGCTGGGTGCGGAGCAATCCGGGCACATCAATGCGGTTGGCTATGAAACCTATCGCCGTTTGTTGAGTCAGGCGGTGATCCGCATGAAGCGCGAGCAACAAACCGCGCAATTACAGCAGGCGCAAAAGAATGGCGCGGCGGTGGATCCGGTTTCGGACATTGCCTTAGGCGTCGAAGCTGCGGTTTCGCCGATTTACATCCCGGATGAAGAAGCGCGCATGGCAGTCTTGCGTGAGTTCGACCGAATCCGCTCGCCGCAGCAAATCGAAAGTGTGCTCGAAGGCATTCGCGACCGATTTGGCCCGGCGCCGACGTCGGTAGCGAAGTTGGCGCGGTTATTTTTCCTCAAATACGAACTGGGCGCGTTGGGTTTGTCTTCGGTGCAGAGGGTGGACGGCCACCTGTTGCTGAAGCCACGCGACATGAAAGTTTTTGAACGGGCGGTGCAGCCGCTGGATATTGATTTGCGGGTCATCACGCCGCGTCGGGCGCATTGGGTGCTGCCCAAAGGAGTGGATAAACCCGATTTGGTGCTCGACTACCTATATCACTCGGTGATTGCTTGCCGAAAGCCGTCGGCGAAGCGAAAATCCCAGGCTCGCCACGGCAAATGACCCCCATCGCGGACGGTCCGCCTAGCACACAACCCAATGATCCTTTCCTCACTCCTACTTTTGGCGCCTATTTCAATGGTCGCCCCACAGCCGTTACTGGCTGCCGCAGCTATTGCCTTGGCGCAAGATGAGGTCAAAGCCGCAGGTGACCCGGTCGTCATGGATCAATTGGCGGCGATCATCAACGATCAGGTTCTGACTTACCGGCAAGTTCAAATTGAGGCCACGCGGCGCGCGGAAGCCTTGGGCATCCCCAATGACACGCCGAATCTTTTCCGTAGTATTGCTCGTAACTTGCTTATGGATATGCTTTTCCGCGAAGGTTATCGGCAAACCGGTCTAGATGAAGGCATGATTGACCAAATCGTTTCAGACGAGGTAGGCCGACGCACCGAAGCCGCTGGCTCACCTGCCGCCTATGCGATTTACCTCGAAAAACAAGGCACCAACCTTGAGCAAGAACGCAAGAACATCAAGCAGATGCTGATCGCGACCTTTTTCCAGCAGGCCGAACTCGGGATCGCGCCACAGCTCGGGACCAAGTCCTTCCAAGCTTTCTTGAACATCGCTCCGTCCGAAGTTCGTAAATATTACGCCGATCACCAAGCTGAATACACCTCACCACGATTGGTGAATGCCAGGATTCTGATGATTAGAAAAGATTCGGTGCCCAACGCCGAACAAACCATTTTGGATATCCAAAAGCAAATTACCGGCGCTACCTCCTTTGCCAAAAAAGCAGCCGCGCACTCCTTTTACAAGCTAGGCGAAGGCTCCCTGACTGGCCTGACCAACGTTGAAACCTCTGCTTTTGCCGCCCCGCTCAAGGATTTCATGATGATGGCTGCGGCCGGAGAATTCAGTGAACCGCTGGAACTACCTGTGGCTTGGGCACTTGTGCACGCGATTGAAGTGAAAGAACAACGCACTCTTTCCATCGGCGAGGCGCATGCCCAAATCGAAGGCGACTTACTGCGCGACAAGCGGGGCCGCGCCCTTCAAAACGCAATTGACCGTCTGCAGAAACGCTGCTTCATTTGGTTAGACCCAAATTTAGAAGGTGTTTTCGTAGATGTTTATGGTCTGAACTCCAGCGACGAAGAAGAACTGTAGAATTCTTCAAGCATCCTTGAACCGCCTGCGTAGCAGCCGCGTTTCCATAGGTAATACCATGTCTGACATCGAACCTGTACATCTGGAATCCCACCGCCATTGGGAACACGAAGCATCGTTTAACGAGATCCTCGCTGAACAGCTTCACAAGGCCCCATACTTGATTGCATCGGTATTCCTTCACGCCGTCATCGGATTTGTAGTTGGCGGCATCATGCTGTTGACGCAAGAAGACGCATCCACGCCTGTCATTGAGATGCAGGCTGTAGACCCACCACCTGAGGTTGAGGAAGAAGAGGAGGAGCCACCGGAGGAGGTCATCGAAGAGGTGGTCGAAGAGCCGGTCCTGATGGAATCTGAGCTCGAAGAAACCGTCGAGCAGGAATCCCTGGAAGAAACTGGCGACCCCGACTTCACTTCGGACGCAGCCTTTGACAATGACGCGTGGAACAACGCGGTCGGTCTAGGCGGCGGAGCTGGGGGTAAGTACGGCGGCCGTGGCGGGCGCGGTGGCGGCAAGCGCGGTGGCAACCCCACTGAAGCTGCGGTACTGGACGCCCTGAAATGGTTGCGCGACCACCAAAGCACGGATGGCTTGTGGGACTGCGACGAGTTCATGTACCAGGACAAGTACCCAGATCAGCCTCCTTCTGATGGAGCTGGTGGCTCCGCGAACGACGTCGGTGTAACCGGTCTGGCGCTGTTGGCCTTCTTGGGCAACGGTCACACCATGAGCAAGGGTGCGTTCAGCGACCAGGTCAAAACTGGTATTGGCTGGCTGCGCAGCGTGCAGGACATGAACTCTGGTCTGTACGGCGAGGAGGTCGGCAACCCGACTTTGTACAACCACTCCATTGCATCGATGGCGATGGGCGAGGCGTACTACTTCGGTAAGTCTCCGCTGCTGAAGCGCAACTTGCGCAAAGGCGCGACCTTGATCCTGAACTCGCAGAACCCTTACAACGCTTGGCGCTACAGCCTCGAGCCAGATGGCGCGAACGACTCCTCCATTACAGGTTGGATGGTCTTCGCCCTGAAAACTGCTGAGGACGGCAAGATCACTGTGCCGAAAAGCTCCTACCAAGGTGCGCTGGAATGGTTCAAGACCATGACGGACAACGGAACCGGTCGTACTGGTTACGCCTTCGGTAACGGCGGTGGCCCTGGTGGTCCTCCTTCCCGCGTCAAGGCTTACCTCGAGCGCTTCCCACCGGAGAAGTCCGAAGCTCTCACTGCGGTGTCCTTGCTGTGTCGCATCTTCATGACTGACGTCACCAAGATCAAGTCCTTCAAAGATCACGAAGACTACGACATCTTGAAGAAGCAAGCTGACTTGCTGATCAGCAAGCCTCCAGTCTGGGACGAAGAAGGCGGTAGCTGTGACATGTACTACTGGTACTACGGCACCTTCGCCATGAACCAATGGGGTGGCAAGCACTGGACCAACTGGAAGAAGTCCATTGAGAAAGCGCTGCTGCCTAACCAGCGTCAAGATAAGGGTAACTTCAAGGGGTCTTGGGATCCGGTCGGCCCTTGGGGTGAAGAAGGGGGTCGCGTTTACTCGACTGCAACCTGTGCTCTGATTCTGGAGGTGTACTACCGTTACGCTCGCGTTCTAGGAGCTCGTTGAGTTAGGTTGCTTGTTTGTTGGAAGGCCAGTGCTTTGTTGCGCTGGCCTTTTCTTTTTTGGTTTTGTTTTTGTGGTGGATGGATCGTGTAGAGATATTTGCCTCGGGGGCTTAGACAGTCGCAGCTTCGCGCGACTGAAGCGCCCCCGAAGCAAATATCTCTACACGATTACTACTACATATATAAATGAATGGGCGGCGACAGGGGTGTTGGTATTAAACACGCATTCTTTTTTCGTGGCGGTGAACTTATTGGTTGGTGGATTCGTTTGATTGGTGATTATGAATTTAAATTTTCCATGGGGGCGGATCGTTTGCTGGTTTGCGGCGGTGGTTCTGCCTGTCAGTTTGGTGGTGGCGGTGATTTTCATGGTTTACCCGCGGGTTGGTGGAAGGGTGGAGTGGGAGATGGGTATTCGAGTTCGGTTGCCTCCAGTTTTGTTGAATGACGAGGTTTCTGGGGCTGACGCTATTGTTTGCTGGTCATCGCCTGAGGATTTTGATCCGGAGTTAGTGGATAAGGAGGTGGCTTGGGAAAGGGATTGGGTTGGTTTGTTTAAGGATTTTCCAACGGTGGATGAGGTCACTGGGATTGCTAGCCTGGAGGGGAAGTCTCTTGCGCCTGAGTTTGGAACTATTTGTGGCATGGATTGGATAGGTAGAAGTCCTCGCGAAGCTGCGATCGATAGTGGACTAGCCTGGCTTGCAAAAAATCAGAGTATTGACGGCAGTTGGGGCAAAGATGACATCAGAACCACTGGCTTGGTCTTGTTGGCCTTTATGAGACAAGATATATATGTGCGTCGCGGCATTACTGCAGCCCCGTTGGCGAGTGGAATTAATTGGTTACGCAGAGTTCAGGATTTGAAAACCGGAGCTTATGGGACCTCATTGCAGGCCCGGTTTTTGGAGCGTCATGCGATAGCCAATTCGGCCATGGCCTTGGCGAGGCTCTCTAGTGGATCCATTTTGCTGCGAAAGAATGCCATGAAGAGCACTGCATATTTGCGTGAACTACTTCTGGTTGAGCTGGAAGCCAATTCGTTAATGGATTCGCAAGCAACGAATCCATCAGTCGCAATGTGGGTCTTTCATAGCTTGAAGGCCTCGCATATGTGCGGCTTGGACTCTGGGTTGAGTGCGGAGGCAATAGCGGAGGGATTGAGTTTTGATCAGCCTGAGGCGGTGGATTTGAGTTCCAGTCCTTTGGATTTACAGGCGTTGTTTTTTGCAACGATGGCTCTTAAGAAGGTTGGCGGGGTTCAATGGGAGGATTGGAAACAAAGGGTTGAAAAGAAGTTGCTGGGACTTCAGTCGTTGGCGGATGACCATCGTGGGTCTTGGCATGGCGTTGGCGTTTGGGGTGCGGATGGGGATCGGGCTTATTCGACCGCGCTTTGCTTGTTGATACTGGGGTTGATGTGATGCTAATGCGGAGTCGGCCTGCGTTGTTTCGTTACTTTGGTTCGCCATGGCTGCTTTTGGCAATTTTGTCTCTAGGGCTTTGCTCCTGCCAAGACTCGGAGGATGGGTTTGGTCGGAGACCTTATGCAAACTCTGAACCCCTTGATGAAAATATTTCCCATGGGTTGGAGTGGCTGCGGAAGAATCAAGGGGCTTATGGCAGCTGGGGAAATCATGTTGTTGGAATTACTTCGCTGGCAATGCTAGCTCATCTGGAAGCGGGAATTCATTTGGGCACCAATCGTTGGCTAGGCAAGGAGCGCTTTCGGGATCAGGTAACTCAAGCTGCAATTTGGTTGCTCACGCTCTTGCTGCGGTTGCGCTCGACAAGGCAAGCTCAAACATTGGTTCGTTCACTTTTCGTAGGCGGGCGAAACTTGCACGGGAGTATTTGGAAAGTGGAGGAATCAGCAAAAATGTCGCTTGGGTTTTATGGGCCTTGGCGGCGGCGGATGTTGATTGCATGCCGAAATTGAATTGCGAGCTATCGGAACAGTTTCCGTTGTGGCCACAAAATGGTGAAACGATTCAATTGAAAGAATGGTACTTTTCAGCGCTGGCCAAAAAACAAATTGGCGGAGCAGGTTGGGACGCGTGGCGAGGGCAAGCTCTAAATGTATTAAAGCCAAATCAAGTTTTTGAATACGGGCCTCTATACGGATCTTGGAAACCTGTCGACTATTGGAATGGTGAATTAAATCAACACTACACTACTGCAATGTGTTTATTAATCTATGAAACGTGTTTGGAGTGACCCGGTTCAATCTTTCTATGTTTTATTTTGTTAGGTAATTTTTTCTAGTTCGAACTCCCGTCACCATCCCGACGTTTTTCTATTTGAACCAATGACACAAACCGCAACCCCCCACTTAGTAAGCCATCACCAATGGCAAGAAGAAGCTACGTTCCAAGATGTACTGGCCGAACAATTTCGGCGTGCGCCTTACTTAATTGCGTCGATTTTCTTTCATGCTGTGATCGCTTTTGCCTTAGCCGGCATCATGTTGCTGAAGTCGAATGAAAATGAAACGCCGGTCATTAATATGGCTGCTGTTCCACCGCCGCCGATTGTGGAAGAGGATCTGCCTCCGCCTGAAGATCAAGCAATAATCACTGAGCCGACCGAACCTACGCTCGTTACCAGTGATCCCGTGGAAGATGATCCTGATGATTCATTAGAAGACATCGGCGATCCGGATCAGAATGCTGACTCACCATTCGACAACACTAGCTTTAATAACGCAGTTGGCATTGGCGGCCCTCCGGGAGGCAACGATGGCCGACCCGGTGGCCCCGGGCGCCCGAAGGGCGGGAGTCCAACCGAAGCGGCAGTGTTTGCAGGTTTGGAATGGCTGCGCGATCACCAAAGCCCGGACGGGATGTGGGATTGCGACGACTTCATGTTCAACGACAAGTTCGATGACAAGCCAACCTGCGATGGCGGTGGCGATGCAACCAATGACGTCGGCGTTACCGGATTAGCGTTGTTGGCTTTCCTTGGCCACGGTAATACCACCGCAACAGGTACGTTCCGTGATCAAGTTGCTGGTGGAGTCAATTGGCTGCGCGAGGCGCAGGATTTGAATTCGGGTTTGATTGGTGAGGAAGTTGGAAACCCGACTTTGTACAACCACGCCATCGCCAGTATGGCCTTGGGTGAAGCTTACGTCATGGGCAAATCGCCGATGCTGAAGCGATACTTGCAGAGGAGCATCAAGCTCATTTTGAACTCGCAAAACCCCTACCAAGCCTGGCGTTATGGCCTCGAGCCTACTGGCGACAACGATTCTTCCATCACTGGTTGGACTGTGTTCGCGCTAAAGACAGCTGATGACGCAAAGATCCCTGTGCCAAAAGGCGCCTATCAGGGAGCAAAAGAATGGTTCGACACCATGACTGATAAGGGAACCGGTCGGACCGGTTACGCGTGGGGTAACGGTGGTGGCCCAGGCGGTCCGCCGTCGCGAGTGAAGATTTATTTG
>JACKQG010006595.1_pt1 | contig 12135 bp, 7 predicted proteins | sample 8237621 | NCBI WGS metagenome assembly JACKQG01 (sample SAMN15677084, study PRJNA649215) | marine metagenome | biome: marine; feature: Black Sea; material: saline water; isolation source: suspended particulate matter (SPM) from the Black Sea western gyre | collected 2013-06-09/2013-06-10 | depth...
GACTGGCCAGGACTCATCCACCCGAAGCTCTGGTAGGGGCGGCACTGGATTGTGGTCAAAATGACATCGCGAATACAGACCGTGGCACGATGTTCGGGGTTCCTTCTTATGATCGGGCTGATGCCAAGAAGGGTATCAAGCCTTTGATTGGCTGTGAGGCGTATATCTTGGATCAGTTTGATTTGGGAGAGCGTGGCACAGGTGCTCCCAAAACACACCACATCACACTCTTGGCTCAGAACCAGGTGGGGTATACGAATCTATGTCGCCTTATTACCAAAGCACACCTAAAAGGGTTTTATCGGAAACCCCGCCTCCATTTGGGGTGGCTGGAAGCGAGGGCAGAGGGAATCATCGTTCTTTCTGGATGTATGCAGGGTATCTTGGGTCAAGCGATTCTGGAGGATAGAAGCGAGCATTATCGAGAACGAGCTGGATGGTTTAGGGAAGTTTTCAAGAATCGGTTCTTTCTAGAAGTGATGGATCATGATCTTCCTCAAGAACAGCAGATTGCGAAAACTCTCTTTGAGTTGGCAAAGAAGGATGGGTATCCTGTCGTTGCCACGAATGATGTCCACTTTATTGAGAAAGGAGGAAATGAAGCCCAGGATTTACTCTTGGCGATTCGGAGCAATGCCCCCCTTAATGATACGACTCGATGGAAAGCAGAGCTCGATAATCTTCACTTGACGACTGAAGAGGAGATGAAGGCGATCTTCCCTGATCACAAAGAGGCAGTTTTTGCCAGTCAGGAGATTGCGGATCGGATTGACGACCTTTCTTCTCTCTTTTCGGATGCAGAACCGATCTTTCCAGCGGTAGAAGTCCCCAAGCCCCATACAGATTCAATGACTTGGTTGAGGGGTTTATCTAGGAAGGGGCTAGAGAGCTTGGGAGTAAATGGGAAGGACGCCACAACTCGGTTGAACGACGAGTTGGGTGTGATTGACCGTTTGGGGTATGCTGATTATTTCTTGGTGGTGCGAGATTTCATTGCTTTTGCCCGGCAGGAAGGGATACCTGTGGGGCCAGGAAGAGGCTCTGCAGCGGGCAGTTTGGTCGCTTTTTCATTGGGCATCACTCAGGTCAACCCTTTAGATTATGGACTCCTTTTTGAGCGGTTCTTGAATGAAGGAAGAAAGTCTCTTCCCGATATTGATACAGACTTTTGTACCCTGAGAAGAGAGGAAGTCTTGAATCATATTCGAGAGACCCACGGCGAGACTAAGGTGGCACAAATCGTGACATTCAATCGACTCAAGGGTCGATTGGCGTTCCGAGATATGGCACGCCTTTCAGGTATTCCTGAAGGGAGGTATGGTCCTGTTGCCAAGGCACTCATTATGGGTGAGGAATTGGATGATACAAAAGAGAACGAAGTCGTCATGTCGATGCTCAAGAAGGACGATGAGTGCGCGGAGGCGATGGAGAAAGCGAAGAAGGTTGAAAATACCATCAGAAACCGTGGCGTCCACGCTGCGGGGCTCGTTGTGGGAAGAGAGACACTCTCTAATCTTGTTCCTTTGGCAAGGGATAAGTCGGGTGCGATTATCAGCCAATATGAGATGGGAGATTTGGAGAGGATGGGTTTGGTCAAGATGGATGTCTTGGGCATCCGAAACCTGACTCTTTTGGATAAAGCCCAAGAGGAGATTCTCCGGTGCGGCGGCGTATGCGATCTAGAAAACCTACCCGATGGAGATGCCAAGGCATTCGCTATATTGGCGAAGGGAGATACGGATGGTGTCTTTCAGTTTGAAGCCCCAAATGCCGTTCGACTCCTCAAGCAAGTGAAACCCCGCTCGATTGAAGACCTTGCTGTTGTCAACGCTCTTATTCGTCCCGGACCGATGAATGCTGGGTTGACGCAGAGGTATGTAAGACGACGCAGGAAAAAAGAGAAACCGACCCCACCCCACCCTGCCCTTGAAGGAATCCTGAAGGATACTCTGGGGGTGATGGTCTATCAAGAACAGGTCATGCTGATGGCGAGAGAAATCGCAGGATTCTCATTGGTAGATGCAGATGACCTTAGAAAAGCGATGGGCAAGAAGAAGAAAGAGGTGATGGACGCTCAGCGTTCTCGCTTTATTGAAGGAGCGAAGAAGGTGGGAATGGTCAAGCCACGAGCCGCCAAAAAGCTCTTTGATGAAGTTGCGGAGTTTGCGCAATACGGGTTCAATAAGAGTCATGCTGTCGCCTACGCCATCGTCGCCTACCAATGTGCCTGGCTAAAGGCACATTTCCCCGCTCCGTTCCATGCTGCCCTCTTATCTAGTTTCGGAGGGAACGCCGAAAAGGTAGGGGAATCCGTTTCACGGTTGCGGAGCCGAGGTGTTGAGGTCTTGCCCCCACACGTCAACACCAGCGAAGGTATCTTCTCGGTGGCAAAGGGGGGTGCTATTCGGTTTGGATTGGGTTCAATCCGCCACTTCGGAGAAGGAGCCGCGGAGGCGTTGGTGACAGAAAGGGCATTGAATGGACCCTATCCCTCTGTTCAAGAGTTCGTAGAGCGTTGCTCAGATATTGTGAACAAGCGTGCGGCAGAATCTCTAGCTGCTTCCGGGGCTTTTGAAGGGATGGGATTTGATCGTCGACGGCTCGTTTGTGTGATGGAAGATCTTTACAGAGATACGGAACGGAACAAGGGAAACAAGAACCAGTTGATGCTCCTTGAAGAAATGGAAGCGGTTCGTGTTAGGGATCCCAGTGCAGAAGAGTTGGCAGTTTTGCCTAGTGAAGGGGCGCTGGAATACGGTGCACTGGACTGCTTCTTGACAACCGATCCCCTTGGTCAGGAGGGGTTGGCAATTCGGGAGAGAGGGTTGCTGAGTTTGAAAGAGAGTGCCAAAAAGAAGAGCAAGGTGAAAGTGGTGGGATTCCTGAGTGGCTCTTCAATACGCTCCTTTGGAGGGAAGAAAGTCGCTGAAGGGATGATTCAGGATGACACCAACCGTTTTGAATGGGTGATGTTTGGAGATGGTGTTGCCAATCTGGAACGAGATGATCTAGAGAATGGTCTCGTTGTGGCTGAAGGTGTTTTCAAGAAAGGGCGAGATGCGCGCCCTCGTCTCACCATCTCTGCGTTGTGGCCAAGAGGGATTGGAGTTGAGATTCAAAGGAAGAAGCCTTCGCCACCTTTGCCCCCCATTGAGTTGTTCTTACCAAGCAACCTTGACGAAACGGCGTTGGGACAATTGGCAAGACTGGTTCGCCAGATGAAGCCCGGTGGCATCCGTGTAGAGCTCCATTTTGAGTGTGGAGGGAGGTTTGAACTGACCTCTAGAGTTGAGGAAGCATCCCGCCAATCCCTTGTGGATTGGAGCGAATCGCTAAAGTAGAATAAAGCACTAATGGATTCCAGAGATACTCTGTCCAGCGACCATCTTCCTGATGTGCAAGAGTGGTCCGATAGCCGAGGAATTGATATCGAAAAGGTTGGGGTTTCCGAGATTCGAATCCCTCTCCAACTTAGAGAGAAAGGAGGAGGTATCCAGCGCTCTGTGGGGGAAGTGGCCCTCTCAGTAGCTCTCCCTGGGAAATGGAAAGGGACTCATATGAGCCGCTTTACCCAGCTGCTAAATACCTTTACCCAAAACCCTGACCACACCTTTGCCAGCGGTGAAATGGTCGCCTTGGCTTCGATGATGTTGGAGAAGCTTGGTGCCCAACGAGCATTTGTGGAGGTTTCTGTAGACTTTTTTATGAATGTGGAGGCTCCGGAGACTGGTCTTGTAGGTGTTGCTCCTTATGTGGGGCTGATAGAGGTGGAGGTCGTTAGGGAGGATGAAGGAGATTGTCACACACGCGTTTTTACGGGGGTTGAAGTTCAGGGACAGACCTGTTGTCCTTGCTCCCGCGAGATTAGTGACTTTGACCCCAAGACAGGCAAAGGGCGCGGAGCCCATTCACAGCATGGGGATGTCCATATCTTAGTAGAAGCGAAGGCCGGGGAGATGATTTGGTTTGAAGACTTGATTGAGATAGCTATCTCTTCATTATCCGCACCTTCTTACCCCATTCTGAAGCGCATTGACGAGCGTGCAGCAACGATTCAGGCGTATGACAATCCTTGCTTTGTAGAAGATGTTGTGCGGAATGCAGCACTCCAACTACGCTCATTCCCGGGGATAAGTTGGTTTGAAGTAGAAGTCCTCAATCACGAAGTGATTCACTTCCACAAAGCGTTCGCTCGTATCCAAGAAGACGTCACTTAATTCAGTCGTTGCTCTAAACGCCCTTTGCATCTAGAGGATAGTCTATGTTCCGAAGGATCCCTGGGTCATTCACATCCAAATAGTGACGGTTTTGGACGGAGATCCAAGTCCTTAGGGGCGTGTGAGGTTCTTCAGCCATCAAGGAGGGTAGAAGGTCAGCACCGATGCCGATGGGATGACCAGACTTTCCCTTATATTGAGGGCACACAACACCATGAGGAATGAGTTCTTTTTCTATCAGTTGAATTGTCTCCAGCGTGACCAAGGGGTGGTCAATGGGCCACAATAGTACACCTCTTTCTACCTTGCCTAGTGCGTGAATGCCCACCTGGATAGAGCCTGTCCTACCCCTTTCGGGGTGGGGATTATGAATAGGGATAATGGAAGGAGAATCAAGAGCGGAAGTAATGACCTCTATATCTTTCCCCAGTACGAGCACGACCGATTGAAACCCTCCCTTTAGGCAGGTTGCATATAGTACTTCTGCGGCGGGGTTCCCCCCAATGGATGTGAGTGCTTTGGGAGTACCCATTCTTTGGGATGCCCCTGCAGCAAGGATGAGTGCAGCGGTCAATGGTCGCCGCGAAGGCGCATAAGGAGACGTCGGACAAAGACGGGCACCATTCTCTTTCTATAACTAGGTGTTAGACCTACATTCTTCATCGGTTTCACACGTGCATAGGCGCTCTTTGCTATCACTTCAATCGCTTCATCAGTTAGAGGCTCTCCCAGAAAACTCTCAGTGGGCACTTCAATAGGAATGGAATCAACGGCTCCGAGGAAAAGAGATAAGTTAGATAAGTACCCTTCACAAAGTCCCATGGCGCAACCCACGCCAAGTAAGGGAAAATCCCACGCCTCGCGAATTCGGAGTTTGGCATAACCGGTGAGAAGTGTGGGATCATCATGCCATGAGATAGTGGTAAGAATCTCTCCCGGTTTTAGGACCATTCTTCGAATCCCATCTTGTTGGTAAAAGGTGCGCAAGGGTAAAGATCTTTCTCCTTGAGGACCCACAAATGATAGTGTTGCATCCATCGCCATCAACAGAGGAGCCAAGTCGCTTGAGAATGTCGCTACACAACTGTTAGCACCTGGCACGACACGACAGACTGGACCCTCCGCTTTGAGACAAGACCCAACTGTTGCTCTCCAAAACGGGCTTTGATTGAAGAAGTGGCATCGGGTATCCAATAGGAGGTTGCCCCCAATCGTCGCCGTTGTCCGAATCAAAGGGCTAGCCACCACCTCAATCGCCTCTCTTAAGCCTTGAGGCAACGGAGAAAATCCCAAGAGTGAATGGAGCGTTGCCAAAGCCCCAATCTTCCCAGATTCCACATCGTGCAAGGAGGGAATGGACTGGAGAGAGATGAGATGAGGCTGATTGTTGAGACGGTTCTTCCAGTTGGGGAGGAGGTCAGTGCCTCCAGCTAAGAATGAGACGCCCTCTTCTTGATGGAGGGCGGCAAGGTCAACAGCTTCATCAACCGTTGTGGGACGGTGTAGGAGAAAGGGTGGAAGTATCATCGCTTCTTGTCCAAAGCAGCCAGAACCTTGTCTGGTGTGATGGGGAGATGTCGCATTCGGATACCGACCGCATCATGAATCCCATTCCCAATGGCGGGCAGGATGGGCAATAGAGGGCCTTCCCCCGCTTCTTTTGCCCCATAAGGTCCTTCGGGGTCGTTAGATTCCACCAAGAAAACCTCCACTTCAGGGGCATCTGTAGAGGGAATAATCTTATAGTCCAGTAGATTGGCGTTCTCAATGCGCCCCGAGCCTCGGTTATAGTCGAAAGATTCGGTCAATGCTTGGCCCATGCCCATATGGACACATCCCTCAATCTGCCCTTCAACAGCGATTGGGTTTATGGCAAATCCACAATCATGAGCCGCCCACACCTTAGGGACTTTCACAATCCCCGTTTCTGGATCCACATCCACTTCGGCGATGTAGGCACTCATGGAGTAGGACGGTGAAAGCCCAGCTGCAGCTCCCTTATGTGTGCCTCCCATAACGGCTCCCTTTTCTGATTCTTTACCGCGCAAGATCTCCACACGGGGCAAATCAGGATTCAAGTTAGGGGCTTGGTAGTGCCCTTTGCCGTGGAGCGCTCCTGAATCGAAAAGTGCCTCCCGCACCGCATCAACAAACGAGAGTCTGATCGTAGGGTTAGGTGCATATATGACCTCTTCGCCTTCCAGAACAAAACCAGAAGCAGGTTGACCCGTTAGACGTGCTGCACCAGCAACAATCTGTTGAGCTACTTTTTCTGCTGCACGGATTGCTGCGTTACCCGCCATGAAGGTCACACGGGAGGAATAGGACCCCAAATCGATGGGTGATGTATCGCTGTTCTTGGTGTAGACACGAATACGGTTAAGTCCTACACCCAGCCCTTCTGCTACACATTGAGCCAAGACTGTATCAGATCCCTGCCCTATTTCAGCAGCCAAGGAGTGTACAGTAACACCCCCATCAAAATCGACTTTCAGATGGACGGTGCTTTGAGGCATTCGCTCCCAATGAATCGGTAGAGCACTCCCAGAAATGTAGAACCCACATCCGATACCTAGCCCTTTCCCAAAAGGGAGGTTCCCACGGCGCTCGTCCCAACCAGATGCCTCTCTAACGACCTCAATGCACTCCCGAATACCGCAACTGGTGATTCTGAGACCGTTAGGGGTTAAGGAATGGGGCTGCCATGCGTTTTGGAGACGAATAGCGCAAGGATCCATCCCCAAATCCTCTGCGATTTCGTCCAACAGGGTCTCCAACGCATACCTAGAGTTCACGGCACCATGCCCACGCATTGCTCCTGAAGGAGGCTTATTCGTTGTTACGCGGCGACCTCTGTAATCAAAGGAGGGTATCTTGTAAGGTCCCATTGACAAGGCACCGTTGTAATAAGAGGTAATGACCCCAAAAGAACCCCATGCTCCACCATCAATCAGAGCATCTATTTGGAGGGCAGTCAAGTTCCCCAACGCATCAGCAGAGAGTGCCATTTCTGTCTTGGTGGGGTGGCGACCATGGTTTGTGATAAAGAGTTCTTCTCTGTCAAAGAGAATCTTGACAGGGCGACCAGATTTCTTGGCGAGAAGAGCAGCGACCATTTCGTGGGGGAACGGGTCGCTTTTCCCCCCAAAACCTCCACCTACATAAGGGCGAATGACCCGAACCTTGTGCATCGGCAACTCAAATACTTCTGCGAGAGAGCGTTGGAGATAATGGGGTACTTGAGTCGCACTCCAAACAGTCAATCGTCCTTGAGCTGACCAATGAGCAATCGTGGCATGGGGCTCCGTGGGAGCATGGGTAACACCTTGGAAGCGAAAAGAGCCCTTGACCGAAGAACGAGCGTCACGAAATGCCTCTTCCACATCTCCAAAGGACTGTTTGACCTCTTTGAAACGGCTGCCTGGATAGCTGTGCATGGGTTGGATCTTTTCAACGCCATCTTTGAGGGGTTTGAGAGCTTCGTCCATCCTCAATACAGGGGGCAGCACCTTCGTTTTCACCTTGATAAGGGAAAGCGCCTCCAAGGCGATTGCCTCGGTGTCGGCAGCGACTGCTGCAATGCCATCTCCTAAATAGACAACTTTGTCCACCGCCAAAGCTGTTTCATCTTTAGTCATCGGAAGAACACCAAATCGAATAGGCGCATCTGCACCTACGGCTACCGCGTGAACACCAAGTAGATTTGATGCATCCACTACCCTAATAGACTCGATTTGGGCATGTTCGTGAGGGCTGCGCAGAATACGACCAACCAGGAGCCCAGGGAGGGTTATGTCATCGGTGTAAACTGCCTCGCCCGTTACTTTTTCGGCACCATCAACGAGTGGTGTTGACTTGCCAACAATCTCTTTGGATGTCATTCCTTCGCTCTCTCTTTAGCAGAGAGGCGTATCGCCTTGATAATCTTGGTGTATCCTGTGCATCGGCAGAGATTGCCAGAAATCGCTTCCCTAATCTCTTGATCTGTGGGATCTGGATTACTGCGAAGGAAGGCATCGGCAGTGATAAGGAATCCGGGCGTACAAAAGCCGCACTGACTTCCGCCCACTTCCCAAAACAGGCGTTGAAGCGGCGCTAGATTGTTGGGGGTGCCCAAACCTTCAATCGTTGAAATCTCTTTACCCGCTGCCTCCTTTGTCAAGAGCAAGCATGAGAGAACGGGGAGACCATCCACTTGGACGGCACAACAGCCACAAGTACCCATATCACAACCCCGCTTGGTACCTGTTAGACCGAGAGACCGAAGGGTATCCAAAAGGAGGGCATGGGGAGCTAGAGCAACCGTTTTCTGCGCCCCATTGATTGAGAGTGTCATCACTTCGGCTCGGTCCTGTTTTGGAGAAGGAGTTCCCATAGATTCCATTCTAGTCTTATCTAGAATCCTCCTCATGGGATTGTCCTTCCATCGTCGTGTTCTTGAGTGCATCGAAAAGAGAGAACGAGTCGTCGTTGCCCGTTTGGTCTTGGTTGAAGGGCATGCCCCCCAAGAACCTGGAGCGGGGATGATCGTCTTTTCGGACGGAACGATTGAGTTTACGATTGGTGGAGGTCCCTTTGAAGCCAAAGTCATAAGTGATGCCCTAAAGCTCTTTGAGGGACCTGAGAGGATGAAACAGAAGAGTTATTCTCTGACAAGATCATCGCTAGGCATGGACTGTGCCGGCAAAGCGACCGTTCTCCTTGAAGTGGTCTCTCCTCCCCACCGCTTGTTCGTTTTTGGAGGAGGGCATGTGGGAAGAACATTAGCTGCCTCCACAGTCGCCTTGGGGCTTTTTGAAGTGTGGGTCATTGATGATCGGGAAGCGTTCGTCCATCCCCAACGCCATCCCCACTGTCACACCCATTGGGCAGAAAAAGACTGGATAGATGGATTGCCACCTATGGACAGTCAGAGTTTTGTCGTCGTTGCAACGCGGTGCCATCAAACTGACAAGGGGATTGTGAAGGCGCTCGCTTTAAAACGACTGGCATACTTGGGCATGCTGGGAAGCAAGGTGAAGGTAGCTACGATGTGGAACGAACTCGTGATGGAGGGGATTCCCCCTTCCGCCCTAGACCTTATTGATGCGCCAGCAGGACTCCCCATTGGGGGGAAAACTCCCGGGGAAATTGCTGCGAGTATTTTGGCAAAACTCGTTCAAGTGCGCACCCACCTACCCTCCTAGGGGGTAAGATTGGGGCCCAACCAATCCCCCCCCTCGATAGCGATATCGCCATCTGTCAGAATCAGAGTTCCTTCGAAATGCCACCCTTGTTCCACGACACCTCCGCCCCCACATCCAGCGATAACGAGGAGGAGGGTAAGGAGTCGTTTTCTTCTTGAGAGAAAAGGGAGGAAGAGGAGAAATGCCCAAGCGGGAGAGAGAGCTCGGGAAGCGACGATTTTCAGGGTGTCTCCTGATTGGGGGGCAAAGGACTCCCAACTTAAAGACCATTCCTCGGTTCCATGAGCGATGACTGAAGTGAGTAGTGTCTCTTCACCCTCTCGAACTAGGGTAGCAGAGAGAGAATTGAGTTCTTCTCCATGGACAGAACGAACCGTCATTCCACGAAGAGTTAGTGGCGTGCCTTGGATACGAAGAGTTGCAGATAATACGGTTTGGCTCATCCCTTCTCTTAGGGTGAGGCTATCCCGAATGGGTGTGATGAGGAGTCGGGGTGGATAGGACGTTGACAAGGAGAGTTCGTTCGCTGGAAATAGTTGGCGTCGAACGCCTTGGTAGGTCGGTTCCATCACATTGGGGAGTTCCCAACTTGAAAGGGCGTGTCCCTCTCCTAAGAGGTGGATAAGTTCGTGCAGGACAACTGTTTCAAGGTCTAGGGGACAGGAACCATTGGAGGGAGTATGACCATCGGGTAAGCCCTCTACCCAACATGCATTGGGGTCAAAGAGAATATCTGCCTCTTGAACAACTCCTGCCTTATCCCATCTCCAAGTCCTGCCATGGGCATGCCCCGACCCAGGGGAATACGGTCCCCACCCTGCTCTGTTTTTACCATCCCTAATAAACCCAGCACCCCCTGTTGCAGGAACGACGATAACGACGAGCCCTGAACCAGACACAAAGGAGATTCTGCTTGCGGCTCTTTCAAAAGAAGGAAGAAGATCAATCACGCCTCCCTCTACGACTTCAACGATAAGGGGGTCTGTTGAGGGTGGCCAGGTCGCATTTGAGACGGCTAATAGAGAGAGTGAGAAGAAAAAAAACAGAGGGAGTCGTCGCTTCTTCATCTTGTCGAAGCGAGTCGTTTTTTCTCCAGCGTTCCTAAGTAAAGGTAGATGGCTAGTTTAAGCAAGGTGATTCCCCAACCTATGCCCCAGTAAGAGCCTGCATTCATGCGCATAAGACGGTAGGAAACACCCGCCAACATGCCCAACCCCACCGCGGGAACGCCGATGGAGAGCCAAGCAGGGTATACCTCTGCTTCTTCAGGAGGTTGAGAAAGGGGTTGTGCCGGGTTCATTAGGGCATCCAGCCTCATCACCAGCAGACAATCTAGAGGGAATGCCGCGACTTGTGCCAAAGTGACAGCAAAAGGGCTTCCCATAGCGATATGAACACCACCACGGCCCCACCCATTGACGATAAAGTGGAGCGTGAGGGCGTAGAGAATCGTGACGGGAATGATATAGAGATGGCTGACCAACCGTGTGGCAGCTAGATGGGGGGCGTTTGGAGCTAAAGGAAGCGTCGCAAAACGGAGTCCCCCATCCCCATTCTCTGCATATCTCAGGGAATGGAGAAGGGTGGTGCCTGCAAGAATACCGATTGCCGTAATAACGACTGCCAATCCCACGAAGAGATCAATGCTCCAAGTGACTTGGGTTTGAGGAGAAAGAATATGACTCATTTCTCCAGGACGAAACCAACCCATCAAGAGGGGGAGTATCGTGACGATGAGAAGGGGAGGAACGATGCCACGAATACGCTCTTCTCCCCACATATGTCGCCAAAGGAGGAATCCCAGCGCTCCCTTGACGCCCTTTGAACGCCCCCACAGACGACGCTTCCTGACTGGTGTCGTCTTGGATGAGGATGAGAGAAGCCCCCCCAAAGAGTTCAAGGCAGTGGGGAGGAGGAGAGCTGTTGCACCCAATCCAGCCAACGCTGAAAAGAGGTGGGGAAGCCCTCCTCTTCCAGATGCCAATTCACCCAAACTGGCAAACCAAGAAGGGGGTAAGAACCAAGTCAAAGAGTTAGGTTCTGTATTGAGATGGAGGGTTGTTAGATTCGTATGCCCTGTACTAGACCACACAACGAAAAGGGCTAAAACGAGAACCATTACGAGTGAAAGAAGGGATGAGATATGGGGGCGGAGTGGCTTGAAGGTCCAAACACCGCGGTAGAGCAAGACCGTTAGGGACTGGACGAACGCCGCTAACAGCGCAGAGGATAGAAGTAAAGTGACCAGTGTCCCCACAGAACGAAGGAGTTCCTCCATACCAAAGGAGACCCCTCCGAGGTCTCCTTGAATCTGATGCCAAACACCAGGAATGTTGAAGGCAAGTGACCAAGCTGTCCCAAAGAGGAAGAGAACGAAAAGTTTAGCTCTTGCAAAGGAGCCCTTTGGGAGCGGAAGGGAGCGCATGAGGAGATTTCCTTGATGGGCTAAGACGAGATGCCCCATATTCAATGAAGTAAACCCTACAAGGATGAAGATGAGGAGGGATGTGGCGACAAACTGGGTCGTAAAAGCGCTGCCATATTGCCAACTGACGGTAAAGACCCAACCCATCAACCCGAGTCCGACTAGGGGGCCAGCGAATCCAATGAGGTCGCCTGCCTTGGATTCAATCGCTTTCCCTAGGAATCCTGGCATGCCCACCGAAGTGCTCCGACGGAACGAAAGGGCTTCCATATGAAGGAGGGCTCGAAAGGGTGCTGAGAATCTCAAA
>JACKQG010006596.1_pt1 | contig 12135 bp, 5 predicted proteins | sample 8237621 | NCBI WGS metagenome assembly JACKQG01 (sample SAMN15677084, study PRJNA649215) | marine metagenome | biome: marine; feature: Black Sea; material: saline water; isolation source: suspended particulate matter (SPM) from the Black Sea western gyre | collected 2013-06-09/2013-06-10 | depth...
GGTGCGATTTCATTTTCCAAACGCCACACGGTGGCATCGCGCGGGAAGGTGATGACATCCTGCGGTCCGGGGCCCTTGATGTGGCCCCACAGTGAGAACGAGGGCGTTTGATTGCCGACCACACTCGCCTCTCCGCCCCAGAGCACTTCAAAACTGCCGGTGGTGGCGGTGTTACCCAGATTGGAGAAGGTATAAATGATTCCATTGGGCGGCACAAAGATATTGCCGGGCCCAACGTTGGTGGTGTTGAGGGCGACTAATCCGACATTGGCCCACGCGCCGTTATTGGTCCAACCCTGCGTGTTGTCGGTGCGGTTCCACGCCACCGGCACGCCGTCGGGCGCCTGGCCCAGATCGTCACATACAAAAATAATGTCCGGGGCGGTGACGGTGCGACCGACTTTTTGCGAATAATATTTTAGACTGTGCGGACCAATCCAGGCGCTGGCACCGGGGGTGGTATTGTTGAGCCCGCCCACGTTCCAGCCATTGGTGGTTACGAAAGTATCAGTCCAAACAAAGTTGGTGGCGGTGAACAATGTGCCCAACAACGAGTCCAGCGGCTGATAGTAAAACTGCATCCGATCGATGCCGCCTCGCAGTGCCGGGCCCACCATTTGGGAGAGCTGCCCGGGAAAGCCGATGATCGGCACTCCTCGTAATGGACTGGTGGTGGCAAATGACGGTTGGATGGGTGCCACGTTGCCGCCAAACCGTCGGGGAAATACGCCACGCGTATTAGGCATCGTGGGCCCCATAAAGTTTTGCGCACTGTTCCCGCTCAAAAATTGCGGCGGCTCCACGAGGTTAATTGATAAATCCAAATCCTCGTACACGAAATTATTCGTGCGGTACATGTACTTCAACGCGCCCACGTCATCATACGTCAGAGCATGGCGCGGTTGATACTGGCCACCCATCGCATTGCGTCCATCGTAGTATACCCCGAAGTTGAAAAGCGTTGGCGTATCCGTCCAATAAATTGCGGTGTTGCCGTAAAACGCATCCACAATCCCCGCCACCGAACTCCACGCATTACCGCTGGTGTCCGTGGTGAACTCTTCCATATCCACAAACGTGGGCACCGTAATCGGACCGCCCGCTTGCGGGGGCGCGTCATGAATCAGACGGTAACTGTACTGCACCCCGTTAATCACATCGGTGGGCTGCCACGTCACCGGATCAAAATTCTTCAGTCGTACATTGAAGCTCCACTGCGTGGCCGTCGCATTCGTGCTGATGCCCCGCACGGTGAATGCGTACCGATGCGGATTCCCCACACCAAGGTGATTGACCAACATCCCCAGCGCCAAACTTTTGATATCTATGATCTGGGCATTTTGAGCCGTCGTGTTCAGCCATGTCGTGTTGTAGTTGCTCAGGTAACCATCCCGCGCAAAATCGATACTGCTCACCCCGTTGTAACTTCCATCAGCGGGAACGAAGAAATCATTCACCACCCGAAACGCATCATGCACCGCGTCCATTCCCTCAAGCCCAAAGTAGCGCACAAAGCTTTGGTCAAACGTGTACGTCAGATACGGATTATTCCACCGGAAAAAATGCTTGAGCTCCTTCGGGCCACCCAGGTCATCCGTGATATTGAAGTCAGTGGCACCCGCGGAAACCTCCGGCGCCAACATCGGCCCGATCATCACGAACCCACGCGAAGACTCCACCCCAACGAGCAGCAGTGCGCCCACCACTAATAATTTTATTTTATTCATTTATCCCTGTCCCCCTCCTTTATGACTCTGGGAATTAATTGGTGCGCACTACACGCAGGTATTTGTGCCCTCCATTTTCAACCGACATAGAATCGAAACCTGTCCGCTGCCCGGAACGGGTATTGCCAACATTGTTCCAACTGGTTCGGTCTGTGGAGGACTGCACCTGATAACGCGCACCGGCTTGGGAAATCCATGTAAGCTGCGAACCGCGGCCATTGCGCACCACCGAGGCCGGCACCGCGCGGTTGCCCGTGCTGCGGGCGAGTTCAGCCGAGGCCTGCGCACTTTGGCGCATATTAGTGAAACGCTGGGTAGCCGCAGAAGACTGTGCGTTTTGGCCTGTGCTGGTTGTGCGAATTTGTGGTGCGGTGCGTGCTTGTGTCGTGTTCCGCGTGGGCTGGGTGAGGCGCAAATTGGTGCGCGCGGAACTGCCGCGCTGCGACCACGCCGCCCGAGAGCTTGTGCTGCTGGAAGGGTAATTCCGGTTAAACATCCCACTCCGTACCGAGGCCATTTGAGTACTGCCGTAGGTTGCGCGGGGTTGGCGGTTTTGCTGCGCCCGTTCGAGCATGATGTTTCGTGAAGCATTGATCGACGCTGAGTTTTGGCTGGGATTACGCAAATTTAACCGCATCGGCCGCGCCTGTGATTGCATACGGGCGTTGTTTTGCAGGGCCAATGAAGCGGCTTGATTTACGCGGGCCGACGTCGAGGGATTAGCCGCCGCAGTTGCGTGCGCCGAACGAGGGGCCGATGGGGCCGGAGGCGTGGGAACCACAGTCTCAGCCAATTGAGGCACGCTCGGGGCTACAGTGGCCACCACTGGAACAGGCTGTGCCGTTGCGATATTCATTGTCGCGAAGGAATCTTGTCCGGTGTTGCTGGAGGCAACCTGCGTTGCTGCCGGTCGCCGTGCTGCTTGCGGATTGGTACGGCGTTGAACTTGTTCCGCGCCCACGACCTGCACCTCGCCGGCAGTCACATCCACCACTCCCTCACCCACCGCGCCATTCGGCACGAGGTAACGTTGAGCGGATAAAATTGAATGGTCGGCCTTCATCGTGTTCACCCACACCGCGATGTATTTGCCGGTGCCATCGGATCCAATGGTGGGCATGCTTTGGTTCAGCTGACCCTGTGAATTGATTTGAAATTCCGTGCCGCCCGAAAGCATTCGGCCCTGCACTCCCAACCCGCCGGCATCCTGCCCCGAGCTGGCCCACGTCACTAATGCGTCGCTGCCCACCATAGCCACTTCCGGAGTAGATTGGCGCCCGGTGAGATACGTATTGTGGCGCACCGCCTGCACAGCGGGCAGGCCATTGTTATCAAACGTTTTGATGTAAACATCTGAGCTGTTGCGAGTATTCGTTTCATCTTTTTGCACCCAGGTGAGCAGGAAACCGCCATCGGGCCGGGTCGCCAATTGCGGATCAGCCGCCAACACATCGCCGTCATTCAGCCGATACTCATTGCCCACCGCCGCGCCGGAGCCATCGTATAAACGGCCCATTACGTTGCTGCGCAAATTTGCCCCACCGGAGCTGTTGCGCCCATTTTGGGATTGGCTCAACCAGCCAACGACAAACTTACCGCCGTTGAGTGCGGTCACGCTGGGATCACTTTGATTTTCTGCGGTAGACTGGTTAACCAAAAACTCGCTGCCCACTCGAATGCCCTGCGCATTAAACCGTTGGCCGTAAATGCCTTCGCCGGAACCATCCTGCCCCACGCTTTCCCACACCACCACCACGCCACCGTTTTCCAACGTAGCGATTGAAGCATCGCGCTGGATGCTGCTGGCATAGGAATTTGCCATAATTGCACCGGTGGTGAAATTCCCGCGTGAATCGATGAACCGTACATACACATCCGAGTTGCCACGCGGGCCCGCCTCCCAAACGATTGCGCCGCCGCCATCTGATCGCATCGCCGCGCGCGGGTTCACGTCATTGGATCCCGCCGCGCCTTGGCTCACTTGTTGGACGACCCCTTCGCCCACGTAATCTGAATTGAGCCGCTGCACGAGAATGCGTTCGCCATTGCTTTGAGCCGCGTTTTGCCACACCACAAACCCGCCATCCGAATCCACGGCCACGTGGGGGTTGGATTGATGCCCGTCAATATTGCCGAGTAGCGGATACTCACCGCCCAACGGCATTAACGCTGCATTGGAAATTGACACACCCCAGACGCACGCAACGGCCAGAACGACCTTTGTAGAAACATTTTTCATGTCCATCCTCCTTGGTTTTTTGCCCCAAAACACAGACGCAGAATCGATTGCTGGTGATTCCTCCCCGCAGACGCGAGGCCCATCCCTGTGCCCTAGGGCGCACTCCTTGAGATGGGTTGTCTCAAATAATATCAGTTTCGTCAACTACTTTTTCACAACCTGTGGATAATGTGGTGGGCGGTTTTTTTTCCACCCCAACCGGTAGGGGTCACAATAATTCCCCTTGCCGTCCTGCTTCCAACTCATTCAGTAAAGAACGGAAGTTCCAACGTGTGTATTGTGTATGCAACTTCGCGGAATCACCCGCGCCCGGGCGGAGGTCTTCCAGGTCATTTTTCCATTCGGCCATTTCTTTGAGTGCGACCAATTCTTGATTGCGCCGCACCTCGGCCTGCGCCTCGCGCAAGCGCCCCTGCAATCCGCCGGGCTTCACAGCGTCCAAATTCGCATACAAATTTTCTGCCGTTTTATATTCAAGCAACAGTTTGGTGGCCGTCTTGGGGCCCACACCACGCACCCCGGGGATGCCGTCCACGCTGTCGCCCACGAGGCTAAGCCAATCAATAATTTGTTCCGGCTCCACTCCGGTTTTGGCGCGCACTTGTTCGGCCTGCCACAGGGTTTCAGTTTTATCGTTCGGGTTGAGCAGGTGCACATTGGGATTGATGAGCTGGAAAAAATCTTTGTCCGAGCTGGCGATCACCACCGGCAACCTTGCCGCCTCGGCCTGACGGGTGAGCGTACCAATCACGTCGTCGGCCTCCACCCCATCATGACACCACGAAAACAATCCGGCTGCCTCAAGCCACTCATCCAGTGCATCGAGCTGAAGCTCCAAATCGTCAGGCATGGGATCGCGCGCGCCTTTGTAATCCGGCAATGCCTCGGTGCGTTCTTCATCAAGCCCGCCATCCCAAATCACCGCGATGTGAGTGGGCTCCACTCGCGCGCGCATCCGGCGCAATGCGTTGATGAATCCATAGAGCGCGTTCGTGGGAAATCCATCCGGCGCATTCATCGCGCGGATGGCAAAAAAGGAACGGTAGGCAAAATGATGCCCGTCGACAATTAGCAGGCGATCAGCCCCCATGATCTTAGCGGCGGTAAGTATTGCGGTTGAGCAACTTGTTGTTGATGCCACCGCCCGCACCTCCACCCGGTACGCCACCGCCGGCGCCGCCAGCATTGGCGTTCGGGTTTTCCGGGTTGATGAATGTCACCGCGTCTGGCGAAGTCGTACGGGCAAATGGCAACTGACCGGGCCGGTTTTTCGGGTTGCCCGCCGGATCAATGATTGTGGGCTTCACATAAATTACCATATTTTTCTTTTTGCTGCTGCGCCCTTCTCCGCGGAACGCGCGACCCACAAACGGAAGGTCACCGAGGAAGGGCACCTTATCTTTGGTGGTTTGCACCGTCTCGGCGATGAGCCCGCCCAGCGCTAGCACGGTTTGATCCCAAACCACGCATTGGACGTTAATGTTGCGGGTGCGAATCCGGGGCATGGGCACCTGCTGGCGCACTACGTTGCCGCCGGCGGCAAACACGGATGCTTCAAAAGTGCTTTCTTCGTAACCCAAAAACTCAGTGATGGACGGCGCCAATGACATTTCGATGGTGTAGCCATCAGCATTGACATATGGCAACACAGTAAGCGAGGGGCCCATTTGTTGTTGGGTAACCGTCGGTTGCACCGTGCCGCCGCCCGCGCCGCCGCCGCCGCCGAAACCGCCGCCCGTGCCCGGGGTGAAGGTGGGCGTTACTCCGGTGACGATGGATCGGTTATCCTGAACAGCGATGTTTGCCTGCCGTCCGCTGATTGCCAGAATGCGCGGCGCGGAAAGCAGCTCCGCGCCGTCCTGTTGGTCAATGGCATTGAGGACCATCCGAAATTGCGGGTCGGTCATCAGCCCGGTGAATGTCCAAAGCGGATTGCCATAGCCCTTAAAGCCGGACGTGAGCCGGCCTTCGTTTGGGCTGGGCGGGATGCTGAATTGGCTGGGCACAAAGGTGTTGCCCTGCAACGTGCCGGGGTACGGGAAAAATCCTGATGGATTGCTTGCGGTGGGCTTGCCGATGAATGTGGGATGCGGGCCGGCGCCGGTGATGTACTTGCCGTTTTGCATCGTAAAATTGCCGAGATACCAATCAAAGCCCAGCGATTCGCCTTCATTAAATTCAATCTCCGCGAACTTGGCCTCAACCACCAATTGCTCGGGTGAAGTATTTAGGATCTCAATGACCTGTTCAATTTGCTCAAGGTTTGCCAACTGCGCACGCACCAGCAATTGACCGTTACTTGGATTGAACACTACCTGCGCGTTCGTGATACCGAAGTTTGCCAGATACTGCTGCACCGCCTGTGAGGCCTGCTGGTTGACACCGCCAACGCCGCCGCCGCCGCCGCCACCGCCGCCGGAGCCGCCGCCGCCGGCCCAACCGCCGCCGCCATTCACCGGCTGCCCGGTTTGCCGGTTGAGGTCCCTATTGCCCCCGCCTCCGGCTTGCGTGTGTTTGTTTTGAATGGCGGAATCAAACCCTTCCCCCAGTGGTGTTTGGGGCAGCGGCGATAGCTGCCGGGAAGTCCGTGTTGTTTTTACCAATTCAGTAAAAAATGCGTTTGGCTTCACTTGAAATAATTTGGTGACAAAGTCCGCATCCGCCGGACGATAAGAAAGCATAACGGTGCCTTCGCTCACTTTCCAATCGATCGGTTGATCGCAGGATTTGGTGACAATATTGAGCAACTGCGAAAGACTCACGTTGGTGAGCGGTGCCGTGAGGCCTTGCACAGTGATGCGAGTGGGATCCAGCCGGCCACCGCCCATTGTGGGCACACTGGGGCCGTTATTCATCCCCCGGCCGGGCGCCAGTACGCCGGCTCCCGCGCTTGGGCCATCGGCCATACTGCCGCCGGCGTGTTTCATCACCGGTTGGCCCATCGGCAGGCCATTGGCGGGATTGATGTTGGGTGAGCCTTGGAAAGGGAAATTAGCCGCGATTTTTGAGTACTCCGGCAGATCGGTCCGGATCCAAATATTGATCCCTTTTTCCTTTGGATTCAGCGTAACGGCATCGTTTTCCGAAGCCATTTCTGTGATCAAATTCACCGCTTCGTTGAGCGCCATTCCTGCGAGCGGAGGCACGTTGGGCACCCGAATGCTCTGCAGTTTGTTCATGATTACATTGTTGGCGCCGGGGCCGCCGGGTTGGTTTGCGCTGCCGCCAGTTTGGCGGATCCATTCCGGATTAGGAATGGGCAAGGTGCGCTGATGGGGTGCCTCAACCCATTTTTCATTCACCTCCTGCACCATGGAGCTGAAGTTGCGATCGCGCGCATCTTTGGCGGCGTCGTTATTAAATTTATTGATCATACGCAGGAAATTGCTGGCCACATCATTGCGGCCGTCGAGTATCAGCACGCGGTCGAAGTTCAGTTTGGCGTTATCGAAATCGCGCAGCTCATAATGAAACCGGCCGTCCTTGAGCAGGCGGTTGATTTCGCGGTCACGATCTGCCAGAACGTTTCGCATACTTGAGGCATCCGGTGAGGGCTCGCTTTTTACGTAGGCCGCATTGCGTTTTTCACTTTCGCGCATAAGCGCCTGCAACTCAACGTTGCCGGGTAACCAGCCCAGGGTGTCCATAATATATCCTTTGGCATGATCAAACTCATTGCGTTGCCAGGCAGCTTCCACCATCACTTGGGTCACTTTCAAATAACCCGCGCGGATATCGCGCATGGGAAGCTCGATTGTGTTTAGCGCCTTGATGTAGACGGGGTGATCCACGCGCAACAGGCCCTGTAGCTGGGTGGCGGCGTATTTCTTAAAATCGTTTTCGAGAATGATGGCCATGCGATATTTCGAGATGGCATCGGCGTTGCGAGGGGCCTGCGTGGCTTGCTGGGTGAGCTGCACCACAGCAAGCAGATCCGATTGGGCTTTGCGATCGATATCTGCCAGAGCAGCATCCACCCGCTGGGAATTGGCAATCGCCTCTTGTGCGATGGGGTCGTTGAGACCCTGCGCACGCAAGCGGCGTTCCTCTTCCAGAAGGCGCTGGATGGCATCCGGCGAGGGCATGGTTGACGGAGGCGTGGCTTGCGCCCACACGTTCACGGAGTTCATGGAAATGGCAACAAAGCCAATCGACAATACGACACGAAAAACAATCCCCACCTGTTTCATAATACCCCCAGTTTTTTTGGCCAGAATGGCCGATTTCCCCCAGGCTGATCCCTCAACCTCGGGGGGACTATATTGGAAGTGGCCGAATAAGCAAGGAAATAACGTGGCGCACGCTGTCCACGCCACGTTACTGCCCTCCTGCGGGAGGCGGATTGGCCACGGTCGGGCGGGTGACGGGCACGGCGTTGGTGGGTGTGGCATTGGTGCCGCCACCGGGCACGGGGATGTTCAGGCCGGGCCGTACCTGAATGGGGCCGGCGCGGAAGGGTTTGTCATAGATTTGGCGGTTGCCACCATATCCCATATCGGAAACCAGCTGCACCAGATCCGGTGTAACTTTGAGAACGCGAAACACTTCACCATCAACGGAGAACCGCCTGCCCACGCGGCAGTTTTTCCATTCCATCGGCGTGGCAGTAAATTTGGTTTTGAAATATAAATCCGCCTCGTAGCCGCGGGTGAATGAAATAGGCTGGTTGTGCTTGGCCACGCGGTTTTTGTTGGTGACTAACCCGCCGCCGGGCAAACCATGAATGATATCGAGCGTACAAATCACATCTTCAATCCGATCGGCCTTGGTGGCGGCAGTGAAGCGGAAGCCCACAAACCAATCGGGATGTTGCCGAATTTGAGGATCCCCAAACAGGTGCAAAAAGCTGAGCTTTCGAAGGGTGCTGGGTTGTAAATTGGGGGAAAGCGCCTTGGTGTTCGGCGGGAACGGCCGTTTTTGGGGCATGAATGATTGCAGTCTCGGGGTGTTGTATTGGACGAAGCTTCTCCAATTCGGGTGCTTACGCCAATAAGCCATGTACTCCGGGAGGGAGGCAAATACGGTTGGGTATTCATCAATTGCCTCAAACCGATAGCGCATGTTGTTTTCACCCAAACGCGCAGGGCTGCGGTTAAATTGAATTTTGGGGGTGATGAGTAGGCGCACCTCGCGGATTTCTGTCACCCGTAATGCCGAAATGCCCAATGGCAAATTCGAAGAATCGCGGAACACATTGGTAACCCCGTTGTTGATCACCCGATTCCACTTCGCGGCGTTAAACACAAGATGGTTGGTGCCATCCAGATTAATGGCCGGCGGATCCTCGCGAGAGGTCTGCACCAGCTTGGCAAAGGTTTCAATATCCTCAGGCTCCCGCATCTGACCCCCGAAGGTGATGACGCCGGATGCCTTATTCACCGCCTCAAGATCGCCGCGCGCGCTTAGTAGTTTGAATACCGAAATGACCGCCACGGCCACCAACACCACGCCCAGAATAATTTTCTCAAGGTGATCAAGCGCTCCCTTAAGTTTGTTTAAAATAGGCTGCAGTTTTTCCATACGGCGTTATTGCTTGGGCTGGGGCGTTACCGTTGTGGCCTCCGGAATTGTGACGGGGTTGTTGGTTCCCGACGCTGGCGCTGCATTATTAGTCCCCTCGATGGCGGACAGATTGGGTGCCTGTGCGGTTCCGGGCGGATTGATATTGCCCCCGACTCCAACTTCACCTTCTGGTTCCTCCGGACGCAGACGCCGGATGACGTCAAGATCGATCGTCACTTCCAACAATTGCTCGCGCATAATATTTTTAGCCTTTGGCGTGGCCAGGCCTGCGCTAATTTCAAGAATTCCTTGCTCAATCAGAGTGAGCGGCACACTGGGAGTGCCCGACGCCGCCTGAGCCCCGCCCCCGCCTGCACCGCCACCGGGGGCTGCACCCGCGCCGAAGCCTTCCCCTCCCCCGCCCCCGGGCTCACCCCCAAAACCTCCACCCAATCCACCTTCGCCGCCGCCCATGCCCATACCCCCGCTGGAGGCGCTGTTTGCGCCCGCTTGTTTGACCTCAAATTTGCGCACCACATAAAACAATTCCTCACTCGCAAACCCGCTGAGTGATTTGGCAATGCCCCCGCTGAGGCAGTGAAACTTAATCCGATATGGCCGCACTACCGCCACGGAGTTAGCATATTTTTTCCGCTCTTTAAGATAATCGTTCGGCCGGGTAGCGCCCACATCTTCTTTAGTGACGCGATTGCGTTGAATGAGTTCGATCGATTGAACGCGGCTGCCGAGCAAAATATTAACGATGGTTTCCACGTCCTCCAATTGCACCTGAAGCTCGGGCACTTTGTCCTCACTCACACCGTGCTCTTTGGTGATGACCTCAAAAAAGGTAAAGTAATAAGGAAACTGTACGTCGCTCTTGCTGCTCGGATCGCGCGGGAGGTTGACCTGTTGCTCTTCCGCCGCACGGTTGAGCTGTTTGATGACACTCACCATGTGCGTGGTGAAATCATTGCCAGCCATCGCTTGATGCTCTACCCCGGCACGAATGACCGTTCCTGATTCAACAATTAACTTATCGAGCGCATTTACTTCGTCTTGGATTTTCCCGATGTTCGCCTCGTCGATCTTGATGTTATTGCCAGGATTGGAAATTTTTTCGCGCCGCGATTTCACCTTTTCAAAAGCTTTATCCTGTTCAACTCTGCCGGCCGCGGCATCGGTCATGAATTTGTACCCATACCCCACAAACCCAAGCGCCAACAACAACCCCACAAGGATCAGCATATGCCGCTTTAAATAAAATATGATTAAATCTTTTTGCATGGTTATTCCATTGATTTATCCTTCATCACAATCGGATCCTTCAATGTCAATTGAATGACAAATTCAAACCAACGGGTGCCGTCAATTTCTTTCATCGCAATCTTTCCTTCCACTTTGGTGCGGGTGGCATCATCACTAAACATCTCATTATTCTGAAATTGCTCGGCCATCATCTGTGCAAATTCACGATTCAACGTTTCTCGGGTGCGCACTTTCTCGCCATTGGCCGCATCGGCCAACACATTTTTGGCCATCAGTTTGAGGTATATCACTTCAACGGGTTTGTCTTTGCTTGCTTCGCCACTGCCTTCGCCCGGGTTACCTTCGCCCATGCCGCCCATGCCGCCCATTCCTTCCATGCCGCCTCCCATGCCGCCTTCGCCCATCCCGCCTCCGCCACTGGGGATGCCTCCGCCACCTCCCATTTCTTCCCCGCTGCCGAAGCCTCCACCTTGTTTGCCGCCGGAACCACCTGCGGGCTTGGTAATGGTGAGCGATTGCAGCCAGACGGCGGTATCTGCCTCGGCTACTTTTTCGGCGTTGATTTGGTTCACCACATTGGTGCCCTTGGGCATCAGTTTGTTGGGGTTGGTGAGGATCAGAATTTTGCCGTCAGAATCACTCAATGTGCCTTGGATGGAGTTCACCAGTTCGATCCAATAAAATCGACTGCGCAGGATTCGCTCCATTTTCTCGGCCTTCCCTTTGCGGTCGAATAATTGGCCTTCAACGTCTGTGATTTGGGTCGCGATTTTTTCAAAGTCCCCCAGCCCTTGCTCCATTTTTTTGATACCGCCCTCATTTTTTGCCGAAATGCTGCGGTGGGCGGCTCCGGATACATATAATATAAGCCCTGCGCAAAAGATGGTGGCGATGGCGTAGGGGCCGCGTTTATCAACTTGGCGGCTGATTTTTTCGCGCTTGGGTAGGAGGTTAAATTCGGTCATGCCCACCGTGGTGGCCCGCAGGCCGAGGCCGGCCATTTCGCCAAGGCTGTGAGCTTCGCGGGCGAGGGCTTCGGGATCCAATTCAGGGCCGAGCTCCACGTTGCGGAAGGGGTTGAGGAATTCGACGGGGAGGTTGAGTTTTTCCTGAAAAAATTCAGCAGTGTAAAGCATCGACGCGCCGCCGCCGGCAAGGAAGAGCCGAACGGGCGCTGAGCCGCCTTGTTGGGCGCGGTAGTATTGGATGGTTTGGGCCACTTGCTGGTGCAGCCGGGTCATCACGTTGCGGGCAGTTTTGACGACGATGGCCTGATAAGGATCGGTGGGCTCCTCGGTGTTAGTGACGTGGACGTAGCCGTAGGCGCGCTTGTATTCTTCGGCCTGTGCCCAGTCGAGGCCGCTCTCGCGGGAGAATTCCTGGGTGACGGCGTTGGCC
>JACKQG010006597.1_pt1 | contig 12133 bp, 11 predicted proteins | sample 8237621 | NCBI WGS metagenome assembly JACKQG01 (sample SAMN15677084, study PRJNA649215) | marine metagenome | biome: marine; feature: Black Sea; material: saline water; isolation source: suspended particulate matter (SPM) from the Black Sea western gyre | collected 2013-06-09/2013-06-10 | depth...
ATCCATTTGTTTATAACTTTGACTCATTTACTCGGTCGCAACCCTTGATTCGCATTAATTACATTTAAAGATGGATTAGACCCGCTGGAATATGGAGAATTATACTGGAACCTGCTATTTAGCATGGAAAAAATGTTGAATAGAAATATAGACTTAATAACAGAAAAATCGCTTCGTAATCCATATTTTATTGAAGAAGTCAATGAAACAAGACAAATCATTTATGGAGAGACAGCTTAAAAAGCATCTGCAAATATTAAAAAGTGAGATTGATAAGTTACTTTAATAATACACCACTTCGCAATGTGGCTTTGCTGCTTTGAACTTATCCACATTCTTAACCGACATCTTAGTGTTGTAACACTTTACTGTTTTTAATCTATGCAGATCAAGCAACGGTTTCAGGCTTTTTATTGCCGTGTTATTTAATTCAATGTGTTCAAGTTTTTTAAGGTTTACCAAAGGTTTCAATGTTTTTATCTGAGTACCCGAACAATTAAGCACTTTAATACTTTGTAAAGATGCTAATGGTTTTAAATCGCTTACCGGGGTATTTTCTATGTTGAGATTTTCTAATTCGGAAAGGCTTGTTAAAGGCTCAAGATCGCTAATGGGATTTTGTGTGCACTGAACTACTTTAAGTTTACCAAGTTGACTTAAAGGTTGAAGATCGTTAATTTGTGTTCCGCTGAAATGTATGATTTTTAATCCCTGTAGCATAGTTAGCGGAGCAAGGCTTTCAATTTGATTGTTATTGATAATGTTCAGCGAATCCAGGAAAAGTATCCTGTGCAATTGTTTTTTTGTGGGAGGAGAATCCACCTTAAATTGTCCTGAAAAGAAATCTTTCCATGATGCAGGCAAACTTTTCCACCAGCTTTGAAGATCATCACTCTTATAAACGATCAGGCAGCCCGGATTGCTTCTCATAAATTTGAATGCAACCTTATCGCCAATACCAGAATTATCGCCATAAACTATTTTCAGATTTTTTAACTCTTTAAGCGGTTCGAGTGAAGTTACCGAAGTGTTTTCAATATTTATTTCTTTCAGATTGTATAAATTACCTGCAAAGTCAAGATTCTTAACAGAAGTATTAGAAATGTTAAGATCTTCAAGTTCAATTGCATCTCCGACCGGACTAAAATCAGTGGCTTTAACAGAAGAGATATTCAGGGCTTTAAGGTTGAAAAGCTTTCGTATCGGGCTAAGATTTTCAATTTTTTCATTTCCTGAAATATCCAGTTCTTTAATTTTCAATAAACTGTGTAATTCTTCTTTTGTAGGCGGTTCGCTGATTTGGGCATTATTCCGTACAATTTCCTTCCACGCTTCATCCATTTCCTTCCATCCGGTCAGCAATTCCTCCGATTCAAAGATCACGAGACAACCAGGATGGTCTCTCATAAACTGAATGGTTTCTTCTTTTTTTATTTCTGTGTCGTCGCAATATATTTTTTTCAGGTTTTCAAGGCCATTAAGAGGCTGAAGGCTGCTGATCTCCGTATTACTTATCCGAAGAACTTCAAGGTTCGATAATTCTTTTAAAGGTTCAACAGAAACAACCCAACTGCTTTCACAATTCAGATATGTTAAACTATCAAGTGCAGTCAATGGTCCAAGATTTCTGACTTTTGTGCCTGAGATATCCAGATTTTCAAGAGTAGTAATTCCTTCTAAAGGTTTAATATCAAAAATTCCGGTCTCATTGCAATCGAGAAATTTGAGGTTAGAACAGTTTTTTAGAAAATAAAGCCCGTTGATCTTAATACCGGCACAATTCAGCCTTTCAAGTCTAATAAGACCGCTAATGGATGAAAGGTCATTTATCAAAGTATAACTGCAATTCAAATCTTTTACGGTTGTGGAATAATGTAAAGGTGTCAGATCGCCAACCGGTGTTTCCGAACAATCGAGTATTTCAAGACGATTCAGGTTTCGCAGCGGAACAAGATTGCTTATTAAAGTGTTTGAGCAATTGATCTCCGCAAGTCCGTCCAGCTCATTTAACGGCTCAAGATTTCTGATTTGATCGTTTCCTGAAACATCAATTTTTTGTTGTTTTACTATTCCATTCAATTTGGTATATATAATTTTTGTATCAAAAAAAACAGAATCATAAGGGGCAACCGTATCAATGTGAGTTTTCCTTTCTGCCGGCAGTTCAATCCCGATGGTTCGGGAATAATTCATAACAGAATCATTATCGGGTTTGGTTATGTCATTTGCCTTTACAATCAGGCTGTCGCTGAAATAAATGATGTCAGACAATAAAATAGAATCATTGATATGGATATTTTCACCAAAAATATTTCTCCATTCGGCTGTAAGGTTATTCCACCAGTTTTTGATTTCCTCTTTTTCATCTAATTTGGTTGTGTAAATACTTGCAATTTTCAGGTCGTTCTTTACAATATCCAGGTTCACCTCCATATAACGAAGTTTTTTTGAACTTACAGTATCATTGTCCACATTAATGCCGTCAAGTATTCTGTTAAAAGTTACTTTGAAATAATGCTGGTTGTTTTCATTCAGGAAATGACTGATATCGGAAATGACAAATTCGAATTTTACATTCTTATAAAAAAATTCAATATCCTTTAAATACGCCTGAACATCTTTATGCAACGGAACTTCCCTGTTTTCATCCAGGTCGTCTTCTATCTGCACTTTATCATCTTTAAAGATTTTAAGGTAACTTTCGTTAATTATGATCTCTTTTTCTTTCGGAACCGATACAGGATCACCAAGAAAATTCAATGTGCCTTCGAGATATTTTACGAGACCGGTTATCTGTTCCTTGTATTTTTCTATTTCTTCGTTCGACAGGCTGCCATTATCCTCATCCTGTGAGTATAACGCAAAAGTATTTACAAAAAGAGCAATCAGTAAAAATATCAACGAAGTAAATTTTTTCACGGTAAATAAAATTTAATTAGTTCTTCTTTTTCTTTATCAGTGATCTTATACAATTTCGATATTAGCCAGCCCGAATTATATCCCGGGCGGTTAAAATACGAAATTTCGAAATACCAGCCGTTAACCTGGAAAAAATGGAATTTTAAATTACCGGAACTCAAAAATTTCATATCACCTCTCTTAATCTCATATAACAAAATTGACAGATAGTCGGGTTTAAAGGATTTATTTGCATAATATTCAATATATTTTTCATCTTTAAACACTTTGTAAATATTCATAAAATCCAGTTCATGGCTCATCGGATGCAAAAATGATTTTTGAATTAGCGATTCATCACCTTTAAAAAATTGCTTTAGGAATTTGTCGAAATATACATTGGTCAACACCCATTTGTACCCCAGATTTTCCTGCTCAAGTTGTAAAAATAAGATTAGGTTTTCCTTATTACGGTGATACTGAAAGGTGGCAGCCAGTTCGGCAAACCATTGCCCGCCATGGAAGTCGAGGAATGTCGGTTCTTCTGTATTGGTTATATTTTCAAGAAATTCCTTCTTTAAATTTTCATCAATAAAAGAACTTTCCATATCGAAAAGCATATTCAGGTAAACCTGCCTGAAAGCATTATCGCGGTATAGGCTGTCGCCGGCATAATAGCGGTTTCCAAACCTGTCCTCTTCGTTATTGAACCTTCTGAAAAACTGGTTTACCTGTTTGGTTTGAGCATAAAGAGCGCTTTCGTCACCTGTGACCGAACCCAAATTTGTTTGCGACAATATTGGCAAAACCCAAAACGAAGCCGAAATTAAAAGCGATATTTTTATATTGTTAATCGTCAATTCTTAGAGGTTTCCTTCACCCTGATATCGCCTAACATAACGTCCCAGAACCCAATCAATCGTCCGCCAATCTGGGTTTCCTTGCGTTTTACGTAAACCGTGATGTCTTTTTTAGTTACATCCTGGTAAACAAGTCCACCTTCTTTATCATAGCCTGAGAATTTCTGGAAAACGGTGATCACACCAACGTAAGTCCCATCCGGTTGCTTTTCCAGGTCGCTAACGTATTCAATTTTATACCACTCAATATCAACTTTGCTATAATTAAGACGCATCAGTCTTTCAAGGTATTCCCTGACAAGATAATAATTGATATCCTCACGGTACAGGGATGAAACACCGACTTCGCTTCCTTCCATGAACAATTCCACTGCTCTGTCAATTACCCTGTTGGCTTCGGAAAATTCAGTTTCCTTATCGCCGATAAGGCTGATGTATTTACTTAGGTCGCGAACCTTTTCGAGTGCAAGACTGTCAATGGCTTGTTTTCTTTGCGGACTTATATCGTCTTGCGAAAAACCCTGTAAAACAAAAGAAACAAGTACTGCCGTTATAAAAAATATTTTTGATCTCATAATTGCTTTAATTTTTAATTAATTCAAGTTCTGTAATTTGACCGTATCCGTCGAATTTTACACTATGGATACTATTATTGTATTTTTTCTGATCCTTCACAAAGTTCAAATAATCCTTAATTGTTGTTGGCTTGTCATAATCCGTTACATCGCCTTCCTGGTGGATAATGATCAAAACAAACACCTCTTCCGAAGAATAAAGTTTAAGTGCTTCATCAATTTTTGCATTGGCAGAGTTAACGTCTTTTGCATGTGCAATTTGATAGAAGTAATCATTTATATAAGCATACTGTTCTTTTTCCTCTTCCGCCTTTTTTAGCTTTTCCTTTTCCTCTTCTATCTTTTTCAGCATTTCCTTTTTCTGTTCAATTTTGGCTTCGACCTGCTTAATAAGGTCATTAACTTTAGAATCATTCAGGTTTTGTGATTTGATAATATTTAACCTGCGCTCCATTTCCGCTAATGGCATAGTTCCGTCATCATCAAGGATTGCCTGAAGATCGGCAATGGCTTTTTCAACTTTTTCAGCATACTCTTTTGCTGCCTGTTCCTGCGCAAGCTTTTTCTTGCTTTTACATCCGCCTGTGCTGAATGCAATTCCTCCAACTAACAGAAGAAAGATCAGCCTTGGGATTAATCGTTTTACTAACTGTTTTTTCATGATGTCGTTCAAATTTTAAATTAAATTGTTTAATTTCTTTGTTAATTTATTACAACGCTGTTTTGCTTGAATTATTTATAATAACGGTACAAAATTATTAATTTTGATGTTGCAAATCTTTATGAAACAAAAACATTTCAACATACCGTTGTTCATACCTGAGCTTGCCTGCCCGTTTCAGTGCATCTACTGTAATCAAAAGAAAATATCAGGCAGGTTAAAAGTACCGTCAGCAGAAGAAATTAACAAAATCGTTGAGGAGCATTTAAGAACTATCCCTGAAAAGTGTAGCCGGGTTGAACTGGCATTTTTCGGCGGCAACTTTACCGGGCTTCAATTGAATGAACAAGAGGCGTTTTTAAAATTGGTTCAGCGACATATAAAAACCGGGCGAATTTCGGGGATCAGGCTTTCAACCCGTCCGGATTATATCAATGAAGAAGTGCTGAAATTATTAAAGCGCTATAATGTGAAGACTATCGAGCTTGGTGCACAATCAATGGATGACGGAGTTTTAAAACTGTCGAAAAGAGGGCATACAGTAAGGGACACGGAAACAGCCTCTGCAATGATCCTGAGAGCCGGTTTTTCACTTGGATTACAAATAATGATCGGATTGCCCGGAGATACATTGGAAAAGTCCGTTTTTACAGCAGAAAAAATTATTGAAATTGGAGCAGATAACACAAGAATATATCCGGCATTGGTGATAAAGGACACAAAGATGGAAAAGATGTATAAGGAGGGGAAATACCAACCGCTGACATTAAAGGAAGCTGTCAAGTGGTCGAAAAAGCTTTTACTGATTTTTGAAAAAGCCAATGTGAAAGTGATCAGGCTGGGATTACATCCGTCCGAAGGATTGCTTTCGGGTGAGGAATTAGTAGCAGGTCCGTTTCATCCATCTTTCAGGGAATTAGTGCTGACAGAAATCTGGAATGATTTATTAAAACCCCTTTTGGATTCAGAGAAATCCGGTGAAATTGAAATTCATGTACCTCCGGGGCAATTAAATTATGCCATTGGCTATGAGGGGAGGAATAAGAAGATGTTGTTGGGGAAATATCAACAGGTTAAGTTTTGTTCTGATCAAGAATTGACAGGGAGGGAGTATAAATTTCGATTATTTGTCAGCTTTTCATGATATGAACGAGAAACCGTAACCCTGTGAGTTGTGGTCGTCTTCTCTTTAACATCACTCATTTTTGCTAAATCCAGCATGTAAAATTAATTTGAAAACCGAGAGGTATGTAATTTAATAGTAATATTTTCCCGGAATAGATTAAAGTCATGATCTGTTGTTAAAATCGATATTTTATACCTTGATGCAACAGCACATATTAAGAAATCCGTATTTGAACCCTGAATCCCTTTCCTGCGATTCAAGTTATAAAATTCAGCAGCTTTTTCAAAATCTTGTGCTTGTAAAGTCAAATCAGGAAAAGAATTTAAGTAGGAACGTAAAGTATCATATTGCACCTGAGAACGAATTCCCGATAAAATTTCCTGCCGAATTGGTCCAATCATTTGTACTCTACCTTCACGAATTAATTCCTTTAACTCCTTAACAATTGGATCATCAGCCTTAAAGTTGACTTTGCGTAATGCATCTGACCAAACACAAGTATCTACCAGCACCCTCATTCCCTTATCCTTTGCTTTTTATAATCATATTCAGGTTCATATACTATTGAGCCAAACAATTCCAAAATTTCTATTTGCTTTCTCTTTTCAATATATTCCTGAAGGGCTTCGGTAACCACTGCCTTTTTGGTTTTATGCTTTCCTATATTACATGCATCTTTTAACAATTTATCGTCTATAGCTAAGTTTGTCGGCATACTATCTCCCTTTTTGTTGCAAAATTATACAAAATATTTTTTAAAACAAAATCAATATAATACTCCTATATCAAACAATTTACCTCTTCACCTCAAAAGACTTATTCGCCATTTCCTCTCCATTAACTATTATTGTTATCCGGTGTTCTCCCTCGAAGTGTTTACGAGTTGACATATCAGCAAAAGAATGTTTTCTTGAAAATGGATAATTTCCCGGATTGTATGTGTTTTCGGTAATTTTAAATATTAGATTTAAAAACTTTTCTTTATCAAATTCAGGATAATATTGCTTAATTATATCTCCAAACTTGTTAATGGAAGAGTTTGTAAAAAAATATCTTTTAGTCTTTCTGCCATTTTTTTCCTTTGTTTGCATAACAATATACGCATAAATGACTGCAAGTGTTGTATGCCCCAATATCTTTGCTGTAAACACATCCGCAATCCTTTCTTTGACCTTTGTCTTTCAGGTTTGGTCTGATTCCAAAAAGATTGGTTTCATCAGGGTTATACCCCAAAAAATCCATTAGCTTTTTATCATTAGAAAATAATTTTATCATTAAATCATCATCAATACATTTGTTGTGCGTTATATAATATTTTTCCAGGTGAATATCTTCAGAACAGGTTGCTATTTCAAAATTAATATTTCTATTTTTCCACTTAATAAGTATTTTTCTTAATCCTTCTGCTAATTCTTCTTTTTTATCTTTTGAAAATTCGGAATTTAGAATATTACTTTTATTGAATATTTCCGGGATTTCTCTGATTAAATTATTTTGAACTTTTTTGTAAACAGAAATATCAATAAAACTAAAAACCAGTTTGTTTGTATAATCAATTAATTCGTTTCCTAAATACCATATTTTCTTTAATAATTCCCTGACAGTAAGTTCTGATGTCAATATAAGCGGGTCAAAACGCCATATTACTTTTTCTTTTCCAATTTCTTCAGAAAGCTGTTTAAATATTTTTTTTCTATCACACAATTTTGGAACATTCGGTTCAAATTTTTCGTTATCGTAATCATTTAATGTAAACTGAAAATAATAGTTTATGCCCAAATCATCGAGTTCCTTTAAATAGGGTATCATTGGTGAAGGATTTTTTGTCCAGAATATTATTACGCGTGTTTTCTTAAAAGAAATATATTGTGGTGTTTGATTAAAAGGATTTACCCATTTTACATATCCTGAATTCTTTAAGCGGTTCATAAACCATTCTGAATAGAAGGCTGGAATATCAGTTGAACGACTTGCTGAAATAATTATTGGCGCTATTCCGTTAACTACTTCCCCATTATCTCTTTTTATTTCTGTTTTATTCCAGCCTGTAAACATAATATTGAATATATTAACAAATCTAAAAATTATTTCAAGACTTGTAACAAATCAGTATTAAATTAACAATGAAAATTTCTTAGCAAATATTATTATTGAACTGGGAAATTAGGGGAAATAAATGGAATAAGGGGAATACCTTTATCCCCTTATTCCCCCTATACCATTTTTAAAATTTATCCCCAAATTCGCTGATGGTTATCCTGACGAGAGAAAACTTTATCACCTAAGCACTTAATACACGAGATGTCATCTCATCAAATATTAATTCTGCAACAGCTTTTGTAGTCATACTATTGAAAATCATGTGCTCGTTATCATCAATTATTTTTGGTTGAATAACTAATTTGATTATTCTGCTATCTGATCCATCTTCATTTGTGTATTTTTCAATCTCCTTTTGTATTTGTCCGGGAAGTTTGTTCGAGTCTTTAGCCTGTAAAGTTATTATAATATCGTTCTTTTCTTTATTCTTTTCAATTATTTGCTGACCGGTTGAATCATCCGGATGGAAATGATTGATACCACGGGCTACTTCAATTGGAAAAGACTTTTCTACAAACTTATTAATAAGAATATAACCTATGTCTTTGTTGTTGTAAAGCATATCTCCGAAAACTAAGAGTGTAACCTTATTGCCATGTTTATTAGTAATATGTACCCTTCTGATCGATTGTGGTATGATACTTATCTGACAGGATTCAAATACCTCATCCTCTTGTATTGAAGTAAAGACACTGTAAAGAATATCTGTAATTTCTTTATCAAAAAGTGAACTAACACAGTAATATAATATTTTATTCTTTCTAAAGGTTTCTTCTAATTCCGAATCAGGTTTACCAATTATTACAACTTTTGCTTCAGGAATTTCCTGATTTATTATTTTAACATATTCAGGTCCGTTATCAGACAAAGATGCCGCATCTATAAAAATAACTTTGTTTTTTTCTTTGATTAAGGTACTTACAGCTTTGTTAACCGTATCTACACAATTAACAATACAGCCCAGGTCAGCAAGTCTCGGTAAATATCCTTTTACTTCATCTGAACTTTTACAAAGTAGAGTTACATTGCGGATATGAGCGTCTTGCAAATCCTTTTCAATATCAGCAGGCTCGATTCTAACTATCCAACTCTCATCAAGAGAATTTTCTTTTATGACAGATGGATTTACTGCTAATTTATGGTTAACTTCAATTATTTTGCCCGACAAAGGAGATGGAATCATTATCCTGGATTTATCACTTAAAACAACTCCTGATAGAGGTAAGCCAGGATATGTTATATCATTAACTTCCGGAAGTAGCAAATTATTAATTTTACTTGAAATAAAATTGGGAAGTTGTCCACCTACCCGTACTGAACCGTCTTTGCCTTGTTGTACCCAGGCAATTTTATAGAATTGGATTGGTTTATGCGATGGCTCCCAGTCTAATTGTTTTGCTAATCTATGTTTAACTACCGTACTGAGAATGTCTTTTTGAGGTATAATCTGGTTTACAGATTTAAGAATTTCTTCAGGCGTAAATGGTTTTAATATGTAATCTGAAGCATGTAATTTCACAGATTCAATCGCCGTATCCATGCTGGGATAACCTGTAACGATAGCTACCGGCAAATCAGGATCTTTCTTTCTTAGTTCATTAAATAAATCCATACCATCTATTTTATCCATTTTTAAGTCGAGAAAAACAAGATCATACTTATTGGATAGCGCTAATTCTAAGCCTTCGTAAGGCTCTGTTTTAGAGTCCACTTTGTACCCTTTATTCGATAAAATTCTTGTGAAGCTTTCACAAACAACGGCCTCATCATCAATTACCAGTATTGAATATTCTGAGTTCATAATAACCTCCGTTTTTTAAATTAATATTTTGGCTTTCAAGCCTTTTTTTTATTTAATTATTTTCAATTTATACTTAGGCAATAAGTATTCCAGAATTCTTTATCAAAATGAAGTTGAAATTCATTCGTCGCGAATAGCCTTATAATCAGACAATAGCTGAAATAATAATAAATAAATTGCAGAATGATTTTCTGATTATTAAGAATAAATAATGATTTTTTGTTTAAAGAATTAATACAGTGTATAAAATAATATACACTTATTTGCAAAATAATTACTTTAAAAACGGAAGGTTATCATTAATCTAAATTTTATTCTTTTGTTATCTCTGCGCCTTTGCGCCTCTGCGTTTAGAATATTTATTTTATTGAACGCAGAGACACAGAGATATTATTTGCTAAATATCATTATGCGTAATCTTTAGAACTTATTTTATACATTTTTAAAAGTTGATGAAAGTTAGTACGTTGTATTCCCACATCTTCTGCTGCATTGCTGACATTTCCGCCGGACCGTTGAAGTGCCTCAATAAGAAATTGTTTTTCTATTTCCCTGACAGCATTTTCTTGTATTTGTTGTTTAAGCTCTTTGAATTCATTCCATTTTTGCGGCAGTTTGTGTATAAAATCTTGAAACTGTTGATTCTTAAATTCATACGGCAGATGGGCCGGTTCAATAGTTTCAGAATCACAAAGAATAGCCAGCCGTTCCACAAGATTTTTTAACTCCCTGACATTCCCGGGCCAATAGTAGTTATCTATTAATGTAATGGTTTCGGGAGCGAAATTTTTTACTGTTGTTTTATTTTTCTTTCGAAATCTTTCTAAAAAAATTAAGGCTAACCTGAGAATATCTTCTTTGCGTTCACGTAACGGAGGGATATGAATTGGAACTACCTGCAAACGATAAAAAAGGTCTTCACGAAAAGTCCCTTCTTTAATCATCTTTAATAGGTTTTTATTAGTGGCAACAATTAAACGAATATCAATTTTTCGTTCAATAATATCACCAACCTTTTTTATTTCACAAGTTTCAAGCACTCTTAATAATTTACTTTGTGTTTCAAGACTTATATTTGAAACCTCGTCTAAAAACAAAGTTCCTTTATCTGCAATTTCAAAAAGACCTTTTTTAGTTGCTATAGCTCCGGTAAATGAACCTTTAACGTGCCCAAAAAGTTCGCTCTCCAGAAGAGTTGGAGCTAAGGCGCTGCAATCACAAGCTATGAATGGTCTATCATTTCGCAGGCTAAGTCTGTGAATCGCTTTCGCAATGAGTTCTTTACCTGTCCCGCTTTCTCCTGTAATAAGGACTGTTCCGTTTGTCGTCGCCACACGTTTTATAATTGAAAAAATTTTCTCCATATTAGAGGTTTTCCCAATTATTCCTTCAAATCCCTGATACATGTGTAGCTCTTTTCTTAAAGCTATGTTTTCTTTCAGCAATGCCGAATGTTTAATTACTTTCTCAATAATTATTTTCAGTTCATCCGGTGTAAAAGGTTTGCTTACATAATCGGCAGCTCCAAGTTTAATAGCTTCAATTGCTGTTTGAATGGTAGCATATCCTGTAATGATAACAACTTCTGAAGATATTCCCAATGCCTTAATTCTTTTTAATATTTCCATTCCATCTAAATCCGGCATTACAATATCAAGAAGTATCAGATCATAATTATCCGTTAATGCTTCTTTCAAGCCTTGTTGAGGATTTGTTTCAATTCTTATTTCATATTTTTTTTCCAGTGACAAAATGCGCTCACAACTTAATCCGACAATAGGTTCATCATCAATAACCAATATCCTGCACTTCACTAAATTATTTTTTATAATATCATTCATTTTTTATCTCCTTTTCTTTTTCAATGCGTAAATGATTCAATGCGTAAATGCTATCATTCCATCATTTTATCATTTTTAACAGGTAAAAAGATACTGAATGTTGTACCTTCGCCTTCTTTACTCTCACATTCTATATAACCCCCATGTTGCTGAGTAATTCCATAACTAATGCTTAATCCTAAACCAGTTCCCTTACCTGCCGGTTTGGTTGTATAAAACGGATCAAATATTTTATTTTGATTTTCTTTTTTGATTCCACAACCTGTATCAT
>JACKQG010004288.1_pt1 | contig 12131 bp, 12 predicted proteins | sample 8237621 | NCBI WGS metagenome assembly JACKQG01 (sample SAMN15677084, study PRJNA649215) | marine metagenome | biome: marine; feature: Black Sea; material: saline water; isolation source: suspended particulate matter (SPM) from the Black Sea western gyre | collected 2013-06-09/2013-06-10 | depth...
AACAGAATTGGCGGCGTCTGTCTTCAAATCAGGTTTATCCTCTTGACCCAAAATCGAAATAGCGGGTGGTGGGTATCCTTGCGTTCCTTCCACTGAAAGACCATTCTCAAAAGTGACAACAATAGCAGATGTTGGAGGAGATGCGCTTTCAGATTTTTGTTGCAGATGCCGCAGTGAGAAGAGCAACAAGCCATGAAAACTCAACGAAACGGCAAGTGCGATAGGCAGAGCAATACTTTTGGATGCAGCGCTAGGCAAAGCAAATTCTTTGAGACGACGCCACGGCAACCACAACGCTTGTAGATAGGCGGCCAATTGCAATTGCAGCTTTTTCTTGGCTTTGCCAAACATCGACTTCAGGCTGGCGGGATTACCTCCGATTTCGTCCGCGATTTCACCAAACTTCATCTCCTCGCGCAGACGAAGCTGGGCAACTTGCCGTTGACGAAAAGGAAGTGATGCAATTGCCTCATCAATCCTTTGCCGCAGTTCGCTTTGTTGCGCCTGTTGGGATGGCTCCAAATCGTTAGCCGGAATCTGAATCGTATCTTCTGACCACGCTGATTCCGGCGACCGACGACGCCGACGCAAGTAGTCGATACATTGATTTACCGCTATACGACGCACCCATCTATCGAAACGTCCACTTGGTTCAAACTTGTCAATCCGTTGAAGCGCCTTAATCAAGGTCTCGTGATATATGTCTTCTGCATCTTCGGCGCTAACTCCCATTTTAAGAAGGTAAGCAAGAATTTTCGGACGATACTGCTCATCGAATTCCTGCCATGCTGAGGTATCTCCTTCTTGAAGTCTATGGACAAAAGTTGGTGTATTGTACTTACCTGTCATTGGTCCATTCCCTTTTTCTGATGTTTATATAAAAAACGAATCTGTGGATAAAAAGGTACCCTTCAAAATTTAATTTTATTGGGGAATTGATAATGGGGCGAATATAGTTTATTTTTTTCTCTCATTTTTAGGCGGTGGAACGTCTTAGTTTGTGAAGAGACAGTGAAGGAGGTATGAGATGTGCAGGGAAACGCCCTGCGATGCCAAATTAATCGAAGAACATCTTCGAGGAAACTCAATGGCTATCTCGCAGTTGTGGATTCGATATGATCGATTAGTATATGGAATCGCACATAGTGTTGTATGTAGCCAGGAGGCGGCGGAGGACATCAGGCAGGAGGTGTTCCTAAAGGTATATGAACAGTTGCCGCAATTAAGGGAACCGACAAAGTTTAAAAGTTGGTTGAGAAATATCACCTACAACACTTGCTACTCCTGGCTCCGGCGTCAAAAACCCATTGAGCAGTTAGAATCGATCACCGATGCGGAACATCCGACGACGGCAATCGAAGTTGAGGTGGAGCGACAAGAACTGCGCACCTTGTTACGGCAGATGGTCGACCGGCTCCCCGAAAAGTATCGAACGGTGATTGAACTGCGATACTTTGAAGGACTGAGTGCGGTACAGATTGCCGAGTTCCTTAAACTCCCTGAAACGACTATCAGATGGCGCATCCGCGAGGCGCGTGAGATGCTTCACCGTAAGGCTAAAATCAATGGCTATTTAGAGTAGCTGAATTCCCGAATTTGTTTTGATCGCTAATAAGGAATTGCGATCAAAACGAAGATGTCTGGCGATGTAGCCGAATTCGCAAGAATTCGGGCATTCGGGAAGTCTGGCTACTTCCGCTACAATCGAAAGGAGGAACACAAATGCAAATGGAAGTAGAAACCTTAACTAAGCTTTTGAGTAAACTCCATCAGGAACTGAAAACTTGTATGGAGAATAAACAAAAGCGAGGATTCGAGGAAGAACTTCATGACCCGATTTTTCTCGGCGATTTCATCGTGGATACTTACAACGAGTATCTGGCTGCTGCCAGGTCCGCCTGCGAACACCCTTTAATCCAGACGATGCCTGAGATTGAGAAGTTGGGCGAAGCAGACCCGGTTGACTACGATATTGAGAAAGGCGTGGGAAGTCACCCTCGATTGATTAAGATGCGTGAAGTCGCGTTGGCGGCAGAACAGTTGCAGACCATCTTGGCAGAAAGTATTCAAATGAAAGCAGGCGAAGCTCAAAGTGAATTCGCTGGTGTGGTAACCCTGTTGGAGAACCTTGGTGAGCAGATTGAACAAGCAAACCGACCAGAGCTTGGACGGATTCTCGACAATTCAGAAGGGAGCAGGCAATCTGTCCAGTATCTGGTCTCCGAATACAATCGCTACCTTGCAACGGTGTTAGAGACCACGGCTGATTCGGTTATCAAGAAGATGTTCCATCCGTTGGAAGTAGGAGACGAAGGGACATCAGACCAAGCTAAACTTTCCGAAGTCAGGCTGGCGCAATCAGGCTTGTTGAGTTATCTGAAAACGACAATCGTTCCGTTGGGTCCCACGCGAAAGCTATCACCGCAACAATTGCCGCCGGGGCGTTCCACCGGTGATTCAGATTCGCCATCGGGATAAACGGCAAAAAGCAACAGCGTCTCCGCGTTCCAATATCGGACATGATGTATGCTGGAGTACAAATCATCGTACTCCAGCTTTTTCATATATATCCTTAAAACCCAAAACCGAGAAATCTCTGCTACCTCAAATTCAATATCTTCGCAATATTCGCATCCGAGTCGATTTTAGGTGCAATTTTTCCGCTGGATGATGTGAACAATCGTGTGACGCCTGGTCCATGACCGGCTGTTACGCAATCGCTATGTACGATGATACCGATAGTTACCGCGCCTGTTTTGTAAATTGGTCCGAATGTATTATCAGTATCCATAAGGGCGACCAAATCGCCAAAGCGTAAATCATCCAAGCCGTATTTTTCAACTATTTCTTTATCAAAGAGTTGTATATCGTAGTCGCCTCTGTATGCGTTACTGCCTCCCAATCCAGACCCCATAATCGCCCCTGGAACTTCATGCGTTACAGGGATGACTAAATTGCCATTCTCATCACCTTCCAATGATAAAGCTTCCAGGAAATTGGGTGCTACATTCATGGCCGTTACTTCCGGGAAATCCAGCAATTTCAAGCCAATACCGAAAGACTTTACCATGAACTTGTCCCCGATTAATAATTTTTCCATTGTTTCAAGGGGAACATCAATCATGACGTGCTCAGCGCCTCCGTGCATACCCACAACAACACCTTTTTCACCTTTAGCATTGTCACCACTGATGACAACCGCTTCATTGCCAACGCAAGATAAAGTATTGAGTCCGCTATTGGCATTACCATCGCTGTTTTTGATGGTTACCGCGGGTTCGACGTGGTCAGCTTCCCATCCTACCGCTATATCTCCGACTCGGATGTTATAAGTGATGCCACCTGTTCCAGGAAGTATACGGGAGTGACCGTCCGGTGTAAGTCTATAAGATGATACTGCCGGATGGTTAATCTCCCCAACTACAGAGTTTTTTACTAATTTATCAACATTTGTTCTAAGCATTATCTTCTCCATAATTATTTGAGATTTGTTCAAAGTATATCAATAAATTGGGTGTTTTGGCAAGTTATTTCTGCCCTTACTCCTATACTTCCGAAGTCTTCGAGACTTCGGAAGTATGGAAATAAAAAGTTGACTTGAAGGCAAAAAGCTGTTAAACTTTGGTTTTAATAACATACAAATGTCAGGAGAAATGATATGATTAAATCTGAACAAATGGTTCATGTGGTACGAAGTGGATTTGTTGACTTAGTCCATCACGGTTGTCTAGCAGTTGCTGATACAGAAGGAAAGATTATTTACTCGGTTGGCGACCCGGAAAGGCCCGCTTACATGCGTTCATCTGCGAAACCATTGCAGGCAATAGCAACGGCTGAAAGCGGAGCGCTGGAAAAATTTGGCATCAATGAAACTGAATTGGCTATAATGTGTGCTTCTCACGCAGGGCAAGATATTCACGTCCAGACGGTGAGAGGTATTCTGAAAAAGATCGGTCTATCGGAAGACGCGCTACAATGCTCAAAGGAAAATCCTATTCGGGATAACTGTTCTGGCAAACACTCAGGAATGCTTACGTTCTGTGTCTTCCATAATCTCCCCGTTGATAACTACTTAGACGACGAGCACCCTGTGCAGATGACAATCAGAAAGGTGGTCGGTGAAATGTGTGAATTAGAAAATGTCGAATATGGCATTGACGGTTGTGGAGCGCCCAACTTTTACATGCCGCTAAGGAATATGGCAATGGGATTCGCGCGATTGGCAAATCCAGATGGTTTGCCGGCAAAACGAGCAGAAGCATCAACCAGCATTGTTTCCGCCATGCAAGCACATCCCGAGATGACGGGTGAAATACGGGATGGCAAAACGTGGCCCAAAGAGATTGTAGCAAAGGGAGGCGCGCTCGGCGCCTACTGCGGTGGAATCCTAAACCAAAACAGAGGAATAGCTGTGAAAATTGATGATGGCAGTGGACAGGTAGCTTCTATGGTTTTCACAGAGGCTGTCCGAAAATTGAATTTAGCGAATCGCGAGGAATTAGATGCGTATGAACGTTTACGCTCTTCTGTAATTACAAATAGACGGGGAGAAGTTGTTGGCAAGATGGAAGTAGTGTTTTAACTCCCATATTGATGGATTTAGGGCTAATGATGTCAAACTGCTGTAGATGCAATAACTAAAGTTTTTGGTAGATTTAACCGATTAGGAGAAGCAAAAATGGAGAAACTCAGAATTGCTATGATTGGTGCTGGAAGGCGAGGAGCAGGTGGTTGGCTACCCGTTATCACTACTTTTGAAGACCAACTCGAACTTGTGGCAGTATGCAATACCGGCAATCCTCGCGGCGAGGAAGCGGCCAATAAGTATCATACCCGTTGGTATACTCACCTTGAGCAGATGCTCGACCAGGAAAATCCGGATCTTGTTGCCATTGCAGTGAATCCCGCTCAAACTCATGCAGTCGCTATGCCGATTCTTGAACGTGGCGTCAGTCTTGTGACCGAAACGCCCCTTGCAGCCCAATTGGAGCAAGCGGATGCGATGATAGCCAAGGCGCGAGAAACAGGAGCAAAGCTGGAGGTTGCCGAGAATCTTTACCGTGTGCCGCCGGAACGTCTGAAACGGAAAATGATTTTGGCCGGCGTTTTCGGACAAGTGTGGCGTAGCCAGAACGACAATCGCACGCATAATTACCATGCTGTGAGTTTAATTCGTAGTTACATCGGCTTCGACGTTCCGATTGTCAGTGTAATTGGTGTTCAGGGAGAATTCTCTACCGCCCAGCACCTTTACAGAGGACAGCCAACTAATAGGGAACGTTCCCGCCATGCGATTCTCAAATTTGCTAACGGTGCGCTGGGATTTCACTCTTTCACCTCATTAAGTTTCGGTTCTCCCTTGCGCGGTCGCAGCTCCACTTTCTTCTATGCCGAACGTGGTATGGGTTGGGATAACGAGTTGATTTTGCTCACCGGTGAAAGTGAAAACCGTGTGCTTAAAATCGAACGCGTCACCTGCGAGGTTGATGGACAACAAGTCCTGGACAAGATGGTCGCGGGAGAGTTTGTGTGGGATAATCCATTTACCTCGTATAAGCTGAGTGATGGTCAGATTAGCATAGCCTCTGAGTTGATGAGTATTGTCGAAGCAGTTCGGGAGGACAAAGAGCCGGAATATGGCGCTTTGAATGGTCGCATTGACCGAGAAGTTGACCTGGCTATCAGTCGTTCCCATGAACAAGGGAATGTTCCTCTTCAGTTGCCGTTAGAGTAAGAGCCTATCACCAAAACCCCAAAACTTCCGAAGTCTCCATAGACTTCGGAAGTTTGTGAGGCAATGGAAATATACAATGAAGTCGCATTTGCTTTTCAGTAATGACCCATGCTTTCGCCATCGGATACGACTGGCTTTATAGTTCACTTTTTGATGCGGGGATTGTAGCCTAAATTTCTAATTTGGCTTGGGGCAGGGCCAAGATAGAATCTTGGGCTACTTTCCGAGAAATCGGATAGAATAAAGGTCTGCATCCTTCATGACGAAACGCAGACGGACAGGCTTGCCAGCCAACTGGCTCACATCCGAACTGCCATTCCATGTAACGATACGCTCAAGCTCATCGCCGTAGATTTCCGCGGATTCGGCGAGCGTAAAGGAAGGGATAGGTTTGCCCTCGGCATCTTGAATCTCCACACGGATGCTGCCTGCCGCCGAAGTAGAGTAATTGATTGTCAGTTCACGTCCTTCAAAAATCAGGGGTTTAGTGGTCATCTCACCACCCGCGTATTGTGCATGGATGGAAACAAAGCCGTCTTCACGAAGCGTCATTCGCTGGATGTGAACGGAGGGAGTACGATAGTTGGCGACCATGTATAGCGACATTTCACCGTCGCCGGTTGGCACCAATCCACTTCCCACTTCGATAGCGCGTTCATGCCAGTTCTTCAAGTCCCGCCCTGGCCTTATGAATCCCTCCATGAACCGCCTATCCCAACGCAACCCATCCCGGCTGAACATGAACACAATGTCGGACAATCCAGAAGATGGGTGGTCGGAGTCGAATTTACGCACCGGCAGGAATCGTTTGGGAAACATGAGGTAGATGTCTGGTCGGCGGTAGTAAGGAGTTGCAGCATTTTTGTAGAGGTGCTCAGGCGGCGAGTCGCCTAAATCGATATATTCCAGTTTAGACCAGTGGCGAAAGTCGGTGGAAATCCCGCGGCGAATCCGACGAATGCCCCCGCGCCACCCGCGCAGATAGGCGACGTAACGGCAGTGTGCCGAGTCCCAGAAGGCGATATTGTGTGAATCAAAGGCAGAATCGCCCTCGGGACCTACGATGATAGGTTCCGAGGGCAGACTCTTCCAATGTATTCCATCCGGTGAGATGAGACCGACCATCCCATTTTCACTGACGGCGATAGCTTTGTATCTTTCAGTATCCGGGGCATTGGGATTACCATCCTTGAATATAGATAAGACGTAACCTTCGCTTCTCCCCGCCTGCCAGAGAATGTTATTGTTGGTGGAACCACCGTATTCAACTAAGTGAAGGGATGGTTTTGTCCAGTGAATCCCATCAAGGCTCTCCGCATAACCAGTGTAATAAGGCGGCGCTTCGAAGTTTGTTCTATACCACATCCGATAAAGGTCATCATCTTTGATTACCACAGGGTCATACAGTGTAGGCGTTTCGTAGGGTTTGTCTATCTGAATGGCGACTTCCCGTGGTTGAGGCGTATGTAGTTTCATCGCCAAATTTTTCGTTGATTCAATGAGCCAATCATCAAGGAACAGTTGCAATTGTGTAGTAATATTCAAAATCTCACTTTGCATGAAATCTCCCTTTAATAAAAAATCGGAGGATAAGTAAGTTTCCTTGTCAACTTTTGGAATGTAAGTTCATTCACACTTATATTCGTAAAACGTAAAGCGTAAAACGTCAATCAGATTACGCATGACTGATTAGATTTCCTCTCCAAAGTTGAAAAAACTTTAGGAACAGACCACTTAGGCGTTCTGGAATATAGTTTATCAACTGCGCAGGAGCGCCATACTTATGGCCACAACCAAAGTCAAAACGATTACAATAACTGTGGTCAATTTCAGGTTTTTGATTCTTCGCATATCCATTTCCCCTTTCCATTTGCCTTAGAGGGCAAAGCGTTCGTAATGAATGTGGTCATCGGAAACACCAAGTTCTCTGAGGGTTTGAATCATAATGTTCATCATCACTGGCGGCCCACAGATATAAAACCCTTTAGCTCCCAATCCTCCGGAACAATATCGCTCAATCTTTTCTCCATCCACAAACCCGGTTTCGCCACTCCAATCGTCTCCGGGTTTAGCCAAAACGTGGACTACTTTGAGATGAGGATGCTCGCCCGACTCGATTTCGGACAGTTCGCTACGGAAGACGATATCATCCCTTGTATTACTACCGTAAAGTAATAGAACATTTTTGTCGGACTGCGTATCGCGCATATGGCGCAACATGCTCATCAGCGGCGTTATTCCTACACCGCCTGCGATGAAAACAAGTTCCCGTTCTTCAGAATGTAGAACGTAGGAGAACCGTCCATACGGTCCTTGTATAGCGACCGAGTCCCCCGGCTTTGTCTTTCCAATGGTAGATGTAAAATCACCAGACTCCTTAATCGTAGAGCTTACGAAGCCATCCTCCGTCGGAGACGAAGACATTGTGAAGGGATGTTCCTCGACCGGCAGGCCACTTTCTCGGTAAGGTGTGATGAAGTGAAATTGTCCGGGCAGATAATCATATCGCTTTTCACCTTCGGGTGGGGCTAATTTGATTGTCCAAACGTCGTGTGTTTCGTTCAAAACTTCAATTACCCGATATTTATGACGGCGATGCCACCGATGATAGATATATGCAATAGCTGCTATTCCCAACAGACCTATCCATAAAATCCGCATTGGGGTTTTGGCTGGAGCTATGAGTAGATCACTACCAACATACCAGCTATGCAGGAATCCAATCAAGAGCGACAGAGCGGCCATGATGTTATGCGTGAGACGCCATTTTTCGTATTCAAGCCGAATAGTCAAGCGAAATAAGCTTACGAAAATGAAATGAATCAACATAAATATCAAAATAATCTTAGCTGCTAAGATGTACCAGGTGTTATCGAGCAATAATGACCATTTACCACTCGCGGCAAGTAGTATGGGATGAAGGAGAAGAAGAGTAGCTGCAAATACGCCCATCACCTTGTGAAAGAGAAATATCATATCCAGTCCAAACGGTCGTTCTGCCCACTTCAACCGGGCACCCACCACAAATTGCATAGATAAAATTGAGAACGCAAGGAGCGCGAAGTTCTTGCCAAGTTCATGGACAAAACTATCAGATGCCTGTGGGCGAATAACTGCTGCTAGGACAAGAGGAGCAACTACAATCGCTATGTAAAGTGTGATGCGAGCTAAAGCGGACCAGATAGTTTGAACATTTTCGTTATTTTCCATTCTGAAGTATCTCCTTATGAATATATGAAATAGTTTTGGAATACCTAAACGCCGTATTCTGATTTCTCATAACCAAACTTTTTAAATCAACAAGTATGTCTACATCACTCCATTCTGGTAAAATATGAATTTTGCATCCTGCTTCGGCTAAAATATTCATCGTTTCACCAAATACCGTATCAGTGCTCCAATTAATTCCTTCGAATACTTCTGGTAAAAAAGTATCATATCTAAATCCGATTAAATAATATCCGCCATCAAGAGCTGGGCCGATGACGATATCATTTGTTTTAAGAGACCTAAATGCCTCGTTGATGAACTCACCCGGCAGATCAGGACTGTCACTACCGATAACAATAACCCGTCGGTAACCACTGGCAAAAGCATGAATAAAACTATTTTTCATATTCTGCCCCAAATTATCTCCTTTTTGTGATACATAGCAATATTGCTCTCCCAGCCATTCTACTAATTTTTCCTGAGAACTCACCGGATAAAAGCAAATCCACAAATGTATTTCAAGTGTTTCGAGCATTGATAGCAAATCCAGGACAAAATTCTTATACAGTTCAAATGTTGCAATCTCACCAAGCTCTTTGGCAAGCCGTGTTTTAACCTGTCCCTTCGCTTCGCTCGAGGGCAGGCCCTTTTCCGGATATTTCATAAAGAAAAGTATGAGTTTCTCATTTGATTTATTCATTTCTTGGTTCTATTTTACAATAATGCTTGCCGAAAATCAAGAGATTTTTCGGAACTTAATTACCTAACGTCCCGGTAGAATTCTACCAATTTTTCAGGTGGCACACCGATGTAGTATAAAATCCTTAAAAGCCACATTAGCAGAATAGTTTTATAAACGCCCCATTTTTCCCAACGGCGCGCTGATGTGGATACTTTCAAGTCAAGCTCCACGAAGGTTCCTATTTTCTTTAGTCTCCTTGTGAAATCCAAATCTTCCATCAAGGGCATATCCGCATATCCGCCAAGCTCATCGAATATTTGGTATCGGACAAAAATCGTCTGGTCGCCGGTGGCTACATGAGTTATCTTAGTCCTTCGAGTTATGAATCGGGCTGCTATTCTCAAAAGCAAGTGGGAAGAATCTATTTTCAAGCTGAAACAACCGCCATCGGCACCATCTCGAATTATGTTTTCCACTGCATTGATGGCGTTTTCCGGTAGGTATGTATCTGCATGTAGAAAAAGGAGAATATCCCCATTAGCAACTTTCGCCCCGGCATTCATCTGCAGAGCGCGTCCACGCCCATTTGAAACGATTGTAATATCATCGAATCGCGAAGCAATTTCTATAGTTTGATCTTTACTTCCCCCGTCTACTAAAATTATTTCCGCTTGCCCCTTGAATTTCTGGAGGTGATTTAAAAACCCTTCGATGCACTCCTCTTCGTTTAAAACTGGTATAATAATGCTGACCATTATCTCTTATTGACTCTCATTTCTTGATAAATATTATGTCATCGTAATATGCCGTTGCTTCTTCCCTTGTGTTATCTGAATCCGTCATCAGGAAAATACCATTTATCTTCGGAGGTTCCTCCCTGAATAACTTTTTGTAATCTTCATAAACATTTCTTTCTTCTTGCACCCATTGATTCAAATTTTCCGAGCCGCTTTCAACGGCTATAATTTTTGCTTTATTGGTATATGGGCTGTTTATCGTTTCGCCCTTTGACAATTGATTTGCCCAAACGTAATTGATGGCGCCTTTGGGTGGATATTTTCCGTATAGTTTTTGGGCGATGCCATACCTGATTCTTTCTAAACGAGACGCTTTATTGGGGTCGAAGGTGAACGTTACATAGATACGAGCGGAATAATCGTCGCCCTCCTTTTTTCTCGCATCACCTTTTTTTATTATATTGCTCAGTTTCCAGCGCCAACTTAAATATGGATATTCTTTCGTGTCGATTTCTACGTTCTTGTAGATTGCAGACGCGCTCATCTTGCTTTCTGCTTTGACAAAGTAGTTGCCGTTTTCATATTCAAGTGAGTATTTAGTGTGCTGCTTGATTTTTTTAAAGGTCAGCGGTTGCCATCCCTTGGGCAGTCCGTTGTCTCCCAATTCCGCTGAAAAACGGTCAACAACAAATACTGTTCTATTAACAAATCCTCCTAGAGTAAATAATAAAATCATCCCTAGTAATATTACAAGGTTTTTATATTTCATTTATCGTTGCCTTAATACACTTCTTACTGCTCATTGAGCGACCAATCGTAATCAAGATACTTGATTTTATACTTTCCGGTTGTAAGGTATTCGCGGTTTCTATCATCAAGGTATTTGCTGATGAAGTTTAGCACCGCCCGTTCAGGCTTGCTATGTCCATCGAACGTCTCATCGGTTCCGTAGGTTTTGACGAAATCCTCACCAAACCATTTGAAAATCGATGATAGATAAACAATTTTCTTATTTCGATCGATTTTGAATTTCCGCGTATTTTTCCAAAAGCGACGCGCCTGGTCATTGAGTTGAGCGTCAAGTTTGTCTCCGGTATACGGCTCATTTCGTAGCGGTGGACACCCCATTGCCGCGCATACCAGCGCCGCGTGGATGCGAGGCTCGTTGAAGTTTTTACGAAGGGTCTTGTGTTCAATATCATCCAGTGTCATATTTCTGCCCATCACGGTGAACTTCAACTTGTCCCATACTCCTGAAATCTGCCGAATGCTGTTCTTTGGATAAAGCCTGGCTTTGAAAAACGAAGATTTTATGGGGTAATTGTCGATAATTGCCTTGAGTGTCAAAGCGTTGTAGATATTCAACCAAAAGGCAATTTTTTTCTTTTCACTCCATTTTTCATAGGATTCTGTATTTAGCCTTCCAACGCTAAGTACGAAAGAATCCAGTTTCTCCCGGTTGACCTTTAGTTGCTTATAATTGACCATTCCCTGATTATTCATGTAAGTTTTGAGAGTAGCAGCGTAGTCATCGTAATTAAATTCTTGACGCATATCATTTTCAGCATACGCACTAAATAAAACTCCCAAAAGAGAGATAAAAATTGTACTAATCGTCATTATTTCTTTAGAATCAGCAATCATTTTCCGCCTCCGTCAGAAATCCGTTTGCTCGGATAAAACGAGTTTCTGGCACTAAATTCACTACTTACCGCCAAACAATCCCCGCAATTTCTTGATTAAACTCCCCTCCAACAACCATTTGGTA
>JACKQG010006599.1_pt1 | contig 12129 bp, 8 predicted proteins | sample 8237621 | NCBI WGS metagenome assembly JACKQG01 (sample SAMN15677084, study PRJNA649215) | marine metagenome | biome: marine; feature: Black Sea; material: saline water; isolation source: suspended particulate matter (SPM) from the Black Sea western gyre | collected 2013-06-09/2013-06-10 | depth...
CCGGAATATTAGGAATTAGAGGCTCACGATCAATAATTCCGAAGTTAAGTTTGGGTGTCTCTTTTGTGACTGATCTGGACCAGTTGGCAGGACTACCCGATTCTGATGGAGATAATTATCCTGATTATTATGATTTTTATCCTGATGATTCTGAAAAGCATGATGATTCTCTTTATTGGCGTAAAATTTATGGTGAAATTACAGATGGCATTTATGCAGGATTCGATACTTGGTATTTAAATAGCGATGGTTATAATAACTATGATCCAGAGAGTGCTGAAAATGACCCTGTTTCAGGTATGGCTTTTGATGTAGCCTATGCCCTTAATGAAAAAGTCACACTATATTCCCAGTTTGGACTTCTTCAGGGAGAAATAGCGGATCCTGAAGATGATAGCAAAACTGTGGATCTTGGCTGGGGATTAGTACCCATTGGTGCCAGAGCAAAGGTAGGTCCAGTTAATCTATTGGCAGAATATAGGATTGGAGATCGGAGATTTGTATTTAATTATTGGGATAGAGCCTATGATGTGAATAGAGTATCTGTAATTAACTCAGGTGTTGCTACTCGTGAGAGCCAGCTATATCTCTATGGCAAACTGAAGGGTTTTTATGTCCAGGCAGATATGTCTGTAATGAACCTTTTTACACTGGGAACTGGATTTCAAAATATGCAGGGTGAAAAATGGGATAAAGATGAATATAAAATGGGTGAAACCAACCAAACTTTTTTGTCTACTATAACCATTAATCCCTCCCTAATTCCAAAAGTTGGAAAAGCTGAAGCATTTTATCAGCAAAGCAATGTTCCCAACCCCTTTGATTTTACCCCAACCGCCAGTACCATTTGGGGTTATAATGTGGGAGTTGAAGTATCTTCTGGCGTAATGCTCATTTATAAAGCAAGTACCACCTATATTACAGATTTGGACAATCCAGGAGATTATATACCTGTGGAATCAATTCAAATCGAAACTCAATTTATATTTTAAGTTGCCAATTTCTTCTGCTGATATCCGCCAACAGTTTATAGATTTCTTTCAGAAGAAGGAGCATCAATTCGTCCGCAGTTCCTCTGTCGTCCCCCATGAAGACCCTACCTTGCTGTTTACAAATGCAGGAATGAACCAGTTTAAACCCTATTTTATGGGGTTGCAAACTCCAGACTCAAAACGGGCAGTAAATTCACAGAAATGTATTCGGGTGAGCGGAAAGCATAATGACCTTGAAGAAGTAGGAGTGGATGATTACCATCATACTTTTTTCGAAATGTTGGGAAATTGGTCTTTTGGAGATTATTATAAAAAGGAAGCCATATCCTGGGCATGGGAGTTATTAACTGAAGTTTGGAAATTGGATAAATCTCGATTATGGGTTACCATTTTCAAGGATGATGATGAATCCGGAGAACTGTGGAAGGAACAGACTGACATCCATTCAGACAGAATATTAAAATTTGGCCATAAAGATAATTTCTGGGAAATGGGTGAGACTGGTCCCTGTGGTCCCTGTACTGAAATTCATTATTATACTGGGGATGATCCTGAAAATCAATCAGCGGAAGGGGTAAATGCCTTGGCTGAATACCGTGAAATCTGGAACTTAGTATTTATCCAATTTAACCGGGATAGCGAGGGTGAATTGCAAGAATTACCTGCAAAGCATGTGGATACTGGGGCAGGCTTTGAGCGGATAGTTGCTATTTTAAATGGGAAATCATCTAATTATGAAACAGACCTCTTTATTCCTATATTAGATAAAATTGTTGAAATTTCTGAAAAGTCGCTGGAATTTGAAGGAGGAATTCCCCATAGAGTAATTGCAGATCATTTGCGTATGCTATCTTTTTCTCTGGCAGATGGTTCCATGCCTGGGAATGAGGGCAGGGGTTATGTACTGAGACGGGTTCTTCGACGGGCGGCCCGATTTGGAAGGATGCTGGAAATGAAAGACCCCTTCATTTATAAACTGGTGGACACTTTATCAAATGTTATGGGTGATGCATTTCCAGAGTTAAAAGAAAAACAGAAGCATGTTGAAAAAGTTATCCAAGCCGAAGAATTTTCTTTTAACGAAACATTGGACAGGGGTTTAGAGGTGTTTGGTAAGATTACGAAAAACCTCTCTACCGGGGGAGTTATTCAAGGTGATGATGCCTTCAAATTGTATGATACTTATGGATTTCCCTTAGACCTTACGGAATTGATGGCACGGGAAAATGATTTTTCTATTGATGTGGATAAATTCAACGATTGCATGCTTCAACAAAAAGACCGTGCCCGCGCTTCAGGCAAATTTAAGAATATTTCAAAAGATGCTGATTGGACGGTATTGGAAAAAGAATCTCCAACAGAATTTACCGGATATGAAAAAATAGAAAATAGTGCCAAGTTAATTAAATATATACAGGATGGAGATTCTTATAAAATCGTACTGGATAAAACACCGTTTTATGCCGAATCTGGCGGACAGATTGGTGACAGTGGGTTTTTGACTTCCGATGGATTTACTTTCAGGGTGGAGGATGTACAAAAATCTGGGGACGAGTTTATTCATATTGGAAGAATCCAGAAGGGCAATGTTGAGGATGTCCGAAATGTGAATGCAAAAATTGATGATAGCCGCCGGCAGCAAATACGACGAAATCATACAGCAACACATTTGCTTCATCAGGCATTGAGAAAAATTTTAGGAGATCATGTTCAACAGGCTGGTTCCCTGGTCAATGCAGATTTATTGCGCTTTGATTTGACACATTATGAACAAATCTCCAAAAGTCAGATAATTGAATTGGAACAATGTGTCAATTCTGTAATTCTGCAAAATATTGATGTAGAAACCAGTGTGAAAAATTTCGATGATGCTCGAAAAGATGGAGCAGTTGGACTTTTTGGAGAAAAATATGGAGATACTGTGCGAGTGGTGGATGTCCCTAATTTTTCCAAAGAGCTCTGCGGGGGTACCCATGTGAATCGTACGGGAGATATTGGCGCAATAAAAATTATTTCTGAATCAGCTTTAGCATCTGGTATAAGAAGATTGGTTGCAGTTTCTGGTGATGCTATCCAGACATTGATGAGCAAACAAGAACAAGTAATAGGTGAAATTCGAAAAGAGCTCAAATGTACAGAAGATGAAATTTCATCACGGATTCAATCCCTAATTGCTGATAAAAAAAATCTGGAGCGGAAAATTAAAGAACTGAGGCAATCATCAATGATTGGTGAGATTGGTGACCTGGTTTGTGGTGCTGAAAGTTTAGGAGATATTCGATTAGTCGTAAAAAGTGTAGATGATCCCGGGGATTTAAGAGAATTGGGAGATCAATTCAGGCAGGCTTTTAAAACCAAAGGTGCAGCTTTGATTGGTACTATTCAAAAAGAAAAACCTATGGTAATGTGCGCCGTTACAGATGATTTAACTACTCAAATTCAAGCAGGCAAAATTGTAAAGGAAATGGGGGGAGTCATGGGTGGTGGTGGTGGCGGAAAACCACATTTAGCCACTGCCGGAGGAAATGATACGCATTTACTGCAGGATGCATTGGATCATGGTAGGAATCTAATTCATTCTATTCTGCAAAAAGTTGATGTCTGATTCACGGGTTATATTTGAAAAATCTGTAAAGGGGAGGATGGGGGTGTCTCTTCCAAAATCAGATGTACCGGAAATTTCATTAGCTGATTCAATTTCCCCCGAATTGTTAAGAGAATCCCCGGCAAAATTACCAGAGGTTTCTGAGCCTCAAGTTGTGCGGCATTATGTGAATTTATCCATAAAAAACCATCATGTGGATAAAGACTTCTATCCTTTAGGATCATGCACAATGAAATATAATCCGAAAATAAATGATGCCCTGGCCTCTCTTCCTGGATTTGCAAACATTCATCCCCACCAACCGGTTGAAAATGTTCAGGGAGCGCTTCATGTCATGTTTGAATTGGAGCAGATGTTGTTAAAAATTACAGGAATGTCCGAGGCTACTTTGCAGCCCAGTGCAGGCTCACAGGGAGAATTTGCAGGCATTCTCATTATGAAGAAATATCATGAAAAGAATGGCGAAAAGCGAAAATATATAATAATTCCGGAGACAGCTCACGGCACAAATCCAGCCTCAGTGTCCCTGGGTGGATTTATACCCCGTGAAGTGAAATCTGACAAAAGAGGGCGGGTGGATTTAGAAGATTTAAAATCAAAATTAGATAATGAAGTTGCCGGGATGATGCTTACGCAACCCAATACCCTGGGATTATTTGAAGATCAAATTGAAGAAATATGTACAGAAGTCCATGAGGTTGGAGCACTCATGTATATGGATGGTGCAAATATGAATGCGGTTGTAGGCTTATGTAAACCGGCTGAAATGGGCTTTGATATTATTCATATCAATTTGCACAAAACCTTTTCAACCCCTCACGGTGGAGGGGGTCCCGGTTCAGGACCTATTGCTGTAGTTGAAAAATTGGTACCCTATTTACCCATTCCCAAATTAATTAAAGATAAAAATGGAAAATATAGTTGGACAAGTGATATTCCAGATACCATTGGCAGGCTCCACACCTTTTTTGGCAATTTTGGTATATTGGTTCGAGCCTATGTGTACATTAGAATGCTGGGTGATGATGGTCTGAAATCCATGACTAGAAATGCCATTATCAATGCTAACTATTTAAAAAATAAACTAAAAGATGCTTATAATATTCCGTTTACAGAAGGAACATTACATGAGTTTGTTGCGTCAGGAAACAGTCAAAAAGCCAAAGGTGTAAAAGCATTGGATATTGCCAAGGCATTATTAGATTATGGTTTTCATGCACCAACAATATATTTTCCCAATAATGTACCGGAAGCTATGATGATTGAACCTACTGAATCAGAAACAAAAGCAACGCTGGATAGATTTGTTGAAGTTATGCTGGAAATAAATGAAAATATTAATGTAAATCCTGAGCTTATTCGTGATGCGCCAATTACAACTCCTGTAACACGATTGGATGAGACAAAAGCAAACAGGGAACTAAATTTGAGGTGGACACCATGAAATATAGGTTAGATAAATCACGGGTTTTTATGACTTTGGCAAAAGGTGACAACATTAACAAAACATTTGAATCCTTTGCTGAAGCTAAAGGTGTGGGTAGTGCCTGGTTAAATGGAATAGGGGCATTGGAAAATCCAGAAATCGGTTATTATTCCCTTGAAGATAAATCCTATCATCGAAAATTATTTAAAGGTGAATATGAGCTCACATCCCTCATTGGGAATATTACCATGAAAGAGGGACAACCCTTTTCACATACCCATATTACATTCAGTGATACTGATTACAGGGTTTTTGGAGGACATCTGTTTGATGCAAAAATTACGGCTGCAGGTGAATTTATTATGCAATTTGGAAGTGAAAATATTAATCGTGAAATGAATGCAGGGATTGGTTTGCCCTTATGGTGCTTGGAAGAGTCTCTTGGATAAGGTTGTTATCCGCACAACAGAGGCTCCTCAAGCAATTGGTACTTATTCCCAAGGAATTAAATCTGGTAACTTGGTTTTCACATCAGGACAAATACCATTAAACTCTGACACTGGAGAGTTGATAAATAGTGATTTTAAGTCTGACGTTAGGCAAGTATTAACAAATTTAGATGGAGTATTGAATGGCGGTGGAAGTTCCTTAAAACAGGCAATTAAATTAACGGTATTTCTTACGGATCTATCGAAATTCTCTCAAGTAAATGAGGTGTTTATGGAATTTTTCCCTGAAAATCCACCAGCTCGTTCTGCGGTTCAGGTTTCTGCATTGCCAATGAATGCCTGCATAGAAATTGAAGCAGTCGGATTTGTAGAATGAGATATTGGATTGCAATTTTATTTGCCTTTAGTATATCCACTTCTCAGAATACGGAATATGTGGATTCTACTAAGGTTCGAGACCCGGGAATAGCTTGGAAATTAGGAGTACTACCGGGAATGGGGCAGGTTTATAACGGTAAATATGTGAAAGCAATTGGATTTATGGGAGCAGAATATTTTGTTGTTAGCCGTTTTCTGGAATTAAAGAAAGAAAATAGAATTGGCCTTCGGAACACCTATGCCTGGTGGGCTTTTGGGTTATTCGTATGGAATATGTTGGATGCCTATGTTGATGCCCAATTGTCAACTTTTCCGGTAATACGGTTGGAGTCTAATAATGAGATTGATTCATTAAAGATTAAATTAAATTAGTTATGTGTGGAATAATCGGAATACAAAATAATATAGAAGCTGCTACATTAGCCTATATGGGTTTATATGCTCAGCAGCATCGCGGACAGGAAGGAGCAGGAGTTGTTTCTTCTGATGGCAAGAAATTACATCGTCATATGGGGCAGGGGCTCGTATCGGATGTGTTTTCAAACCCTGAGGTATTTGATTCCCTTATTGGAGATTCAGCAATTGGTCATGTTCGTTATTCTACTACCGGAAATTCTGATGCTGAAAATGTTGGTCCCCTCACATTCAATATGGGAAATTACAGTTTGTCCATTGCGCATAATGGGAATCTGGTAAATATTGATGAAATCAGGAAACAGCTTCAGGATGATGGTGCCCTATTCCAAACTTCAACTGATACTGAAATCATTATTCATCTTCTGGCTCGGGAAAAAGGAAGTACTTTAGCTGAAAAATTAGGAAAGGTGCTAAACAAAATTGAGGGTGCCTACTCATTAATTCTTCTTTCGCCTAATGAAATTATTGCTGCCAGGGATCCTCATGGAATTCGTCCATTTTGCCTGGGAAAACTTAAAGATACCCTGGTTTTTGCGTCTGAAACCTGTGCCTTAGATTTATTGGGTGCAGAATATATTCGAGAAGTAAAACCGGGGGAGATTATAGTCGCCAATGATGACGGATTTTATTCTCAACAATTTACTGAACCTCAGGAGTCTAAACATTGTATTTTTGAATATATATATTTTTCTCGCCCAGATTCGCAAATATTTGGTAAGAATGTAGATAAAATGAGAAGAGCATTCGGGCGAAAGCTTTCAAGGGAAAATCCTGATGAAACAGGAGATATTGTTATTTCAGTTCCAGATTCATCTAACACCTGTGCACTTGGATATTCACAAGATTCTGGTGTAAAACATGAAATTGGATTGATCAGAAATCATTATGTGGGAAGAACATTTATATTTCCATCACAACGCTTACGGGATGTCTCCGTAAGGCTGAAGTTTAATACCGTAAAGGGGGTCCTTAAGGATAAAGAAGTAATTATTATTGATGATTCCATTGTCAGAGGAACTACATTGCTAAAGTTAGTAAAACTTATACGAGAGAGTGGAGCTAAAAAGGTGCATGTTCGCATAAGCTCTCCCCCTGTAAAACACCCTTGCTTTTACGGAATGGATTTTCCCACTGTTGAAGAGTTGGCAGCTGGGAATAAGAGTGAAAAAGAAATTCAGGAAATGATTGATGCGGATTCGCTGGGATATCTATCATTGGACGGTACACTTGCATCTACATCCCAAAAGAAAACAAATTTTTGCACTGCTTGTTTTTCAGGTGATTATCCTATTAAGAATAAAGGTGAAAATGATAAAAAAGTTTCTAAAGAACCATCCTGTACATAAAAAACTGGTTCCATATCTAGATGTAGTATTTCTACTAAGGCCAACATTATTTTTTTCAGTTTGGGTTATGGTCGTTATGGGTATGGCTTCAGCACAAATGTATTATTTTGACCACCCTTTGTGGATATCTAACTTCTCATGGACAACCATCTTTGTATTTACTGGTATTACTTTTGTTTGCAGTTCAACATTTATTTTAAACCAAATATCTGATGAAAAAAGTGATACCATTAATCAAAAACTATTTTTAGTTGGTAATTTTATCACCATTGAGAAAAGCCAGTCAATTTCGAAAATTCTTTGGATTTCTGGATTATTAATTTTAATTGTAGTGAATTGGTTCTCAGCCATACTTGTTGGAATTATTTATTTAATTTGGGGTATTGTTTATAATCAGCAGCCCTTTAATTGGAAAAAGAAGCCACTTTTAGGATGGTTTGCGAATACGATTGTAGGAGTGCTATTATTTACCGAAGGGTGGAGCCTTGTATTACAAAATAATCCCTCTGCACCAACTATACCTTTGGATATTTCTATGCTAAATTTAATACTGCCCTACGTCCTCTGTTTTTCCTCTGTATCCCTGCTCACAACACTACCTGATATGAAAGGTGATTCAACATCCGGAGACAAAACATTTCCAATTGTATTTGGGAAAACCCTGACCCTCTTAATTTCTTTAACATTTGTAATTATTGCATTTACAATTGCCCTGGAAAATAATGACCCCCTGGCTTCTACCGCAACTATAGTTTCCATTCCATTTTTCATATTTGCATTTATTCGCAGAATGGATAAAGATATCTTGCGTGCCATCAGATACCCCATATTTATATTAAATTTTTTCGTTTTATCTGTTTATCCATTGCTATTTATACCTTTAGCAGTTACGTATTATGTTAGTAAATATTATTATTGGCATAGGTTTAACCTCCATTATCCCACATTTTTGGTTGAACATGATTAATATAAGAGCAAATAGATGTGATTATTGTGGTGCCTGTGTTTCTGTCTGCCCCGTGGACTGCATAGAAGTGAGAGAATCTTCCATAGAAATTGAACATGCTATATGTATTGATTGCGACCTCTGTGTTGAAATATGTCCCATAGAAGTATTGGAGGTCCATGCTGCAGAATAAATATGATGTTGTAGTGGTTGGAGGAGGACCCGCAGGATCAATGGCTGCCTGGGAAGTTGCAAAGAGGGGCGTTTCTGTCTGCATGTTGGAAAAAGATAGAGATATTGGATATCCCGTGCGCTGTGGTGAGGCTGCCGGAGAATCAGGACTTAGACAATTTGTTGAAATTCAAGATAATTGGATCGCTGAAAAAATTACTAGTGCAAAGTTGGTGTCTCCTAATTTCACGGCTGTAGATGTTAATTTTGCATCAGAAACAGGGTACATATTAAACCGTCGCATTTTTGATTATGATCTATCTAAATATGCTGCAAATGCTGGAGCTGAAGTTTACACAAAGGCTTATGTAAAAAATGTATTAACAAAAAATGGGCAAACAAATGGTGTAGTGCTTGACTATCTTGGAGAAGAAAAACAAATTCAGGCAAAGATTGTAATCGGTGCTGATGGTTTGACTTCCCGGGTAGGAAGATGGGCAGGATTAAAAACACAAGTAAGAATGAAAGATATGGAATCGGCAGTACAATATTCTGTTGCAAATGTTGATATTGAGCCCAATAAAATGATCATGTATGTGGGTATGAATCATGCTCCCGGAGGATATGTATGGGTATTCCCAAAAGGGAAAAAGTTTGCAAATATTGGAATTGGAATTAGTGGAAAGTACAGTAAACATAAATCTGCACAAAAATATTTAGACGAATTTATGAAACGGGAATATCCTGACGCAGCAATTCTTACTACGATGTGCGGGGGAGTCCCATGCGCAAAACCTATGGAAAAACCCGTTGCAAATGGCATTATGCTGGTTGGTGATGCAGCCCACCAAATCAATCCCATGACTGGTGGAGGGATTGTAGCTGGAATGAAAGGAGGCTGGATTGCAGGGCAAGTAGCAGCGAAGGCAATTCAAAATAATGATTATTCAGAAAACGGATTGATTGATTACCCAAAAAGAATGAGAAAAGATTTTGGGAAAAATCATGAAAGATTCTACAAAATAAAAGAAGCCACCGAAAAATTAACCAATGATGAATTAAATTCCATTGCTGAAAAAGTATTATCTATTCCACATAGTCAACGAACACTTACATCCGTATTTAAAGCTGCGGTATTTAAGAAACCCACCTTAATTATTGACGTACTGAAAGTTTTTGCAGGTGTCTAATGAGCGCACCCTTAAGGGCCTTCTTCCTCTCCTTGATTTAGATGAATACATTGCATTTGATTTAGAGACAACCGGCCTAAACCCGGATAAAGATAAAATTACTGAAATTGCTGCATGCAGGTTTGTGCATGGTGAATTTACAGAAGAGTTTTCCACGTTCATTAATCCTGGCATCCCCATACCAAAAAATATTACTGCTCTCACAGGTATCACCAATAAAATGGTTGAAGATGCACCGTCCATAAAAGATACTGTACCTGAGTTTTTAGATTTTATTGGATCAACTCCCTTGGTAGCACAAAATATCAATTTTGATTACGGTTTTATAGCCAAAAATTTACCAACCACCGATTCTTCATTTTCAGAATTGCCGCTATATGATACACTCTCCCTGGCTCGAGGTTTTATTTATTCCCATAATAGTTTCAATTTGGGGGCACTTTGTGATTATTATGGTATTAAAATAGAGAATGCACACCGAGCCGGTGCGGATGCTTTGTGTACAGGAAAGTTGTTTGCTTATTTAATTCAGGAAGTATTATCAAAACCTCTCACACTTATTCAGCGGGTTGATAATTTATTCAGCAACGGAACCGTGTATAATGGCAATTTATTTTCAAATATTATTAAGGCATCTGTCCGGTTAAATGTAATAGATGGTCTCATGCCAAGCCCCATTCCTTATAATCTATCGGATAATTCGTATGAATTTACTGGAAGTGGGAATACTGCTCTCCCTGACAATCCCGATGAATGGTTTACTGAAAGTGGAGTAATAAGCCTCAATTGGAATGGTTATGAAAAACGTTCTTCCCAAACTGAATTAATCAAAGATTCATTCGAGACATTTATTGAAGGGCAAATCCTAACTGCCGAAGCTGGAACCGGGCTGGGGAAATCATTAGCATATTTATCGTCAGGATTTTTAGCAGCCAAACAAAAACAATCGGCACTGGTAGTTTCTACTTATACAAAAAATCTACAAAGTCAACTATTTACTGAGGATATCCCCAAGCTGTCAAAAGCAATAGACCAGAATTTGAATGCGGTCATTTATAAGGGAAGGTATAACTATATTTGTCGAACACGGTTTAACCGCCTCTTAGATAATCACCACCAATTAATTAAAGCTAATGAATACGAGAATATTCTTCCATTGATTGTTTGGGAGTGGGAAACCAAATCTGGTGATATAAATGAATGTAATGGCTTTCAAATTAATAGACAAAAGAGACTTTGGTCTCTTGTCAGGAGTGAAAGAGGGTTTTGCTCCTCTAAACGATGTAGTAAATATGATGGGTGTTTTCTTGGTAAAGTTCGTATAAAGGTGGAAGGAGCTGATATCATTATCATCAATCATTCTCTATTTGCAAATGAGTTGATGAGGGATAATTCATGTCTGCCAGATGAGTTTATATATGTAATTGACGAAGCCCATCATTTTGCAAAAGTTACCAGAGATCAGCTGGTTACTCAGGTTGGTGCAAAGTCATTTGATGAGGTATTTAAATTTTTCAATCCGGGAAAAGATAATTGGAAAAAGAATTCATTAAAAAAATTTCCAGATATTATCAAGTTATATAATTCTCTTGCATCTGAAAGTAAAATAATTCAAAAAGCGATTCTCAACTTTTTTAATTCCTATTACGAAAATAAACAGGATGAAATTAGTCGATCTGATTATCATATTAACAAAATACTTTATCGGAATAGCCAGGTAGAATTTATAGATTCAGAACCAACGCCCTGGGAGGTGTTAACCGATCTCATGGGGTTTGAGAATAAAGTCCAGAAATTCAATACATTACTCCAGGAAAATAAGGAAAATATACCGGGATCATTAAATTTAGAATTCACTGCAATTAATGGTATTTTACAAGAAGGATTGGAAAGTTTAAATGGTGCATTAGATACTCAATCAGAATTAGTACAATGGTCGTCATTTGTACAGTCAGATTATCAAAATCTCACAGCATTAAACTCTGCTCCATTAAAGGTTAACAGTTTTATTAACGATAATCTCCTAAGTAAATACCCAGGCGGTGTATTCTGTTCGGCAACCTTAATGGTGAATGATGATTTTCGCTATTTTAATGAAAAAAATGGATTAGATTTAGCTGTAATTGATCATCATGTAGTTGAAAAGGTTTATCATTCACCATTTCATTATAATGATCAGGTAAAGCTATTTGTATTTAGCGGATCTATA